>Ga0207023_10180_pt1 | contig 17789 bp, 13 predicted proteins | sample Alteio_BWMinCont_47_FD_153464 | JGI IMG/M metagenome (GOLD analysis project Ga0207023, IMG submission 153464) | Enriched cells from forest soil in Barre Woods Harvard Forest LTER site, Petersham, Massachusetts, United States -... | ecosystem: Environmental > Terrestrial > Soil > Temperate forest >... | reverse complement strand
AGAATCCAGACGACCGCGAAGAGCAGGGAAGTGGCCATCAGCACCACGCAAAGGACCAGCAGCACGATTCGCGCATAAGTCCAGGCAATGGTGGTGCGCTCGCCGTAGGAAAAACCCTCCATGCCCTGGTTGGAAAGCACCATGTGGCCGGCGCTATCTGTGACAAAAACCGAAGTGGCTTCGGGCTCTTTTTCGCCGCGAAAGAAGTTCCTGCCTACGCACAAAAGAGGTTGCGGCTTGCCGAAAAGGCTGGAGCGGGTGAGCTGTCCATGGAGGACGCGGATGCGTACGCCTCCGGACAGATCCTCGATGAACGATAAAAGCTGTGACCGCGGCGCCCGCGGCGCGTAGTAGCCGGCAAATTTTTCCACATCGGCGGCGGGAACAGAAACCGCGGGCTGCTGGGTCTTCGGAAAATCCTTCGACAGGAAATCGATAGCCAGCTTGTTCAGGTCCAGCAGCGCCTGGAACGACTGCGTGCTGTTGAGCAGCACAACATAGCCCCAATTCTGTTCCGGCATGTAGCGATACGAGGAGATGAATCCATCGATCCCGCCATCGTGGCCGTGAGTGACGACACCCCCTTCGACTTCCGTGTAGTTCGCCAGGCCGTAGCCGAGGCGCAGTCCGTTTTTCGCCGCGAGCGTCGACTCCACGGATTCCATGCGGATGATGGACTCCGGCCGTATGATTTTCCGCTTCTCGAAGTCTTTCAACGCTTCGAGGAACCGCAAGATGTTCGCTGGACTCCGGCTTCAGGATTTGTGCGTCGCTCGCTTTCCCGCGGCGCAGGAGAAATTCGACAAGCTTGGCGAGTTCGCCGGGCGAAGCCTTCAGATCACCCGCGGGACGCAGATAGATGTACGGATAGCCGAGGGCCCGGGGTGGATCTCGATCGTAAGCGGTGGCCAGGAGAGGCTTGTTCCGATCGGTGAACGGGAAGTCGGCATTGGCCATGCCCAGCGGACGAAGAATGGTCTCGCGAATGTATTGATCATAAGGCTTGCCGGCGACTTTCTCGATGAGATAGCCCGCGATGCCGAAGCCCGGATTGGAATAAGACATCCTGGAGCCCGGAGGCCAGCGAACATCTTGCGGTTCCTCGAAGCGTTGAAAGACTTCGAGAAGCGGAAAATCATACGGGTCCTTGAAGTTATAGACTTCGGATGCTTGCATGTCGTCGAATCCCGCAGTGTGTTCGAGCAGATTGAGGATGCGCACGGGATTGCTGGACTCCCAGCGGTTTTTGAAGGGGACTTCCGGAGCAACATCTTCCAAGCGCGCCTCGAGATTGATTTTTCCTTCTTCCTGGAGCTTCAGAAGTGCCAGGGCGACAAAGGACTTGCTGATCGAGCCGACGCGAAATTCCGTTTCACAAGTGACCTCGCGGCCCGAGCCGGCGTCCGCTTTTCCGAATCCGCCGCACCACAGCGCCACGCCGGCACCCGGCAGGTGAGCTTTGTCGAGAACATCCTTCATCGCTTTTTGCAGTTCCAGAAGCGTTTTTGGATGCGGCCGGTCTTCTTCTTGCTGGCCACCGGCCAGGGGTGTTGACAGCAGAAGTGCGGCAATGCTCAGGTACACGGTTGGCCGTCGACGGGCGGGGCGCATGAATGCTCCTCGAAGCAAAGATGGACCTTTGGTGCGAGCATTCTATCGAGACGCCCGCGCGGTACAAGCGAAATTGCAAAACGATTCGGATCGCTGGCCAGACGTCGACAGGCCAAACGTCGACAGCCAAACGTCGACGGATTGACGAAGCTGCGGCACTCGCATACGATGCCGCGGACTGCTTGGCCATTTCCGCCGGTCCATGACGAGGAGCGTATCGCCGATGAAATTTCCGAAACTGGGATTGAACTGCGCCGCATTGATTCTTCTCGGCACTTCGTTCACGTTCGCCCAGCAAACGGCACCAGCGGCGCCGGCTGTCGCTCCGGCGCAAAAACCGGGTGAGAAGGCTCCCGAGCCGGCGAAAGAAGCTGAGAAAAAGCCGCTCGCTCCACCGGAAGATAAAGTGGTCGAGACCAAGCACTCGGCGCGCATCGGCGGGCAGGAGATCAAGTACACGGCCACGGCGGGGATCCTGGTGATGAAGGCCGAGGACGGAACACCGAAAGCCAGCGTGTTCTACATGGCCTACACGCGAGACGATGTAACCGACGCGGCGCAGCGGCCCATCATGTTTACCTTTAATGGCGGGCCGGGCTCGGCTTCGGTGTGGCTGCATCTGGGAGCGTTTGGTCCGCGGCGCGTGGAGATGGGCGACGCCGGTGCGCTGCTGCCGCCGCCTTATAAGCTGGTGGACAACGAGTCCTCGCTTCTGGATGTTACCGATATGGTGTTCATCGATCCCGTATCTACGGGGTACAGCCGCCCTGCGCCTGGTGAATCTGCGAGCCAGTTCCACGGCGTCCAGGAAGACGTGCAGTCCGTGGGTGATTTCATCAGGCTCTATGCCACGCGCAACAAGCGCTGGTCGTCGCCAAAATTCTTGGCGGGCGAGAGTTACGGAACGACGCGCGCGGCTGGGCTTTCCGGGTATTTGCAGCAGCGCTACGGCATGTATTTGAACGGCATCATTCTGGTTTCCACAATTCTGAATTTCGAGACCGCGGATTTCAATGCCGGCAACGATTTGCCGTACATCCTTTACTTGCCGACGTACACGGCGATTGCCTGGTATCACCGGCGATTGCCGGCCGACTTACAAGGGGATCTGCACAAAGCGGTCGAGGAGTCCGAGAATTTTGCGAAGGGGGAATACAGCACCGCGCTGATGGCGGGGGATGCGCTACCCAATGCCAAGCACTTGGAAATTGTGGGTAAGCTCGCGCGCCTGACGGGACTCTCCCCGGACTACATCGAGCGGACGAATATGCGCGTGGAAATCGAGCGCTTCACGAAAGAACTGCTGCGCAGCGAGCGGCGCACTGTCGGGCGCATTGACGGGAGATTTACGGGCATCGACCGGGACGCCGCCGGCGATTCGCCGGAGTACGATCCGAGCATCGCAGCGATTATCGGGCCGTATACTGCGACGTTGAACGACTATGTGCGTGGGGATCTGAAATTCGACAGCGATTTGCCTTATGAAGTTTTGACTGGGCGCGTCTATCCGTGGAGCTACAAGCCGTACGAGAATCGCTATGTCGATGTTGGGGAGACGCTGCGCAGCGCGATGACGCAGAATCCGTTTCTGCACGTCTTCGTGGCCAAGGGTTACTACGATTTGGCCACGCCGTTTTTCGCGGCAGACTATACCTTTGACCACCTCGGACTCGATCCTACCTTGCGGAGCCATTTGAGCGGGGCGTATTACGAATCGGGGCACATGGTGTATGCGCACATGCCTTCGCTCGGAAAGCTAAAGCAGGACACCGCGCAGTTCATTCGCGCCAGTTCAGGAACTCGTTCGGGAAAATGAGAGGCGTCCTCAAATTTGTCGTCTGGCTTTCGGTGGCCATGGCGGGAGCCGGCGCCTTGGCGAAGGTGGCCTTCGACCGGGGGGAAGCGCTGAACGCCACGTGGTTCGTGGTTGCGGCGGTGTGTTGCTACCTGGTGGCGTATCGTTTGTACTCGGCGTTCGTTGCGGCGCGCTTGCTGGCGCTGGATGATACGCGTGCCACGCCTGCGGAGCTTCACGACGACGGGCGCGACTTCGTTCCCACCAACAAGTGGGTTCTCTTCGGGCACCACTTCGCGGCCATCGCCGGGCCGGGTCCGCTGGTGGGCCCAACGCTGGCGGCGCAGTTTGGCTATTTGCCGGGTACGCTGTGGCTTATTGCTGGAGCAGCACTGGCAGGGTGCGTCCAGGACTTCGTTATTTTGTTCTGCTCCATCCGGCGCGACGGGAAAACCCTGGGCCAAATGGCGCGCGAGGAGGTGAGCGCGCGCGGGGGATTCATCGCGCAGATTGCCGTGCTGGCGATCATGGTGATTCTGCTGGCGGTGGTTGCTCTCGTGGTGGTGAATGCGCTGAAGTCTTCGCCGTGGGGGACGTTCACGCTGGCGATGACCATTCCCATTGCCTTGCTGCTGGGCGTGTACTTGCGATTTATCCGGCCGGGGCGCGTCTTGGAAGCTTCTCTACTCGGCGTGGCGCTGGTGCTCTTCGCGGTGGTGGCCGGGCAGTGGGTGGCGGCGTCGCCCTCGTGGGCCCGGGCTTTCACATTTGGCGGCATAGCATTGGCCTTTTTGATTATCGCTTACGGTTTTGCCGCTGCAGTTCTTCCGGTTTGGCTGCTTCTCGCGCCGCGTGATTATCTGAGCGCTTTCATAAAAACCGGGGCCATTCTTTCGCTTGCGGCGGGAATTCTGTTGGTCCGGCCGCACATGATGATGCCCGCTCTCACGCGATTCATCGATGGAAGCGGTCCCGTTTTCGCGGGAAAGATTTTTCCGTTTTGCTTTATCACCATCGCTTGCGGCGCCATCAGCGGATTTCATTCGTTGATATCCTCGGGCACCACGCCGAAGATGATTCTGCGCGAGAGCCATGCGCGCGTGATTGGTTACGGCGCGATGCTGCTGGAGTCGTTTGTCGGGGTGATGGCCATGGTGGCCGCTTCGGCGATGCCCCCGGGCGTCTATTTCGCGATCAACAGTCCGGCGAGCATGGTAGGCGGAACTCCCGAGGCGGCGGCCGCAACGATAAGTAGTTGGGGATACCATCTGGACGCCGGGACCATGACCAATCTGGCCCACGCGGTGGGAGAGCAGACCTTGCTCAATCGCGCGGGCGGCGCGCCTTCGCTGGCCGTTGGAATGGCGCAGATTTTTTCGAGCACCATCGGGGGAGACCGGCTGCTGAGCATCTGGTATCACTTCGCGATCATGTTTGAGGCGTTGTTTATTCTGACGGTGCTGGATGCCGGGACGCGCGTAGGCCGCTTCATGGTGCAAGAACTTGCAGGACGCGTCTGGAAGCCGCTGGCGCGCACCGGATGGATGCCGGGGATTTTATTATCGAGCGCGATCATCGTAGGGATGTGGGGCTATTTTCTGTATCAGGGTGTCGTCGATCCGCTGGGAGGAATCAATTCGCTGTGGCCGCTGTTTGGGATTGCCAACCAATTGCTGGCGGCAGTGGCGCTGGTCGTGGCCACCACGATTCTGCTGAAGATGAAGCGGCTGCGATGGATTTGGGTAACGCTCGTGCCCATGGCGTGGCTAGTCGCGGTGACCATGACGGCGAGCTATCAGAAAATTTTCGATGCGAATCCCAATCTGGGGTTTCTTTCGAAAGCAAATTCGCTGGCTGCGCAAATCGCTAGCGGGCAGATTCTTGCCGCGAAGATCGCCGAGACCGAGCGCCTGATTTTCAACCAGCGGCTGGATGCCGCAGTGACGGGAATACTCGCGCTGATGATCCTGGTGCTGCTCGGGGAAGCGCTTGTTCAGTGGTTTCTGATTTTGAGCGGGCGGCGCGAGGCCATTCTGCACGAAGCGCCCTATGTGGCGACGCAGTGGGCGCCAGGATTTACCGGCACGGCTCACGGAGGTGACTGATGCAGATCGCACGGGCGGTAAACTTCGCTAAACGCTCGCTTCGCCGGTTCTGGCGCGGCTTGCGGGAATGGTGCGGCGACGCGGCGTACGAGCGCTATCTCGGCGCAAAAGGCCGGCAGGACGCGGGGCGCCCGACGCTGAGCGCCGAAGAGTTTTACGTCGAGCGCATCAATCGCCGCTATTCGCGGCCCAACCGCTGCTGCTGACATCCCTTGCTTTCGCTCGCCTGAACCGCCTAAAATCCCAGCCACTTCTGGAGTCCAGCTGTTTTCTAACGGACGGAGGCATGCGTGGCGATCAATGCGGATAAACTAAATGAGTTTCTTCTAAGAGCGCTGGTCGATTTTGGCGCGACCTTCAACGCGGCCTTGATTCGTATCGGCGACAAGCTTGGATTATACAAGGGCCTCGCGGCTGGCGGTCCGCAAACTCCGGCGGAACTAGCCAAACGCACGGGGACCACGGAACGCTACGTTCGCGAGTGGCTGAGCGCTCAGGCCGCCGGTGGTTACGTGACCTACGACGCCCGAACAGCAAAATTTCACCTCAGCGAGGAACAAGCGTTTGCGATGGCGGACGACAACAGCCCCGCGTTCATGCCCGGAGCGTTTCAAGCGGCGCTCGCGGCGATCAAGGCGGAGGAAGCGCTTACCGAGCGATTCAAGACGGGGGAGGGACTGGGTTGGCATGAGCACGATTCCGAACTTTTTGTGGGCACAGAAAGATTTTTTCGCCCTGGCTATGCTGCGAATCTCATTGCCGCTTGGATCCCTTCGCTCGAGAGCGTCGACGCCAAATTGAAAAGTGGGGCGCTGGTCGCCGATGTGGGTTGCGGGTTGGGCGCATCGACAATTCTGATGGCGAAGTCCTATCCCAAATGTGAGTTTTCTGGATTCGATTACCACGACAAATCCATTGAGACCGCCAGGCTACGCGCGCGCGATGCCGGCGTAGGCGACCGCATCAAGTTTGAGGTGGCCAGCGCGAAATCGTTTCCTGGCCAAGACTATGACTTCGTGACGTTTTTCGATTGTTTGCACGATATGGGCGATCCTGCGGGCGCTTCGGCGCACGTCCACAGTCGACTGAAGAAAGACGGGACGTGGATGATTGTTGAGCCGTTCGCGGGCGACCATCTGGAGGACAATCTGAATCCCATTGGCCGCGCGTTTTACGGTGCTTCCACCCTTTTGTGCACGCCGGCGTCCTTGTCGCAGGAAGTCGGGCTGGCGCTTGGCGCGCAAGCGGGAGAGAAGCGCTTGCGGGAAGTCGTGACCAGCGGAGGATTCACGCGATTCCGCCGCGCCGCCCAGACACCATTCAATCTGGTCTTCGAAGCGAGGCCCTAACCCCGTAACCGGCAGGCCGCGCAATTCACAACTCTTCGTCGTCTTGCTTGATGACTGTTGTCTTGTGCGTGATCTTCACGCTGTGCGCCCGGATTCCGGCGATGATGGCGCGGCGGATTTCTAACGGCAACATTTCAGGAGCAAACACCCCTGCCGATTCGCGCGGAAAATACTTGATGAACAGCGCCGCGACGTGAGCGGTGGCATAGGCGACCGGCGTGGTGTAGCGCCCCTGCTGGCGGATCTGGTACAGCGTCGGGAACAACGCGTCGGTGCGGATCAGCAAATGCCGATCTTCTTTTGTTCCGCGCTTCACGCCGCGAACGAGCACTGCGGCGGAAAACCGCGCATTTTGCAGGACACCCCGGCGGATCAGGCTGGCGATCATGCGCGGCGAGGAGGTTTGCGGAAACCGATGCCGAACGATGCCGCGCGACTTCGATAATTTTCCTTGCTTGTACCAGCGGCGCAGGCGGTCGAACTCGTTTCCGCCGATCTTCACGTCCATGTTGCGCATGGGTATGAAGTAGGGAAGCGTGGCGACTTCATCCTGCGCGGCGAGCACGACGCTGGCGTTTCCGATGGGATCGGGGAAGCGAAATTTCTCCAACTCGGCGAATCGCTTTTCCATACGGAATCGTCCGTTGCGGTAGACGCGCGGGCTGGAGATGGCTTCATCAAACGACACTTCCGGCGACCATTGCGAGATCGGGTCGTCGCTCTCGGTGCTCTCGTACAGCCGGACATGCGCGGAATGGACTTCGTCGAGCATTTCCGCAGCTCGCTTGACGAGCAGGTTCGTCAGGCCCGGTGCCGCGCCCGTATTGATCAGCGCCGTTCTGTTCTTCTCTACAAAGCGCTTCGCATAGGTGAATTGCTCGGCTTTGAACGGATTCCGCGTGAGGTGGGAGCTGAGGTCCACATAATGCGCGCGCAAGCGAAGCGCGGCTCGCATCACAATCAGATTAAAGACGCTCGCCGAGGCATTGACGATGAGCTGGCAGCCGCGCGCCGCGCGGACGATGCCGAGCATATTTCGCGCATTTACTTCGGCCACCGCAATGGTGCTTTTTTCGCCGAGAAAACGGCGCGCGCGAGCCGGGTCACGGTCACCGCACCAGACCGCATGTCCTTGACGAAGCAGCAGTTCTGCCAGAAGGGAGCCGGTCGCTCCGGCCCCGAGAACGAAGATCCGCATGGCGTGGCAAAAACTCTATCACACCCTGTCCGCCGGGAAGCGCGGATGTGTCCGGCGGTTGCCGGAGTTGCGGTGCTAGTACCCGCCGCCGGCGATCTTCCCGTGGTTTAGTTGTTCCGCAGTGGCCTGGAGCAGTCTGGGGCACCCAGCGGGAGCCGATAACCCGCAAGGTTACGCTCGGACGAGTCGGCCGCTAGGATTGCGGAGTTCCGTTTGGCTCGCGGCTGCCGAGCTAGAAACCGCTACGGTCCCGTTCCTAGCGCCATCGGCACGGGCAGACTAGGGCCGACGCTATCGAATTGAAGTCTTTTTCGCACAGGCATACACTAGGTGCAGTTACTCCGACCCCGTTGGCCTAAGGGAGACAAAACCTAGGGCCTGCGGGGCGATGCCCGGGCGGCTGGTTGGCCGTCTGCGGCTGAGGGTTTGGGTGGAAACGCCCCGGCCTCCCGAACTTGGAAAGGAGCGTACTCGACGGAAAAGTGTGTATTTCCGTCGTGCGCCCGCATCCAAGTCGTCGGATCGGGCGGTTTTGTTTTTTAGGAAGCGGAAAGAAGGAATTCAGCCGGTCGCGTCCCAGCCGACAACAAGCCATGACCCTTCAGGACAGATTCGGCCGGCACATCAGCGACCTGCGTATTTCGATTACGGACCGCTGCAATTTCCGCTGCGTGTACTGCCGTTCGGCGGACCCGGAAAATTACCGTGACCATGACGAAATTCTCTCCTGGCCCGAGCTGGACCGGCTGGCCCGCATTTTTCTCGGCCTGGGCATTCGTAAAATACGCATCACCGGCGGAGAGCCGCTGGTGCGTGCAGGTGTCGAGGATTACATGGCACGCCTTCACGCACTGGGCGTCGAAGACCTGTCCATGACGACTAACGGCCATCTGCTGGCAGAGCGGTGTGAGCGGCTGATCGAAGCGGGGTTGCGGCGCATCAACATCAGCCTCGATTCGCTCGATCCTGGCAAATTTGAAAGCATCACGCGCACAAAGTCTTTCGGCACCGTGATGCGCGGCATCGACGTGGCGCAGAAATCGCGGCTAGCGCCCGCGAAAATCAACGCCGTGCTGGTGCGCGGACTGAACGATGACGAGGTGGAATCGTTCGCCGAATTCGCACGAGAACGCGGAGTGATTATGCGCTTCATCGAGTTCATGCCGCTGGATGCCGACCGCACCTGGACCCGCCATCACGTCGTGCCGGCCGCGGAAGTGCATCAACGAATCCATGCGCGGTGGCCGCTCGTTCAAATCCCCCACGAGCGCAGCGAGACGGCGCGCAAATACCGCTTCGCCGACGGCGCTCCCGGGGAGATCGGGCTGATCGCCCCGGTAACCCAACCTTTCTGTGGCCACTGCTCGCGCATCCGTCTGACGGCCGATGGGAAGCTGCGAACCTGCCTTTTCAGCAAAGACGATCACGACCTTCGCGGGCTGCTCCGCGAAGGAGCGACCGACGATGATGTGACGACGTACATCCGGTCGGTCGTCGACGAAAAGGAACAAGGACACCGGATCAACTCCCCTGATTTCGTGCCTCCCTCGCGTACCATGGTGTTTATCGGCGGGTAGCGGAAAGCTTGGACGGCGGCATCCCTCGGAAGCGCATTGCGCTCGACCGGGCCATGAGTTTCGGTTAGCATCGCATTGCGCCCCTCACAACAGCCGAGCGAGAACGGACACAGCATGGCGGACGAAGACGACGAAGAAGGACAGGACGACTCACCTGAGCCGGAGCCGCGGCTTTTCACGCTCACTGAAGCGGAGCACGCGCGGCGGGATATAGAGCCTTTCCTCGTGGAAGCCATGGACTGCCGCAAGAAATTGTCCGGCCTGGAAAACGATCTTTCTGCGGTTTCCGCGCGCATCATGATGATGGGCGGGGTAATCGTTCCGTACGAAAAACTGGCCGCGTTGCGCGTTGAACACGAGCAACTCGCCGAGTCCCTGAAGACTTCACTGAACCGCATCCTCGAAACGGGATGCGTCATCAAGGACCTCGACTTGGGCTTACTGGATTTTCCGGCGGTGATCGACAACGAAGATGTCTATCTGTGCTGGAAGCTTGGCGAGGACCGCATTCGTTTTTATCACCGGCAGGACGAAGGATTTGCCGGGCGCAAGCCGCTCGACCCGCGCGATCTCGGCCCCGGAGACATCCTGCAGTAGCCCGGGCCCCGTCGTGCGTTTTTTTTCCGCATGCACTCGCGCTCTTCTGGGAACGGCGCTGGCCCACAGCGAAAGGATTTTTCGTGTCGTCTCATTCTGAAAACCGTTTGAAGGATTCCGCCAGCCCGTATCTGCGTTCCGCAGCGCACCAGCCCATCGATTGGCACGAATGGGGCGACGCGGCTTTTGCGCGTGCGGAATCGGATGACAAGCCCATTCTTTTGGACATCGGGGCGGTGTGGTGTCACTGGTGCCACGTCATCGACCGCGAGAGTTATGAGAACTCCGAAATCGCAAAGATTATCAATGAGAATTTTGTCGCCGTGAAAGTGGACCGCGATGAGCGCCCCGACGTCGATGCGCGTTATCAATCCGCTGTCAGTGCCATCTCCGGCCAGGGCGGCTGGCCGCTGACGGGGTTCTTACTGCCCAACGGAAAACCATTTTTCGGCGGCACGTATTTTCCGCCGGAAGATCTAATGGGGCGGCCCGGCTTTCGACGGATTTTGCTGGCTGTGGCGGATTCCTATAAAAATAAGAGGGCCGCGCTGGTACGCGCGGCGGATCAACTGGTCGATGCTGTCGCCCAGGCCGAAGTGTTCACCGGAGCGCGAGCGGAGTTTGACCCGGCCGTAGTCGAAGTGCAAATCACTTCCGTCACCGAGCAATTTGACATCAAAAACGGCGGCTTTGGCCGCGCGCCGAAATTTCCGCATTCCTCGGCCGTCGACTTGGTTCTAGAGCGCTACCAGCAGACCAAAGAAAAGCATCTGTTGGCGATGATCGAGACCACCCTCGAGAAGATGGCCCGCGGTGGCGTTTACGATCAGCTCGCCGGAGGTTTTCATCGCTATTCGGTGGATGAACGCTGGCTCGTCCCGCACTTCGAAAAAATGAGTTACGACAATTCGGAACTGCTGCGCAATTACTTGCACGGCTGGCAAGTGACGGAGAATCCGCTGCTGCGTGAAACCGCGGAAGGCATCATCGGCTGGGTGAACGAAGTTTTGTCCGACCAGCAAAACGGCGGGTTTTACGCCAGCCAGGACGCCGACGATTCGCTCGATGATGACGGAGATTACTTCACTTGGACGCTCGAGGAACTGCGATCAGCGCTGCTGCCCGACGAAGCCCGCGTCCTGGAGCTTTACTACGACGTCGAGGCGCACGGCGAGATGCACCACAATCCGGCGAAAAATGTGTTGTGGATCGCGCGCAGCTCCGCCGACATGGCCAAGCAACTTGGTCTCGACGAGACTTCCGTGCGCCTCATGATCACCAGAGGTCGCGGAAAGATGCTGGCCGCGCGCCTGCCGCGACCGACTCCTTTCGTCGACAAGACCATGTATGTCGCCTGGAATGCAATGTTTGTTTCAGCCTATCTGGACGCGGCGAGAGTGCTTGGCGGATCGACTGGCGAGAGCTGCCGCAAGTTCGCATTGCGCACGATGGACCGGACCCTCAGGGAAGTGTGGAGCGAATTCCGTGGCTTCGGGCACCGCATCGGGGGACCTGCGCTAGATGGTTCGCTGGACGATCAGGTTTTCAGCGTGCTGGCTTTGCTGGATGCCTACGAGACGACGCTCGAGCCGCGCTATTTCGCCGCGGCGCAGAAAACGATGGACCTGGCCATGGCTCGCTACGGCGACCTGGAAGGAGGAGGCTTTTTCGACCGGCCTTCGGACGCCGCACCCCTGGGCGGCCTCGACGTTCGCCGCAAGCCTTTTCAGGATTCACCCACCCCGGGGGCCAACTCCGCCGCGGCGATCGCGTTGATTCGCATGCATGCGTTCACCGGCCATGAGCGCTATCACAACTTTGCCCAGAAAACGCTCGAAGCGTTCGCCGGGATCGCGCCGCAGTATGGGATGTTTGCCGCGACGTATGGCCTTGCAGCTGCGCTTTTCGCACGGCATCCGTTCGAGGTGGTCATCACTGGGCGTGCGGATGATCCCGCAGCCCAAGCTCTTGAAACCGCTGCCCACAGCGTCTACCGTTTCGGCAAGTCCGTCCTGCGGCTCACGCCCGGAGCTTCCCTCGCAAATTTCGCCGGCGCGCTCAAAGAAACGTTGCCGCATCTTCCGGCCGACGAAGCCCTAGCGGTTGTCTGCGCGGGACAAACGTGCCTGCCGCCGACCAGAGACGCGGACCAGCTTGTCTGCATTTTGAGCGAAGGCCATCGCTTCACTGCCGTTGGGTAGTTCCATGGCACTTAGCCAGCCCGGCTCACTTCGCTCGTACGAACTGGAAATTGCTCGAGAGCGCTTCGCGATCGTCCGCGTGTGCTTGCATGAATTTTCTTAAATCGTCCGTTTGCGCCGCCAAAATCTGATTACTCCCTACATCAACGTGGGCCAGCGAAAACGTGCCGGCCTCAATTTGTCTTTTAACCCAATCATCGCCGAGGAAATGGATTTCGAGAGTGCCCTTTTTCCAGCCAAACTCGTCCGATCATGTGATTGGTATGGACGTTGGGTTGGAGAAGTTCGCCACCTTGTGGCTAATCACAAGTCTGTTCCCAATCCCCGCTGGTATCAACGAGCGGAAGCGAAGTTGCGCCGTGCCCAACGCAAGGTTGCCCGTCGTAAGAAGGGTTCGCATCGCCGTCGTAAAGCGGTTGCACGGCTACAAAAGATTCACCAGCGAATCAAGAATCAACGTCATGAGTTTCAACACAAGTTCACCTTCTGGCTGGTCCAGAACTTCGGTGTAATTGCTGTCGAAGATTTGAACGTCAAAGGCTTAGCAGGCGGTATGCTCGCCAAGTCGGTACACGATGTGAGTTGGGCTTCCTTCTTTTCTAAACTTGCGTACAAGGCTGAAAGTGCTGGTCGCACGTTGAGGGCGGTCAACCCCCGTGGAACAAGTCAGACATGCACAAGCGGGACCAAGGTGTGGAAGGAACTCTCAGATAGAGAGCACCTCTGCACCGCTTGCGGGTTGACTGCTCCTCGTGATGTCGTGTCTGCTCAAGTAATTCTCCAAAGGGCTAGGATGAGTCCTTCAAACCGCAACGTAGCGGATTTAATCGCAAGCGTGGTTTGAGAAGCCGTCGCATTTATACGACGGAGAAGTCACTTGAAGTCGTAATACTTGTGGCCCTCGGACTGGGAGAATATCCAGCGCTGGTCTTTGTCCCGAGCGTTGGCATCGGTGATTACCGGCTGCCACGTTCCCAGCAAGTGGTTGTCGAAGACGGCCTCGTCCGCTTTATAGAGCGGAAAGAGCGAGTCGATTGGTGCACATCCAATCAGCAACAAGGCCAAAGCAAAAATTAGAAGGGCACCTGCCATCCGGGACTTCATATCTGCACCACCAAAAAAATAGAGCCGGAGAGTATTGTCACTCTCCGGCTCGCCTTTGTAACTGTTTTGTTGCGCAGCGGACTGATTCCTCTCTGGTTCTACTTCTTCGGCCGCGATTCGGGCGGCACCAGCCCGTTGATGCGGTAATACACCACAAGCTGGCCGTAGTGTTCTCCGGAGTGCTCGATCAACCCATAGGCGAGGTCCGAGAGCCGGTAGGTTTGGTTTCCGAGGACTACTGATCCCGCCATACCCGCATCGCCTTTGGTTTTGATGAGCTCCGCCCCGTCCTCGACGCTCTTTTTGACGAACCCCACGATCTGTTCCTTGGTCTTTAGCTCGTCGCGTTTTGGATCGTCGCCATAGCGTGCTTTCTTGCCCACTGCTTCATCCGTGAAGAAATACATCGATCCACAAACGTGCAGCAGTTGCGCGACAAACGTCCGCGCGTCCGGATTTGGCTTGTAGTCGTACTTGTCTTCAGGCAAATCCTCGGCAATGGCGATCAGCTTTCTCCCGATGTCATTCCAGGCCTCCAAGACGGCCCCCGACGGACTGGCCACGGGTTTTGGAGGTGTAGTCTTCTTGGCTTCCTGCGCCAAGACCGGCATCGCCGCGAGCATCACCGCCACCAGCAGGGCCCCCCATTTGCTGAGACTCTTCATCGTTTCTCTCCTCGTCTTGCCCACTCTATTTTTTGCTTAGGATGGAACCCGCTCCCGGGCAGTTTTGAGTCAACCCGGGGGCGGGCCCACACTCTCTGACGGGCCGCGCGGCCAAGTGTTTCTCTTCACCACTGGGAAAACCTGGCCTTTTGGCCGGGTTCATCTTACGCAGGACATCCGTCCTATTCCTCTACGTCATGGAAAATCCCTGCGCATAGGCATGCTAAGCTTGTAGCCTGTCTCGGGGGGCTTCTTTCATTGAACTGGACCTGGCTGTTGCTCCGCATTGTGATTGGCCTAAGTATCCTTAGCCTGGTGTTTTTTTCACAGCGATTCTGGTATCGCGCCATTTGGCGGGCGACCTCCAATTGGGGTAGCCAGGGCCTCCGCGTGGCCGCGCGCTTGATCTACGTAACACTGCTCCTGCTGTTCCTCGGTGCGATGACCGACTTCTTCCGCATGGGGCGCGGTCACCTCATTTCCAGCATCAATGTGATCGCAGTTTTCGCGGGTTTATGGTTTTTCAGCGCACTTTTCGCCTATTTTGCGGTCAAACTGGTACGCGGCATGGACCGCATCTGGGCTTGGCTGCGCGCAGCGTATCAGCTCAAAACGAACCCTTCGGCTTCCCTGGTTTCCGCTTCACCCGCAACAGCGGTGCCGTACTCCTCGTCGCCTGCTGCCGCGGAACTGATCCCAGACCCTTCGCGGCGCTACTTTTTTAAGACCGCTACCGCGCTCGCCGGGGCCGGCCCGTTTCTTACGGCCATGTATGGATTTGCGGCTGAGCGCCTGGACTATCAGGTGCGTCAAGTCGAAATCCCTATCCCCAATCTGCCCGCCGGACTTGAGGGCCTGAAGATTGTGCAGATTAGCGACATCCATCTGAGCAGCTACATGCCGCGATTAGAGGTGCGTCGCGCCGTCAATATGGCCAACGACCTGGGCGCGGATCTCGCGCTGGTGACGGGAGACTTCATTACCGGTGCTGGCGACCCGATCGCCGATTGCATCGACGAAGTGAAGGGCCTGCGTGCGCCGCTGGGAGTTTGGGGCTGCAACGGCAATCATGAAATCTATGCGCGCGCCGAAGAAACGGCACAGATACTTTTCGCCGAGGCCGGGATGAAACTGCTGCGGAGCGAGAATGCCCAGCTTACGTTTCAAGGTGCTTCGTTCAATCTCATCGGCGTCGATTATCAGCGCGAGCGCACCAACGGCGGCCGAAGGGTGCAATTGCTCCAGAATGTGGGACCGCTGGTGCGACAAGACATGCCCAATATCCTCATGTCACACAATCCCAATGCGTTCAACCGCGCCGCGGAATTGGGCGTCGAACTGACGCTCGCCGGCCACACCCACGGCGGACAGATCCAGGTAGAAATTCTCGACCACCGTCTGAGCCCGGCACGGTTCATTACAGATTACGTAGCCGGGTTGTATCAGCGCCCGATGTTTGCGCCAGCTCCTAACGACCGCGCTTCCTCGGCCGGCTCCGCGTTCGAGACCAGTCCTGGGTCCCTGTTCCCGAACCGCTCGTCAGCGCTGGCTTCGATTTATGTGAATCGCGGGCTGGGCACCGTCGGTGCGCCAGTGCGGCTCGGTGTACCCCCGGAAATCACCCTCCTGACCCTCCGCCGGGCCTGACCGCTCGTATCCAACGGCCCTTCCCACTTTTTCATCTATCCTCCGCAAAATTGCCGGAATAAAATCCTCCGCACTTCGGTATATGCACCGGTACTTATCTACGGGAAACAGGAGCGCCGTAGTTCTTTGCTCAGCCGCAATCGACTAAGTTCCTTGTTCTCAACTGCGGCTTCAACTTTTGATCGTTGAGCCGCCGTGGAATTCAACTTGCAGCAAGCTACGGTTTGGCCCGCCAGACCGTAACTTCGCGGCGATCACGTGCGAAGTGTTTCGCCGCATAAATCTCGATCTGGAGGAAAAAGACATGGGGTACGTGTTTAAGTCGTTGAAGTTTCCTACACTTCTCGCTGTTGGGCTCTCTCTTCTTCCTGTTGTATCAAAAGCGCAACATTACCAGCAAACGAATCTAGTTTCTGACATTATGGGCATGGCGCCCGTGCACGACCCCAATTTGAAGAATCCGTGGGGCCTCACGCGGTCATCGGGTAGTCCCTGGTGGGTCGCAAACAATAACTCCGGCACATCAACTCTGTACGATGGCAGCGGGAATCCCAAGTCGCTCGTCGTTACCGTTCCACCGCCGGGCTTCGCGCCGGGTACTCAGTCTGCCCCAACGGGTGTGGTCTTCAACGGAAGCCCGACGGACTTTCTCCTGGCCCCAGGCAAGGCAGCCATCTTCATCTTTGCCACCGAAGACGGCACTATCTCGGGCTGGAACCCAGGCGCCAACCCTCCCACCAGTGGCACGAATGCCATCCTCAAAGTGGACAACTCCGACAAGGGCTCGGCGAATGGGGCAGTCTACAAAGGGGCCACAAGCGCCGAAGTAGGCGGACAGCGCTTCCTCTACGTCACCAACTTCCGTTCCGCGAAAGTCGAAGTGTACGACACGAACTTCAAGCGCGTGAACCTGGATGAGGACGCCTTCGATAGCGATGAGATTCCCCGCGGTTTCGCGCCTTTCAATGTGCAGAACGTCGGTGGAACCCTGTTTGTCACCTATGCAAAGCAGGATGCCCTGAGGCACGACCCCGTTGGCGGCGATGGTCTCGGCTTCGTCGAACTCTTCACTCCGACGGGAAAGCACATCGGGCACCTAGAGCACGGCGATTGGTTTAATGCCCCCTGGGGCGTGGTGTGGACCACCCGCGATTTCGGCGAGTTCAGCAATGCTATTCTGGTGGGCAATTTCCGCAGCGGTTGGATCGCCGCATTCAACGGTTTCACGCACAAATTTATCGGATTCCTCAGGAATCCAGATAATTCGCTGGTGACTATCGACGGTTTGTGGTCGCTCACGTTCGGGAATGACGCGGGCGCAGGGCCTGCCAACACGCTGTTCTTCACCGCGGGGATCAACAACGAAAATGATGGCCTCTTCGGGACCCTCACTCCCGTGGACGGCCTGGATGGCGACGAAGAGTAGGCGGGGAGGATCCCTGCCGCTTTCGCACGCGACGGCGGCAGAGACGCGTTTTGCGTCTCTGCCGTCCTTTGTCCCAAACGCCAGTATCGGGGATGCACCATCATCCACCAGCGCTGGCCCGCCAAGTCCCGGATCTCCAAGCCCCCAACGCTAAACGCGTTCCGGACCATTCCGCCGCCTCCTCCTGCTGGACGAAAACCTATTCGTGCGTCAAACTCTTCCGGCGATACTCCGAACCAACCGAGGACGCGCATGGATAAAGCGCCGGAAAGCGACCGCATCACCAACGAACTGAACGAACTTCGCGAGCCGGACGGAGCGGAGCCCGCCATCGCGGTCCAACTTGATGGATGGCTTAAAACGTTGATCTCTCGCGGTGGAAGCGATCTACTGCTCGTTGCGGGTGCCCCGGCCTCGATTCGCGCCAAAGGCGTAGTGCAAAAGATCGACGCCCGCCCGCTCGATGGCCCGGAAATCGAAGCGGCCGTGCTTCCTGCTCTCACCTCTCATGCCT
>Ga0207023_10172_pt1 | contig 18567 bp, 24 predicted proteins | sample Alteio_BWMinCont_47_FD_153464 | JGI IMG/M metagenome (GOLD analysis project Ga0207023, IMG submission 153464) | Enriched cells from forest soil in Barre Woods Harvard Forest LTER site, Petersham, Massachusetts, United States -... | ecosystem: Environmental > Terrestrial > Soil > Temperate forest >... | reverse complement strand
TCGAAAAGAATGTCCAGATTGTGAAGAATTTTCTTGCGGCACTCGGCCGCCGAGATAAGCAAGGTTTGCTGGCGTTGTCTGCCGAAGATATTGAGTGGATCATTCCGGGCGAGTGGCCGCTGGCCGGTACGCACCGCGGGCACGCGGGATTGGAGAATTTACTTCAGAAGGCTAACGAAACGGTGGAAACTACCTTCCCAGAGCCCCCCGAGTTCATAGCGCAGGGAGACCGGGTTCTGGTCGTCGGCTTCGCTACGGGGAGAATCAAAGCCACGAATAGGACGTTCGAGGACCATTTTGTCTTCGCCATTACCGTTCGAAATGGCAAAGTGACGAACATCCGTGAGTATATCGACACGCTAGCACTGGCGCGGGCCTCCGAGATGGCCGCGAGCTCGAGGCCCTTACCCATGACCGAGATCCGATAGGTGGATTGGTATGTGCCCCGAAATGCCACACTGTCAAGAATGCAGAATCAAGCGACGGGACTCGAACCCTCGATCTCTTGCTTGACAGGCAGGCGTTCTAACCAACTGAACTATCCCCTCGAAAACTGACTAAAAATGCCTTCCCGCTCCTTCTGCAAGCTTGCAGTGTCTTGCACTTCCTTGCACGTCCTTCGACCTGACAGGGGGCATTCTCGACACCCTGAGTGTGGTGCCGTCCGGCCAATCGTAAAGTTGGCAAATAGTTGGCAAATCGGGTTTTTGAGAGAAATTCCCCGAAAGGGGAAAAGTGAGAATAGCCGCGTATTTACTGGTGATTTGAATGGTGGGCCTGGGTGGTGGTGCTTGAACCACCGACCTCGCCCTTATCAGGGGCGCGTGGTTAGGTTTTACAACAACATACAAGACCGCGGGGACTGCCAAACTACGCGGAAGTCATACAAGACGTAGGTTTTTGTGGGTTGGGATGTGGGTTGGAAAAAGTCCACGAAATCCGAAGCAGCTCCCACCATTCATCCCATTACTGTCAAGGCCCTTTTATTGTCCGAACAATGAGGCATACTTCGGACATTATGGCTGACCATCATGGCTATTGTCCGAAAAATGAGGTATATTTCGGACAGTAAGAATGCCTATGAGAAAAGCGAAGGGCACTGACCTCAAAACCCATGTGCTGAAGCAGATTCTGGAATCGGCACAAAACCTCGTGTGGACGGCAAGCGATTTCGCCGCCCTTGGCAGGAGAGCTGCACTAGACAAAGTGCTGCAGCGCTTGGTGGCGGCGCGGGAGCTTCGACGCATCGACCGAGGTTTGTATGATCGCCCCACACAAAACGAACTCACCGGAAAGACAACAGTCCCGGACTATCGGGCCGTGATCCAAGCCGTGGCTCGCCGCGACAAAGTGAGGTTGTTGCTCGACGGAATGACCGCGGCGAATGACCTAGGCTTGACGACGGCTGTGCCCGCGCGAATTGAGGTCTTGGTGGATGCGCGTCTAAGGCCAATTCGACTGGGAAATCAAACGATCCACTTCAAAACGGCCGCGCCCAGCCGGCTGTTCTGGGCAGGCCGCCCCGCGATGCAGATCGTCCAAGCGCTCTACTGGATGCAAGACATTCTTCGTGATGCGAACGAGCGCCAGCGGGCCATGCAAATACTGCGAAAAGTGCTTGACGACCCGATCGGTGGAAACGCCATTCGGGATGATTTGCAAAGAAGCTTTTCGGCTCTACCCATCTGGATGCAGCAATTCGTGGCGGAGCTGATCCAAAAATCGGAGCCACCGTTCAATTCGGAGGTGAAAAGTTGAACGAAGGATTCAAACAGTTTTTCTCTGCATCCGAGAAGGATCGCGTCGACACGTTTCTGGCCGCATCGCAGAGGCTTGGCGCTAACGTGCAGTACATCGAAAAGGATTTCTGGGTCTGCTGGACTTTGGGTGTGTTGTATCTTGCCCCCCGGCGGCCCGCGTCTCTTGTTCAAGGGCTGAACCTCGCTGTCGAAGGCGTACGGACTAATCAACCGGTTTTCGGAAGACATCGATATCACCGCGTTTCGCGAGGACCTGAATCAAGCGGCGACTGTTGAAGAACTGGAGGCGCTGAGCGGGAGGAAAAGAAACGCGAAACTCGATGCGATTCGCGATGCATGCCAAGTGTGGGTGAAGGGCGTTTTGCGTGACGGCCTGGCTGCGCGGGTGGCTGAGTTCGTTGGGGAGAAGGGCCGAGTCGAACTTGATGATACGGACCGCGACGGACAAACCTTGCTCGTCTTCTATCCGACGATCATAGGTGGTAAGGAAGGTTACATTCGGCCTGCGGTGCGCATCGAGTGCGGAGCGAAATCGGCGCTCGACCCGCACACCGAAACGACGGTTCGTCCTTACGTTGCCGAGGACCTCAGTAAGCTTGATATTTCTGTGCCGGGCGTGACAACCATAGAGCCGTCTCGAACGCTCTGGGACAAGATCATTATCATTCACGGACTTCGTCGCTGGTACGAAATACGTGGCGAACTTCGCCAAGAAGGCCAGCGAATCTCAAGGCATTACTATGACCTGCATTGCCTCCACCACTCGGCTGGCATTGCCACGGCCGCGCTTGCCGATCTTAAGCTAGCTGACGATTGCGTTCGGCACGCGCAAATGTTTTTTAATCGTCCAGATCTCGATCTCGCCTCGGCAAAGCCCGGCTCCTTCGCAATCGAGCCTAATGCAGGCATGTTGGAGAGACTCCGCCGCGACTACGACAACACAGCTGCCATGATTTTTGGCGCCGCTCCCACCTTTGAACAAATTCTCCACTCGATACAAGAAATAGACGCTGCCGCAAATCATCACTCATAGCTGGATTGCATCCCGCGTCTTCGGCTTCTTGTTGAGCTCGCCCAAGCCAGATCGCCGGCGTACTCCTTTTTCTTTTTGGGAGACAGTGGATGGCCGGCACGAAGACCCAGGGCATCGCTCTCGACATAGCCTAATCGATGCTAGCCGTTCGGGCTTTACAGGAATGGTCTCAGCGACCTGAGTGTACTGCCATCCGGCCAATCGTGAAGTTGACAAACGGTTGACAAAACGGTTTTTTGAGGGAGAGCCCCGATAAGGGGAAAAGTGGGAATAGCCGCGTATTTACTGGTGATTTGAATGGTGGGCCTGGGTGGACTTGAACCACCGACCTCGCCCTTATCAGTATTGCGGTCGTTGGTCCGCACGCCTAGCCGTTATCCCTATCACTTAATGTCGTCGATCGGGGATAGAGCGCGTTCTATATCTGCACCAGGGCCGCAAACTTTCCCGTAGCGAAGGAAAATGGAAAGGTAGGGTGATTTTATCCCCCCGTAATGCCTTTTCCACTTTACCGGGATGGTGTATTCTGATGGCACCTAAAAAGGTGCTTCATAGGAGATGGCGTATGCTTGACATCACCAAGGACATTCAGTCGCTAACGACCTTCCGGCGCCGTTCCGGCGACTTCATGAAGCAGCTGAAGAAAAGCAAGCGCCCCGTGGTGCTCACTGTAAAGGGAAAGGCTGCGGCCATCGTGCAGGATGCCGAGGCGTACCAGCGCCTGCTCGACATTGCCGCCCGCGCGGATTCGGAAGAAGGAATCCGTCAGGGGCTCGATGACGTGGCCCACGGACGCACCCGGCCCGCCAAAGAGGTCTTTGACGACATCCGTCGCAAACATGGCATATCACATTGAATTTGCCGATCGCGCAGCCCGCGATCTCGAAGCCCTTTATTTGGAAAAGAACGCTGCCGAATCCGAAGCGGCCTCGCGCTGGTACAACGGCATGGAGGAGGCGGTCTACGCGCTTGCGACCTACCCTGATCGCTGCCCTATGGCCCCGGAAGCTCGAAAGCTAAGACGAGAATTGCGGCACCTGCTCTACGGCAAGAAACCTCACGTGTACCGGGTCATATATGAAGTCGATGAGCGCAGACAGACGGTCTGGGTTCTCACGGTTCGTCACGGCGCACGCCGGCTCAAGGCGTCTGATGTCAAGTGAGCTGCGGGGCTTCCAGCAAACCTGAGATTCTGCAACAACTCCAAAATCATAAGGCCGCGCGAGTTTATTAGTCTAGTAATATCACATTTAATAAAAACAGTGGACCTCAGCAGCCTGTGCCTAAATGTTGAGTTGACCTATGATTCCTATCACAGCGCTGATTTGAATGGTGGGCCTGGGTGGACTTGAACCACCGACCTCGCCCTTATCAGGGGCTTTTATGGTGCTATATGCATAGTAGCGTGGCGATGATTACGCTGCTGACGACCTCAATCTCGCTAAGCGGCAAGCCTCTCCGCGCCCCGATGCCTCAGTTTCACATGACACGCTCCGATGCCGAAGCAGTCGTGGCTTACCCGAAGTCGCTTAACGCGAGTCATCGTCGTCCACTTCACGCTGAACAGCTCCAGCACGCGGCGGGGCGCGCAATCTTCGTCGAGGATGATCGGCTCACACTTTGACATCGTCATGGGCCCCAAATGGTGACCATGTCCTACAGTGTGCCTTCTTCTCGCAAGTGTGTTACTCGGCTCAATCTGGATCGTTTGCAATGGTGCTATCACACCTACGTTGCTTCGCTCCGTGGGCGAGGCGTGGAGGAATTTGCCGTCACCACGGGGACGATTCGATAGTCCGCTCGATAGACCAAATTGTGAAGATCGCTGGACGCAATGGCCCGGAGTATAGACAGCTGCTCCGAGTCGCCCACGAACTCGCGCCCAGAGCCACTCGCATCCCAAACTCGCGACGGACAACATTGCAAGTTTGTATCAAAGGCTCCTGACCAATTTGAAGACGCCAAAATGCCGAGCGCGGCGCGCAAAGTGGGGCGCCACTGAGGGAGTTCTTACGAAGCGAGCCGTTGCTTCAAGGCGGTAAGCGTGCCAGGGTTCGCCTTGACCCTGAGACAAACACCCTTTTCCTCGTACGACTCGCTGAGCACGTGGACGTTCTTGCGGATGTCGGCGAGCACACCTTCCTTGCCGTAGGGAACGACGAGTTCCACCTCAGTCATTGTATCGAGAAAGAAAGTGACGAGACGAGAGTGAAGTGCCTCGATGTCCTGGGGATTGAGCGCGGACATCGCAATGGCCTCGGGGAACTCTTTGGCCAGCAAAGCCTTTCGCGAAGAATCGACGATGTCGATCTTGTTTAGGATCATCAGAGACGGGAGCTTTCCCGCCCCAATGTCTTCGAGCACTTCTTTCGTCACCTGAATGTGAGAGCGGAACGCCGGATCGGCCGCATCCACTACGTGGAGCAGAAGGGAGGCGTCCAGCGCTTCGTCGAGAGTCGACCGGAATGAGGCCACCAGATCGTGGGGAAGATTTCGAATGAAACCAACCGTGTCGGAAACCAGAATCCGGGGTTGCGTCTCGGGGTGCAACGCTCGCACGGTGGTATCCAGGGTCGCAAAGAGCCGGTCGGCCACGAGCACTTCGCTCGAAGTGAGCGCGCGCATGAGTGAAGACTTTCCGGCGTTGGTGTAGCCGACGATGGCGACCTTGGGCAAACCTTCGCGATGACGACGGCGCTCGACTTGCTCGCGATGGACCGCTTTGAGCTCTCGTTGCAGCTCGTTGGTTCGGTCCCGCACTTTCCGGCGCTCGATCTCATGAAAGGACTCGCTGACCCCTCTTGCGCCACGTCCTCCACCCCTTCGCTCTTTGGCCCCGGACACGCGCTCGCGGGGCGCGAGGTACTTGAGCCTTGCCAACTCCACTTGAAGTTGCGCTTCTTTGGTGCGAGCATGCCGATGAAAAATCTCGAGAATGATGGCCGGCCGATCGTAAACCTCGACGTCGGTCGCTTCTCGAATGTTTCTCACTTGTGTGGGGGTTAGTTCGTGATCGAACACCACGCTTTCGGCCATGCTGGGCGCCTTCACGAGTTCGCTTAGCTCATTCAGTTTTCCCGGTCCGATGAGAGACGCAGCCGCAGGGGATTGCAATTTTTGCGTAAGCGTTCCGACGATATCCCACCCGAGTGTCTCAACGAGTTGCCTCAATTCCTGCAGGGACGCACCGTGCTCTTCGGCGGCCGTCTTCTGCAGCTGTACATCTACAAGGATAGTGGCCGGCCTGACTGCGGATTTGGAAGGATCGATCATCTTGAAAGCATATCTCAAGGTTTAAACCGGCTTTACCTTTACCGTCATCCCGATGGTGGCGCTCGGTTCGGCCGGCCCGCTTCGCGGGCGCTCGTGGCAAAGATAAAGTGCTCGTCATCGACCACGTGAAAAATTTCCCGAATTAAGGGGGCAAAATGATCGGCTCAAAACGCCATTCGCGATACCTTCCTCAATGCGCGTTTTCGGGAAGTTGGGGTGGTTTCGGCGATCTTGCGGATCTCGGCTTAGGGATCGCCGTTATGACGATAGTCCGCAGCTTTTCGAAAGTCATTTGGCGCGAATCCTAGTGTCTTTTTGACAAGCGGCGAGTCATCATTTGGCGACCTTTACATTGAAGGTCACCGTGTTGGCCCCGCCGGCGTTTTTGATGACGAACTTGTACTGCCCGTCCTTCTCCGGCGTGACCTTAACCGAACACTTCGGTCCGGGCGAGTCGTCCTTAGCGACTTCCGCGCCGGAGGAGTCGTAGACGAAAAGGTGCACGTCGGTATTCTTCACGCCGTCCGTGGTGGCCTCGAACTCTTTCCCCGCCGTGAAAGACAAGAGGTAAGCGACCTCTCCCTTGTCCTTTATCCCGACCTTCTTGCCATTGAACGCCGCCCCCCTGCCCAGGTCGGTTGGCTTGACGTCCTGCGCGGGACACAGGGTGGCGACCGCGAATATAACTGCCACCACCGCTGTGACTAACCGAGTAATCGATTTCATTGCTGTTTCCTCCAGAGTCGGATCAGATGCGCAGCACGATAATCGTGTCTAGTGCATTCCTTTGCCGCTGCCTCACTGAAGATAGGGGTGAAGGTCATGAGAAGTCCGGAGGATTTCATCAGGAATTCGTTAAGAAAATTAGCCTCAGATAAGGAGTCATAACCGTGGCGCTGAGGTTTTCGCCTTATACTTTCCCAATAAAACGCGCCGGATTTGCTCAGGGTCTTTTTCCTACCATACGTGTTAGGGCGCGAGGGTGTCGGTCAAACCTTTGAGACTCAACCACTATTTCGATAGCCGCAACGCTAAGTCAGGTTTATTTTCTTGTGTAAATCGCGCGTATACCGCTCGAACTCAGAGTTAGCAGAGCGACCTGCGCTCTGAGAGCCTTCACCTCTGAATCTGAAGTCTGGGATTTCGATAGAAGTTTAGAAAAAGCCTTAGTAGTTTGGTATTTACTGCTTACGAAATCTTAAGGGACAGCTCCGAACTTTTGAACCGTCGCCTCCCTAGCATTGTGTTTTGTGAGTTGCAGGCCGCGCTGCGCGGCCATGGAGGAGCTTCAATGTTAAGCGGTCCGAAGGGCAGTGAAGAGCAGTCTCTTTTGCGGTGCGGCGTTTGCGGGCGCCGCACCGAATTGTTTGAGCTTCCTGGGAAAAGTGAGAAATATTGTTGGGAATGCAGCGCGGATGTAGCGACGTCGATTCTTCTAACGACGGAGATTGACGCCGCGACCATGGCGGGCCGAGAGACCGAAACTCTAGTGGCCGAATTTTCGCAGTTGAGCTGCCGGCTGCTGGAAAGAGCGCAGTTGGCATAGGAATTGGATCGTCGCAGGTTACGCATTTCGAGACGATGGAAAATGTTGCCGGTGAACGGATGGCACCTTGGTGTCAGGCAGTATGCAGGACAACGGACTCCAGCAACGCTTTGACCCCGTTCCAGCCAATTTGCACGCCGATGCAAACGAGAAGAAACGACGATAGCTTTACGATGACCAACATAGCCGTTGGTCCCAGCATTCGTGCCAAGCGGTCGGCAAATCCATAGCACAGAAAAATGCTGAGCGCGATCAACACGAAACCGATGAGCGCAGCAAGAACAGGCAGAGGATAGAGGGCGTGACTGTGCGCCGCGTTCGCGCCTAGTGTAATCGCAACAGAGATTGATCCCGGGCCCACCGTTAGCGGCAACGTCAATGGATAGAACGCTCGTCGGGATACCTCTTGGGGCTGAATACTTCTACGGGTAGTCCCATCGCATGCTTCCTCCTTCTCCATGAGTGCCGCCCACCCCATAGCAACAAGCACCATTCCTCCGCCGACCTGCACGACTGGCAGCGAAATTCCGAAGAAAGCGAGGATGTAGGTCCCAACAAAGTACGATCCAACCAGCAGCAGGAAACTGTTCACAGCGATTCGCCAAGACAACGCCTTTCGGCCTTCCGGCGCGTACTCGCCGGTCAAAGCCAGAAAGAACGGGCTACCTCCGAGTGGGTCCACGATCGGGATGAGCGCACTGACAACCAGGAGAAGATTCTTCGCAGCTTCCAGCATGGGTCGGATAACTCTACCCAAAAACCTTGGGTCTGGACAGGTTGCTGAGTGTTGCTTTACGAGACACCATCGTTCTCTCGCTCCCGTGGTTGAGAAGGTTTTTTGAGTTACAGATCTACTGCTACTTCCAGTAGGGCCGAAAAACGCCGACGACCACCATGGCCAATACAAGAGCGATTGTCTGCAGCATGATTATCTCGAATCGGAGACTCTACTCAATTCAGGCGACATTCGGCTTACGATAATCAACGAACTAAGAATGCCGACCGCTCAAGCTTTGAGACGCGAACGTACCCAAGCGGGGGTGAACTTGTCGGGCTCGCAAGGGGTTCTTTTTCGAAGCCACCCTACGAGAGCGCCGCCGAGGGTTTTCGCCGTAAATCCTCTTCAAGAGGACATAGATAAGGAGGTCGCATCCGAGTACAAAAACCGCCATGACTACGGTAAGCGACATGGTTCCCTCAAGCGAGCGGGTACGAGTCTCGCCGCTGCTTTATTGAAGATAGGGGTGAAGGCGCTGAGAAGTCCGGAGGATTTCATCAGGAATCTGTCAAGGAAGTTAGCTTGACGAAAGCGGATTCCTTTTATATTTTCCTAATAAAACGCGCCGGATTTGCTCAGGGCCTTTTTCCTACTATTTGTGTCTGTTGTTAGGGTGCGAGGCTGTCGCTCAAACCATTCTGTGGTGATGATCCTTCGAATCGCCATGAGTATTCCCCGCAGACTCTGCACTCTCGACAGATGAGTCTGCTGTGGCTCCGGTTAAAAGGCCGAGTTGGCAGCACGGCTCCCCGATAGGTTCTGAGGTCGGTTCCACGACCGAGGCCGGAGGGACGCCGCGAAGGACACACAAGCGCCGAGGGCCTATGAGCAACGCTACTATTCTCGTGGTTGACGACGAGCCGCAGATTCGTCGTGTGCTGCAAGCCACTCTTTCCAGTAACGGCTACGATGTCATCGAAGCCAAGAACGGCAAGGAGGCTATTACCGCAGTCCTTCGAGAGCATCCGGACCTGATTCTATTGGACGTGAATATGCCGGGCATGAGCGGCTTCGAAGCCTGCAGCAAGATTCGAATGTCCTTCGGTGGCCCGATCATCATAGTAACGGTTCGAGATGAGGAACAAGACAAGGTTGTTGCTTTCGATTCAGGAGCAGACGATTAAGTTGTAAAACCATTTGGAGTTAGCGAACTGCTGGCCCGCATTCGCGCAGCACTTAGGCGATCTTCTCCAGACGAACATCTGCCGAAAGTTGACACTCCGGAATTCAGCGTCGATTTTGGAATGCGGCTGGTTGCGGTTCGTGGCCAGAGAGTGAACCTTAGCATCAAAGAATTTGAGGTCCTGCGCGCTCTCGCTCAACAGGAAGGGAAGCCGCTGACGCATGAAAGGCTCTCAAAGATCGTCTGGGGCCCAGGTCATCCTGAAAATACAGAAAATCTACGCACAGTGATAAGTCAACTCCGGAAGAAAGTCGAGAAGGATCCTGCCCACCCCCGCTACATCTTGACCGAGCCCTGGTTTGGCTACAGGTTTCAACCTCCAAGCCCCGCATCCCCTAAAGGTTCGCTTCGACCTCGCAAGGGGTAAATTTCATCGAAGGGGATGAGAGCTGTCGAGATCCAAGTTCAATTCCAAAACATTTACACGAGGTTCGCCTAAGAAACCCCACTGTCGTCCAAGCGTGTGTTGCCGTACCAAAGAGCGAAGTTCGTCTGGATTCATATGCCTTTCGCGTGCAACGCGCGGAATCTGGAACTCGGCCGATGCCGGTGAAATGTCGGGATCCAACCCCGATCCCGAAGACGTGACCAAGTCCACAGGAATAGGCGCAGAAGGAGCTTCCGCTTGGGCTTTTTGAACGTCACCCTTTACTCTGTCAATTAGGACCTTGTTCGTAGGAGCCAGATTGGAGCCGCTGCTTGCAGTTGCATCGTAACCCGTCCCAGCGTTGGACGGCCGTGAATGAAAGTAGCCTGGCCCGGTGAAGGATTGTCCGATGATCCGCGAGCCAATCAGTTTGCCGTTCTTCTCGATTAACTGACCGTTGGCCCGGTCATGAAACAAAAGCTGGGCTAAACCTGTGATACCGAGCGGGTACAACAGGCCCAACATCACGGTGGTCGCCAACGTAAAGCGTATAGCGATAAGAAAATTACGTTTCATTGTGGAACTCCTCAGGCCAAACCCAGATATGGCAAGACAACATCGATGAGCTTGATGCCGATAAATGGCGCAATAATTCCGCCTACTCCGTAAATCAGCAGATTGCGCTGCAGCAGTGCTGCCGCGCCCAATGGACGATAGCGAACACCGCGCAGCGCAAGTGGTATCAGGGCGATGATAATCAGCGCGTTGAAAATCACAGCGGAAAGGATTGCCGACTCAGGTGTGCGAAGGCGCATCACGTTCAGGACACCTAACACGGGGAAGGCTCCAGCAAACATCGCAGGAATAATCGCGAAGTACTTGGCCACGTCGTTTGCGACTGAGAACGTGGTTAGCGCACCGCGAGTGATCAGCAGTTGCTTGCCGATCTCGACGATTTCGATGAGCTTTGTCGGGTTGGAGTCGAGATCCACCATGTTGCCGGCTTCCTTGGCGGCCTGTGTGCCGGTGTTCATAGCCACGCCCACATCCGCTTGCGCCAGCGCGGGGGCATCGTTAGTTCCATCACCAGTCATGGCGACCAGCTTGCCCTTAGCCTGCTCGCGTTTGATAACCGCAATCTTATCTTCGGGTTTGGCTTCGGCGAGAAAGTCGTCGACCCCGGCCTGCCGGGCGATGGCTGCCGCCGTGAGGGGGTTATCCCCGGTGATCATCATGGTGCGAATGCCCATAGCCCGCAGTTGATCGAACCGCTCTTTCATTCCTCCCTTGACGATGTCGGTGAGCGCGATAACGCCAAGAACTTTCCGATTCTCGCAAACGAGAAGCGGAGTCCCGCCCCCGTTCGAAATCTCTGATACCGCATGCTCCACCTCAGGTGGAACAGATTGCCCACGTTCTTCGCAATACTTTGCAATTGCGTCCTTTGCGCCTTTCCTAACCTCGATGCCGTCAAGGTTAGCTCCGGACATACGGGTCTGCGCACTGAAGGGGATGAAAGTTGGCGTGTACTGGCTCAGGTCGCGCCCTCGGATGCCGTATTTCTCCTTGGCCAGCACCACGATCGAGCGCCCTTCGGGAGTCTCGTCGGCCAGCGAAGCGAGTTGCGCGGCAATCGCAAGATCCTTCGGGTGTACGCCTGGAGCGGCAATGAAAGCGGTGGCGGCTCTATTCCCGAGCGTGATCGTGCCAGTCTTGTCGAGCAACAACACATCGACGTCCCCGGAGGCTTCCACCGCGCGTCCGGACATCGCGATGACGTTTCTCTGTATCATGCGATCCATGCCGGCAATCCCAATCGCTGACAAAAGTCCCCCGATGGTGGTGGGAATCAAACAAACGAGGAGCGAGACCAACACGAAAATGCTCTGCGAAGCCCCTGAATAGACCGCGAACGGCTGAAGCGTTACGACCGCCACGAGGAAGATGATGGTGAGACCTGCCAAAAGAATGTTCAGTGCGATCTCATTCGGTGTTTTCTGCCGCGAAGCTCCTTCGACCAGCTTAATCATGCGATCGAGAAACGTTTCGCCAGGGTTAGATGTGATGCGCACCTTGATTTCATCGGAGAGAACTCTTGTGCCACCGGTGACCGCAGAACGGTCTCCTCCCGATTCGCGAATGACGGGGGCAGATTCACCTGTGATGGCGGACTCGTCTACCGACGCAACACCTTCGATGACCTCGCCGTCGCCAGGAATGAATTCTCCCGCGGTCACAACGACGATGTCCCCGGAGCGCAGGTTCGAACTGGGCACCACCTCTGTCGCGCCGTCGCAGCGCAACCTATGAGCCTGCGTCTCAGCCCTTGCTTTGCGTAATGTATCGGCCTGTGCTTTGCCGCGGCCTTCGGCCATCGCTTCCGCGAAATTGGCAAAGAGAACGGTAAACCACAGCCAAAGCGTAATCTGCAGGCCGAAGCCGAACTGTCCAGCATGGTGCGCAACGTTCCAGACCAATTGGATTGCCGTCAGTAGCGCACCTACCTCGACCACAAACATCACCGGGTTCTTGGCCATCTTGCGGGGACTCAACTTACGGAAGGAATCCGCCACAGCTCGAGAAAGAATTGCGGTGTCGATGAGTGACTTCTTTCTGATTCGCGCAACTTGGTCCATATCCACCTCAAAAGACCTTTCCCGCTTGCATAAGCAAGTGTTCGAGAATTGGCCCGAGACTCAGAGCCGGGAAGAACGTGAGAGCGCCCACAATCAGAATCGTGGAAACCAGCAAACCGGAGAACAAACCGCCGGTTACCGGGAAGGTGCCAGCCGATGCGGGAACAATCCTTTTTCTAGCCAGGCTGCCTGCGATGGCCATGATCGGAATGATCATGAAAAATCGGCCGAGGAGTTGCGCAGTGCCGGTCGTCGTGTTGTACCAGAGTGTATTCGGGTTCAGCCCCCCGAAAGCCGAACCATTGTTGGCCGCGGAGGAAACGTAGGCGTACAAGATTTGTGTCAACCCATGCGGGCCAGGATTAGAAATACTCGACGTTCCGTACGGCTTGACGATGGATATGGCCGAGAAGCCCAAGATCGTGAACGTCAGGATGAGTACTGCCAGCATGGCCATCTTGACGTCGTACGACTCGATTTTCTTGCCCAAATACTCAGGGGTGCGGCCGACCATCAAGCCGGCGATAAATACCGCGAGGACTATAAAGACGAACGTTCCGTACAACCCAGCGCCCACGCCACCGAAAACAACTTCCCCGAGCATCATGTTGATGAGCGGAACCATACCGCCGAGCGGTGTGAAAGAATCGTGCGCACCGTTCACCGCCCCGCAACTGGCGTCCGTGGTGACCGTGGCGAAGAGTGCAGAGTTGGCGATCCCAAAGCGCACTTCCTTTCCCTCCATGTTTCCGCCCGGCTGGAGCGCAGTTACACGCTGGTCCGTATTGGCGAGGAGGGGGTTGCCTTTGGCTTCGGCCCAATAAGTCGCTGTCACGGCGAGTAGAAACAGAAAAGCCATAGCTGCCCAGACGGCCCAACCGTGGCGTTGAGAGCCCGTCATGCGGCCCAGTGTGTAGGTTAGACCGGAGGGAATCGCGAAAATGGCCAGCATCTCGAGGAGATTTGAGAATGGGGTCGGATTCTCAAATGGATGCGCGCTGTTGGCGCCGAAAAATCCACCGCCGTTGGTTCCGAGTTCCTTGATGATTTCCTGCGACGCCACGGGCCCCTGTGCAATCACCTGTTGAGTCACGATCTGTGTAATGGTCTTGCCATCCTGGCTGGTCATTTGTGCGGTATACGGCTGAACTAGGTCGACCGTTGTATAGGGCTTCAGATTTTGGACGACGCCCTGGGAGACCAGAACGAGAGAACCCACTAGACAAACCGGCAGCAGGACCCATAGGAGACATCGAGTTGTATCAACCCAGAAGTTTCCGAGCTTGTTCGTTTCCTTACGGGCAATACCGCGAATAACGACGATAGCAAGGACGATCCCGACCGCCGCAGAAACGAAGTTGTGATACGCGAGCCCCGCCATTTGCGTGAAGTAGCTCATCGTTGCTTCGCCGCTATACGCCTGCCAATTGGTATTGGTTGTGAATGAGGCCGCTGTGCCCCAAGCCAAAGATGGATCAACATTAGTGAATTTCTGCGTGTTGAATGGAAGCCAGTGTTGCGTTCGTTCGATAAAGTACAAAAGAGCCATCGAAACTCCGCTGAACAAAAGCATGGAAATGGTGTATTCCGTCCACCGCATCTCGCGGCTCTCGTCGACTCCCGTCAACCAGTAGACAAGCCTCTCGATTGGCCGAAGCACCGGATCTAGAAATGTCTTCTCGCGATTGAAAACCCTCATCATGAAAACGCCGATCGGCTTTGTAACTAGCAGAATCACAAGAAAAAAGAGTCCGATCTGAAACCAACCATTCGCCGTCATGTTCAAAACTCCTCCGCTTTCAGCAAGGCATAGAGCAGGTATCCACACATGAGCACCGAAATGAACAGCAGAACTGCATTGCCCAGACTCATACCCGTTTCTCCTGCTTCAAGCGTTCGCATCCGCGAACGTAGAGAACTGCAATGACAAAAAACAGCGCAGTTGCACCGATGAAAACGATGTCAAGCATGATTGTTCGGTCCTTCCACCATTTGGCTGAATCACATGAATAGCCCAACCTGCTCGCCGCGAACCGTTCACATTTCCTTTGTCGCCTGGCGCCTTGTGCCAGGCAATTAAACCCATTACTTGCTACTAAGCCCTTTTTCGTGGCGTCAGGGCTCTAGCGATTCGCTCGTAGGCAATCCGCTCTGAATAGTCGAGGCTTGACTCGAACCGCTTCGTCCGTTGCCCCATGTCCACCAACTGACTATCTGTAGCAGTTGGGGCGTTGAGTTTGTTTCGGTTGGTTTTACTAGAACTCACGATGTGTGGCTGTTTTCTATCCTGCTCTTTGCCTTCACAGCCGCCAGTTGCATTTCTAGGTTGCGTATCTCGAATCCACTGGAGGAGGACGTACAGCATGAATCCGCAACCCAACAGACAAAGCGCAATAAAGATGGTCAGAGTCATGGCATGAATTACAGACAGAACCTCATTCCAAAAAGGTTTCGCCCGATGAATCAGACGTTACCGAAGCACCTCTGGAGAAGTCCGGTGTGATTCGTGAGGAATTCATAAGCGTGGTTTAGCTCTAGGATGCAATGCGCAGGCCGAGTTGATTTGGTCAGTCGGCCGCACCGTTCATTGCGTGTCCGCTCGAGAGCGGCGCGGTAAAGGCTTGAGTGGATTGTTAGAAGGTCGCCAGAACTGGTTTTCGATCCAAGGCTGCACCCGCGTACGACCGCGTTTTTGGCCTCATGGTTTCCAAACAGAATCCACCGGACTTGCTCCCAGAGCGATTCCTACTATGCGGATGATGGTCGACCGGCGAAGCGGTTTCGGCCTGAGCCGTTGTGCTGCAGTGACTCCGCTTTCCGGCCGATCGACGAAACGCGCTGTGCGGAACTCAAGCGCAGTGAGTGAAAGGAGCCCTTATGTTAGCTGGCCCCAAGGGCACGGAGGAGGAGTTGATTTCACAATGTAGTATTTGTGGGCGTATGGAGGCGTCATTTGACCTGCCCGGAACAACTGAGAAATTCTGCTGGGGCTGTAGCGCGGACTTTGCAACCATCATTGTGCTGATTGACGCGATTGATTCCGCGACGCTGGCAGGAGCTTCTACTGACGATCTGCAATCGGAGCTTTGCGATATCAGCAGACGCATGTTGGACCGATCTCAATCTGCGGAGTGGGGACAATGACTGACGGTTCCTCTTTCAAATGCAAAAAATCTGGCAATTCCCCAAATTGTGTCACTGCAATTTCTTTTTCGAGCCCTGTTTTCAATGAAGTCCAATTGGGCACTCGGTTGCATGACTCGAGATCGGGTATCGGATGGGCTTAGGGGGGTGCTCGATCCAAGGAAGTCTCAGCGGCCCGCCAATTGATGGCGGGACAGTCTTGCCTGCTGCGTCCTAGAGAATATCCGCCCGATGATCGAGAGATCTTCTCTCGAACAGGTTACGAATGCCTACGTCCGCATGATGCAGGAAAGGAAGCGGATGAGTATGTCATCAAAACGAAGGAGAAAAGGAATTACAGAGCTCCAAGCGGACTCTAGCCAGGCGGAGACGAGAGACGTCTCCGTAGGGAACTCGGCGCGTGACGAGGAAATCAGACGTCGCGCATACGGAATCTACCGCGAACGCGGCGAACAACCAGGCCGTGAGCTGGACGATTGGCTGCAAGCGAAACGCGAACTCGAACGAGGGATGTTCCCGAACCCTGAGCGCGCGTCAGCGACGGCTGATATTGATATACGCCCACCGCTGAATTGCCATGATCTGGGAGATTGCTGACCGTGTCTGACGTAACTTAGCTCAGCTTCCACTTGTCAACCATGGCTAAGGACGCATGCCTGGTTCCTTATGCATGCGCCTGTGAGTTGCTCGGAACTTATCTGTGTCCGCCGACGCCTTATTCATCCTCGGCGATCCTTCGCTTGTGTGATCTGTAGAGAGGCCCGGGATGTATGAACGACAAGACGCTTCTTTTGGTCGACGACGAACCCCAGATACGCCGGGTCCTGCAAACAACTCTTTGCGAAGCCGGCTATGGCGTCATCTTGGCGAAGAATGGACAAGAGGGGATCGACGCGGTTGTTCGGGAACACCCCGACCTGGTCTTGTTGGACATAAACTTGCCAGACATGAGCGGATTTGACGCCTGCAGGTTAATTCGCACGTCCTTTGCAGGTCCCATTCTTATGGTGACCGTCCGCAATTCGGTTCGTGACAAGATTGATGCTCTGGATGCCGGTGCGGACGATTACATCGTAAAGCCGTTTGCGATGGCAGAGTTGCTGGCGCATGTTCGAGCTGCTCTGCGGCGTTCCAGTGCCGAAGAACCCCTTCCAAAAATCGAGACTTCGGAGCTGACTATCGATCTCGATATGCGAATGGTTACTGTCCGTGGGAATAGTGTCCACCTGACGCCCAAAGAGTTTGATGTCTTGCGTTTGCTCGTCACTCAGCAAGGAAGACCGGTTACGCACAGGAAAATGTTGCAGATAGTCTGGGGGCCAGAGTACGGGGAAGAAACCGAACCTGTTCGCGTAGTGATCAAGCAGCTGCGCCAGAAAATCGAAAAGGACCCTGCGCATCCCCGTTACTTCCTGACAGAACCCTGGGTCGGTTATAAGTTTCAATTGCCAACTGACACGCTTGGAAAACGGCGTCGCCACAAAGTGTGACCTTCTGCCCCGTACTGCCCCGCTACCAATGTTCGCTTCTCGACTGTACGCGATTGCGAACTGCTCTTCGCTCTCGCCGAGCTTAGTGTGTCTCGCACTCCGAGCTTGGCCACACTGCGGCACATTGTCCAAGGTGATGCGAAGGTCGCCGATGCTAACGGAAAGCTTATAAAGCGATCCGGTCTTTTACACAGAGATACCAATAGAGTCTGTCCACAAGAGGGGTTGAAGTCTGAAAAACCAGAAACCTTTCTCTTTCGGAGGAAAGACATGCGTAGGGCGTTGGTAGCCATTCTAGTTGCTTTGCTGTGCACGGTTTGGCCGGTTACCGGCCAGTCGACCTTTGGCAGTATCGTCGGCGCGGTGCATGACGCGTCTCTGGGGTCTATAGCAGGCGCTTCGCTCCAGATACGAAGTTTGGAAGACAACAGTACTCATTCCACGACAACGGACGCGGATGGATCGTTTGAATTTGTAAACCTGAAGCCCGGCAAATACGCGCTTTCGGCTCAGGCCCCTGGCTTCGCCGAGTTTCAAGTTCCCTCGGCGGAACTAAATGCCCGCCAGACGTTGCGTATCGACGTCACCATGACGCTCGAGACACAAGTTCAAAAGGTGGAAGTCTCAGATACGGTTGCTGTAATCAACACGGAGAACGGAATTGTCGGCGATTCCAAAGGAACCTCAGAAATCACCCAATTGCCGATGAATTTCCGGGCCGTCTCGACGAGTCCGTTAGCCGCTTTGCAAAGTTCGCCGAACGTACAGCAAGACAGTCAGGGAAATATCGCTCTCGGCGGCGCCACAGCAAACATGGTGGGCTATTCGGTAGATGGCATCTCCACGGCGAACATATTCTTGAGTGCCGCGGGAGCGAATCCCTACCCGTCTTCCGAGGGCATTGCCGAACTCAGGATTACGTCCTTCAACAACAATGCCGAATTCTCGCAAGTAGGCGATGTCACATTTACCACCAAGGCGGGAACGAACAATATTCACGGAAGCCTCTTCGAATATCTCCAGAACGACGCACTCGATGCCAAAGTTCTCAACTTCGACAAAAAAGCACCCAAGCGCTTTAATACCTTCGGGGGGAGTTTAGGCGGGCCAGTACGGATTCCAAAGCTGTACAACGGCAAGGACAAGACGTTTTTCTTCTTCGACTACGAGGGCAACAGAAAAGTGACCTCGCAGCCTGAACAATATCTGATGCCCACCGTGGCGCAAAGAAATGGAGATCTTAATGGTCTTTCGATCCCCAACAACACGTTAATAGATCCAGCGACGGGCCAGCCATTTCCGAATAATACGATCCCAACATCGAAGCTGAACCAGTCTTCGCTAACGTTGCTGAACA
>Ga0207023_10051_pt1 | contig 18608 bp, 15 predicted proteins | sample Alteio_BWMinCont_47_FD_153464 | JGI IMG/M metagenome (GOLD analysis project Ga0207023, IMG submission 153464) | Enriched cells from forest soil in Barre Woods Harvard Forest LTER site, Petersham, Massachusetts, United States -... | ecosystem: Environmental > Terrestrial > Soil > Temperate forest >... | reverse complement strand
TGGACACAAAAAGCTAATTTTCCCGGGGCAGCTAGATATTATGATGCTAGTTTTTCAATAGGACATTATGGTTTTATTGGTTGTGGCACTGGTGCTTCTTATTACAATGATTTTTATAAATGGAATCAAACAACAAATACTTGGACTACAGCAGCTAGTTATCCTGGTGCAGGCTATTATTATAGTCCGATTTCATTTTCTATTGAAGGCAAAGGATATATCGGACTTGGATATGGGCCTAGTGGAGTATCACAAGACCTATGGAGTTATGATACTACTTCAAATACTTGGACTCAAATGGCAAGCTTGCCTGGATCGGGACGTTATGACGAATCTATTTTCGTAATTGGGCATAAGGCTTATATAATTGGTGGTTCATCAGGCGGGTCTCCTTACTTAAATGATGTATGGATGTATGATGCTCATTCAAATACTTGGACTCAGATGAATAATTCTCCTTCAGGAAATGCTTCTGATGGCCAAGTTGCTTTTGCTATTGGTAATCACGGATATATTGGAGGTGGTTGGGATGGTTCATCTGGCCATAATACGTGTTGGCAATACGATACTACTAATGATACCTGGACTTCTATTGCTAATTTACCATTAGCCACAGGATTATCAGGTGATAGTAGAGCGTTTGTTATTGGAAGTAAGGCTTATGTTTGTACAGGAGCAACCCCTGGTACCCACACAACACTTCCCCTTGGTTATGTTTATGATACTGCATCTAAAGCATGGTCAGTATTTACTAATATGGGAGTTAATGGAATTGAACGCGGATATGCAGTTGCTTTTACAATTGGCAACGATGGATATATTGCTACCGGCATAGATAGTTTAGGGGGTATGCTTAATGACCTTTGGCAATGGGGACCTCCAGATACCACTATAGTTGCAAACTGTAATGTTTGGACACAAAAAGCTAATTTTCCCGGGGCAGCTAGATATTATGATGCTAGTTTTTCAATAGGACATTATGGTTTTATTGGTTGTGGCACTGGTGCTTCTTATTACAATGATTTTTATAAATGGAATCAAACAACAAATACTTGGACTACAGCAGCTAGTTATCCTGGTGCAGGCTATTATTATAGTCCGATTTCATTTTCTATTGAAGGCAAAGGATATATCGGACTTGGATATGGGCCTAGTGGAGTATCACAAGACCTATGGAGTTATGATACTACTTCAAATACTTGGACTCAAATGGCAAGCTTGCCTGGATCGGGACGTTATGACGAATCTATTTTCGTAATTGGGCATAAGGCTTATATAATTGGTGGTTCATCAGGCGGGTCTCCTTACTTAAATGATGTATGGATGTATGATGCTCATTCAAATACTTGGACTCAGATGAATAATTCTCCTTCAGGAAATGCTTCTGATGGCCAAGTTGCTTTTGCTATTGGTAATCACGGATATATTGGAGGTGGTTGGGATGGTTCATCTGGCCATAATACGTGTTGGCAATACGATACTACTAATGATACCTGGACTTCTATTGCTAATTTACCATTAGCCACAGGATTATCAGGTGATAGTAGAGCGTTTGTTATTGGAAGTAAGGCTTATGTTTGTACAGGAGCAACCCCTGGTACCCACACAACACTTCCCCTTGGTTATGTTTATGATACTGCATCTAAAGCATGGTCAGTATTTACTAATATGGGAGTTAATGGAATTGAACGCGGATATGCAGTTGCTTTTACAATTGGCAACGATGGATATATTGCTACCGGCATAGATAGTTTAGGGGGTATGCTTAATGACCTTTGGCAATACACCCCTTGCTCAGACACAACGACAGGCATTGTATCCATTGCAAAGCAACCTATTCAGGTTGTTATTTATCCTAATCCAAGTAATGGAATGATGAACCTTGTTTATAATGGAAACATGGACAAAGGACAACTTCAAATTACTGATTTAATGGGTAGGGTAGTTGATTCTCATGAAATTACCGGTACAAAAGGACAAATAGCCCTTAATGAAACTCCTCTTAGCGATGGTATCTATTTTTACCAGGTTATTAGCTCAGGCGCTATAATTACATCGGGTAAGTTTGTTATTGCTAAGTAATAAAATAGCTTTTCTTTAAAAATACAGAATGCCGCCGATTGTATCTGGCGGCATTTTTCATTTTTGTATCTTTGCAAATCTTTTAAAACACATGAAAAACATTTTTATAACAGGGGGTGCCGGATATGTAGGTGCAGTGCTTACTCCTAAGCTACTTGACAAAGGCTACAACGTAACCGTTCTCGACCTGATGATATATGGCGAGGATGTATTGCCTAACCATCCTAACCTTAAAAAAATTAAAGGTGATATTCGCGACCAAGAACTGCTGAAAAAAATACTTCCCGGCCATGATGCGGTTATACATTTGGCCTGTATCTCTAACGACCCAAGCTTTGAGCTTAATCCGGGTCTTGGCAAATCCATCAATCTGGATGCCTTCGAGCCATTGGTTAAAACAGCTAAAGAAAATGGAGTAAAGCGCTTTATTTATGCTTCTTCCTCAAGTGTATACGGAATAAAAGAAACTCCCAATGTTACCGAGGATATGCCCCTTGAACCGCTTACGGATTATTCGAAATTTAAAGCGCAATGCGAGGTTATCTTAGAGAAATACCGCTCCGATGATTTTACCACTTTCACAGTTCGTCCGGCAACTGTTTGTGGATATAGTAAAAGATTAAGACTTGATCTTACGGTAAACATCCTCACCAACCTTGCTATTAATAAGGGTACTATAACTGTATTTGGTGGTGAACAAAAACGCCCCAATATCCACATTGAGGACATGACCGATCTTTATTGTTTGTTACTTACACTTCCAAAAGAAAAAATCTCTGGAAAAATATTGAACGCCGGATATGAAAACCATACCGTATCTGAAATTGCTGGAATGGTAAAACATATAATAGGTGATCAGGTAAACATTATTACAACCCCTACAAACGACCACCGTTCATACCATATTTCCTCTGAAAAAATAAAAAAGGAATTGGGTTTTGAAGCTAAGCACACTATTGAAGATGCAGTAGCAGATTTAAAACGTGAGTTTGATGCTGGCCATATTCCAAATTCTTTTGATGATCCGAAATATTTTAATGTCAAGTTAATGCAATTGATAGAACTTCATTAAGTTATTTCCAAAAAATTAAATAAAATGCAGATACCCTACATCAACCTCGGCCTACAACATAAGCCCATAAAAGAAGAAATATTATCTGCTATAGGAAATGTATTAGAAAACGGTCAATTCATCCTTGGTGATGAGTTATCGAAATTTGAAAAATCATTTGCTGAATTAAGCGGCACTAAATATGCATTGGGCGTTGCCAATGGTACAGATGCCCTATTCATGTCACTTAAAGCTATTGGAATAAAGCAAGGTGATGAAGTCATTACTGCACCAAATTCATTTCTTGCTTCGGCTTCTTCTATTGTAATTACAGGTGGAACACCTGTTTTTGCTGATGTGAAAGATGATTTTAATTTAGACCCCGAAAAAGTTGAAAAAGCTATTACATCAAAAACAAAAGCCATAATAGCGGTGCATCTTACAGGCCGCCCTGCTCCTATGGATGAGTTGATGGCTATTGCAAAAAAACACAACCTGCACATTATTGAAGATGGCGCTCAAGCCATAGGTGCTGAATATAAAGGAAAACGTGTTGGTAGCTTTGGAACCACAGGTTGTTTCAGCCTGCATCCCTTAAAAAACTTAGCTGCCGGAGGCGATGGCGGAGTAATTACTACCAATGATGATGCTATTTATAAATACCTATTAGTAGCCAGAAATCACGGATTAAAAAACCGTGATGAATGTGCCTTTTGGAGTTATAATTCCCGGTTAGATAATTTGCAAGCGGCATTGCTGAATGTAAAATTAAAACACCTAAACAAGTGGACTGAAAGAAGAAGAACCCTTGCTACCCTCTACCATGAAGAGTTTAAAAATTTGCCAATGGTTACTCCTCATGATAAATCGTATGAAAAAGCGGTTTACCATACATTTATCATACAAACCGAAGAACGCAATAAACTGAAAGAACACTTAGCAAGCAAGGGTGTTGATACCAAGATACACTATCCTGTTCCTATTCACTTACAGGAGGCAGCTAAAAGCCTTGGACACAAAAAAGGTGATTTCCCTGTAACAGAAAAACAAGCTGAAACCATTCTCAGCATTCCTGTATATCCGGAGCTTACAGACGAACAGGTGAGCTATATAATTGAAACGATAAAGGGTTATTATAATTAACCTTTAAATGGCTAAAGCAAGAGACAAATTAACCGGAAGGTCGTACAACCTGTTTAGCATTCTATACAGTCGGTTCTTCTATCTGGTTAAGTTAATCCATAATAAATTTAAAAATTATTACGAGCTTAAAAAAAGCATTGTATTAAATGGAAATTCCAAAATTGGAATACATCACAAAACATTGTTGAATCTCACCAATTCTAAAATAGTTGTAAATAATGGTTCTTTAAAAGTGGGTATTGATTTTGGCTATTTTGATGGGGGCATCTACGATTCTAAAAAGGATAGATGTAAAATTTACATGATTAATTCTACCCTTGAAATACATGGCAATGTCTCCCTTTTTCCGGGGGCAGTTATCTATGCCATTAATGCGACCGTTATAATAAGAAATAATACAAAAATTAACGGAGAAGTAGAAATAATAAGCCTCAAAAAAATAGATATAGGAGAAGACTGCCTTTTTGCCCAAGGCATAATAATACGCGATAATGACGGGCATAAAATGCAATCGGGCTCAAATGCAGGCAATGAAATGGAGGAAGTAAAAATCGGAAATCATTGCTGGATAGGACAAAGAGCCATGATATTAAAGGGCGTTACCTTGAGCGATAATACTATAGTGGGTGCAGGAGCTGTGGTCGCAGGAAGCTTCCCTTCAAATGTGGCTATTGCAGGTATTCCTGCTAAGATAATCAAAGAAAACGTATCTTGGCAAGCCTAAAATTACGTTAATGAAAACTATAGTTACCGGAGGTTGCGGATTTATTGGAAGTCATACAGTGGACAGGCTTGTAGCTGATGGACATGAAGTTATTATTATAGATAACATTAGCAGCGGTTCACTGCGAAACATTGAACACCATAAAGCTAACCCGAAAGTTCAATTTCATAATGCAGATATTGCAGATTACAATGCCATCCACCATTTATTTAAGGATGTAGATTGTGTTTATCATTTGGCGGCGCTTGCCGATATTGTTCCGTCTATTGAAAAGCCTATGGCCTACCATCGTTCTAATGTCGATGGAACCATTAGCGTTTTGGAATCATGTAGGCATAATAACGTCTCCAGAATAATTTATGCAGCCTCTTCTTCCTGCTACGGTATACCGGATAATTATCCTACGCCTGAAACAGAAAAAATAAGTCCACAATACCCTTACGCTTTGACAAAAAACGTAGGAGAACAATATTGCATGCACTGGCATGAAGTATATGGAATGAATATTACTGCTCTCCGGTTTTTTAATGTATATGGCCCACGGGCAAGGACATCGGGAACTTATGGCGCTGTGTTTGGTGTTTTTCTAGCTCAAAAATTAAATGGCAAACCATTTACTGTGGTGGGCGATGGAAAGCAAACCCGCGATTTTACTTTTGTTACCGATATTGTAAATGCTTGCGTAACTACAGCATCTAACATGAATTGTGCGGGCGAAATAATGAATGTAGGAAGTGGAAATACATACAGCATAAACCGCTTGGTAGAACTATTAGGTGGCGAAGCAGTACATATTCCCAAACGCCCCGGCGAGCCTGATTGCACCTTTGCCGACACCAAAAAAATCCAACAGAAAACAGGCTGGAAGCCTTTGGTTAGCCTTGAGGAAGGCGTGAAGATTATGTTAGAAAATATAGACTACTGGAGAGAAGCCCCACTATGGGAGCCTGCCAGTATTGAAAAAGCAACCGAAGACTGGTTTAAATATCTTGGAAAAAATTCCTAAATGAATAGAAAGAAAATTATACCACTGGAAGAATTAGCAAAAGAACTTGCTAAGCTAAAAAAACAAGGCAAAACTATTGCCCAATGTCATGGGTGTTTTGACCTGTTGCACCCAGGACATATAATGCACTTTAAAGCTGCCAAGGAAAAGGCAGATATTGTGGTGGTAACATTAACACCGGATCGTTTTGTAAATAAAGGCCCCGGACGCCCTGTATTTAATGAGCAGCTTCGTATGGAATCGATAGCAGCTATGGAAGCCGTAGATTTTGTTGCACTTAACCGTTGGCCAACAGCTGTTGAAACCATCAAGCTTTTAAAACCTGACTTCTACGTAAAAGGTCCTGACTATAAAGATCGCTCCAAGGATTTAACCAAAGGAATTTTAGATGAAGAAAACGCTGTAAAATCAGTTGGTGGAGAACTGTATATTACAGAAGAAATTACTTTTTCTTCGTCTAACCTTATCAATAGCTTCTTTAGCCCTCATAGCCCAAAGACAAGAGAATTTTTAGATGGATTTAAAAAGACCTATTCATTTGAAGATGTTGCGAATGATATTGATAAAATGAAGGATCTGAAAGTGTTGGTTATTGGCGACACTATTATTGATGAGTACCACTATTGTGTACCCCTAGGTAAGTCATCTAAATCACCTACTATTTCAACCAGCTTTCTCAGGTCTGAAACTTTTGCAGGTGGAGTACTTGCAATTGCCAATCACTTAGAACAACTTGCTGGCACCGTTAAGCTTGTAACTTGCCTTGGCAAGGAAAATACAGCGTCCGACGTAATTAATAAAACCCTGTCAAAGGGGGTTGACGTGAAGTTTTTCGAACGGCATGATGGCCCTACTAATGTGAAAAGAAGGTACTTGGATAAATACATGAACATAAAACTTTTCGAAGTAACCTTCATGAATGACCACCATATTGAAACTGAACTTGAAAAAAAGGTAATTCAGTATTTAGATAAGGAAATAGCCAAATATGACATTGTAATAATTACCGATTTTGGTCATGGATTCATCACCCCCGGTATCATAAAACACATACAAGATAACGCTAAGTATGTAGCCGTGAATGCACAGACAAATAGTAACAACTACGGATATAATTACATTACCAAGTACCATAAAACCGATTATATCTCGATAGATGAAAAGGAACTGAGGTTGCCTTTTGGAGATAATTATGGAGACTTGGAATCTTTAGTAAAAAAGCTTCAGGCCATTACAAAAGCTGAAAAAATTCAAATAACACTCGGGCAAGAAGGTTCATTATGGTATGAAAAGAAAAAATTCTACCGTACCCCTGCATTTGCCGGTGTTGTAAAAGATTCGGTAGGAGCAGGCGATGCTGTACTTTCTGTTACCGCATTATGTGCTTATCTCAACATAAAACCTGAAACAGCCACATTTATAGGCAATTGCACAGGTGCCTTAGCCGTAGAAATTATTGGTAATGAACATCCGGTATACAAAAAGGATTTGCTGCGGTTTATTCAATATTCCTTGAAGTAATAGAAGGCTTGTCTACAAGCTAAAACTACGATTCGGAGAAGCTTTTTATTTTCAAAATTATTTGCCGTTTTTATATCAACAAAACAGCCCCGTTTTGTTGATAATTAAACCTGTTTTATTTGCTGTTTTTTGTGTGCCCGAACGGGTAATTAGTATACATTTGTAGGAATAAGTTAAGACAAAAGATTCATGACAACAAAAGTAACCCAAGACATTGATTCTGAAATAGAAAATAAAACTCCTATGACCGAAAAATCCAATGATTACTCAGCCGAAAGTATAACAGTATTAGAAGGACTGGAAGCAGTCCGTCTGCGCCCTGCCATGTATATTGGAGATACGGGTCTGAGGGGACTCCACCATTTGGTTTATGAAGTGGTAGATAATTCCATTGACGAAGCCCTTGCCGGATACTGTAAAAATATCCATGTATTTATTCATCCGGATAATTCCATTACCGTAACAGATGATGGAAGAGGAATACCGACCGGTATTATGAAAAAGGAAAATAAATCGGCACTTGAAATTGTTATGACCGTATTACATGCCGGTGGAAAATTTAATAAAGACACCTATAAAGTATCGGGTGGATTGCATGGAGTAGGGGTATCTTGCGTAAATGCACTCTCCATTAACTTAAAAACAGTTGTTCAGCGAGAAGGGAAAATATTTTGCCAAGAATACAGCAAAGGTAAACCCTTATATGATGTTAAGGTAGTAGGCGAATCTGATAAAACAGGTACATCACAAACATTCCTGCCCGATAATACCATTTTCACCGAATCGGTATACCATTACGATATTCTTACAGCACGTCTTAGGGAGTTAGCCTATTTGAACAAAGGAGTTAGACTGACCATTACCGATGAAAGAGAAAAAGATGAAAAAGGAGAATTTATCTCCGATTCTTACTTTTCGCAAGGTGGCTTGAAAGAGTTTGTTGCCTACTTGGATGAAAACCGTGAAAGATTAATACCGGAACCAATCTATATGGAATCTGAAAAAAATGGATTTCCGATAGAAGTTGCCATGCTGTATAATTCTTCTTATACAGAAAATTTGCATTCATACGTTAACAATATCAATACCCACGAGGGTGGAACGCACCTTGCCGGTTTCCGCAGAGCGCTTACACGCACACTGAAAAACTATGCTGAAAAATCGGGCATGCTTACCAAAATGAAATTTGAAATTGATGGCGATGACTTCCGTGAGGGGCTTACAGCGGTTATTTCTGTTAAAGTTGCCGAGCCTCAATTTGAAGGGCAAACAAAAACCAAATTAGGAAATAAAGAAGTTGTAGGTGCAGTAGATACTGCCGTAGGTGAAATGCTCACCAATTTCTTAGAAGAACATCCTAAAGAAGCTAAAGTAATAGTTGACAAAGTAATATTAGCAGCACAAGCCCGTCATGCAGCCCGTAAAGCAAGAGAACTTGTACAACGTAAAGGCGCTTTAACCGGTGGAGGTTTACCAGGTAAATTGGCAGACTGTTCGGAAAAAGATCCTTTTCAATGTGAACTTTTCTTAGTTGAGGGTGATTCGGCAGGTGGAACAGCCAAGCAAGGCCGTAACCGTAACTTCCAAGCTGTACTTCCACTGCGTGGAAAAATTTTGAACGTGGAAAAAGCCATGGAATACAAGATTTATGAAAACGAGGAAATAAAAAATATCTACACAGCTTTAGGTGTATTTAAAGGTACAGCCGAAGATGACAGAGCGTTAAATATTGAAAAACTGCGTTACCATAAAATCGTAATCATGTGCGATGCTGACGTAGATGGTAGCCACATTACTACACTTATTCTCACTTTCTTCTTTAGGTATATGAAAGAGTTGATAGAGAACAAGCATATTTATATTGCTACTCCTCCGCTCTATTTAGTAAAAAAAGGCAAAGAACAACGCTATTGCTGGACTGAAGATGAAAGAGATGCGGCAGTTAATGAAATTGGCAAACAAGGAAAAGATAATGTAGGTGTTCAACGATACAAAGGTCTTGGTGAAATGAATGCTGAACAATTATGGGAAACAACCATCAACCCTGAATCACGCAAGCTACGTCAAGTAAGCATTGAAAGTGCTGCTGAAGCTGACCGGATATTTTCTATGCTTATGGGCGATGATGTTGCTCCACGCCGTGATTTTATTGAAAAAAATGCACGCTATGCTAATATTGATGCGTAGATAATGATTCATCTTAAATTAAATAAAAAGAGCAGACTGATAAGCCTGCTCTTTTTATTTAATAGGAATACTATCTTTATGTTATTCGTGGGTTAATGCACGTGCTTGTTGAACAGAGATTCTCTCTCCCGCTTTATAAGCAACTATAAAAGGACCCGAAATACCGCCATTCTTGATCGCCTCCAAAGCTTGTTGTGCTGATTTATAGTCGGTATAAGGGCCTACAGTATATTTGGTATAATCTCCAATAACTTCAGTGCTTATCTTGGCTTTGATTTGCTTTTTCGATGAAAAATAAGATACATCTACGGCATTGTGTAATGCCATAATTTGAACTTTGTAAATAACAGCTGTTGTAGCAGGCGCAGAAGAAGCGGCAACTACAGCAGCAGGCGCAGTCGCAGGAGTTACTATAGGAGGTATTGTTGTAGTGGGTTGATTGGTAGTATTAACAATAGTAGGTAGTTCATTATTACTATTGTTTACTACAGGAGATGATGTTGGTTTTGTAGAAGAGGGCGTAGCATCAGTACTGGTTGCATTAGTATTATTGCTTGGTGTACTGAAAGTAGTAGCACCTATAGGTAAAGCAATAGGTTCGTTATTATAGATGTAAGATAAATCACCATGTAGGCTATATTTTCCTTTTACGTCAGTACCTGACGATAGCTGATAGGAAACAGTAATAACCGAATCAGCAGGCATATTTTGCCATACAAATTTGGCAATATTATCGTCAAAGGTAAAAGAAGCGCCGTGTGTGTCCATTGAATTAGCTATAAATCCAAAGGGAATACTGTCTTCCACTTTGGCAAAACCTGTAATATTCAACTTATGAATAATGAGTGTGATTTTAGCGGTAGAAATAGGCTCCATAAAAGCCGATGGAAACCGGCGTTCTACAAAAACTCCAGCCGGACCTGATTTTACATTATTGCTATTTGGCATTGGTGCAGGTGTAGTGGCCGCTACCGGAGTAGTATAATCACCAGGTGGTGGCGTAGATGTTGGGGTAACAGCTGCTGGAGTAACGTTATTATTAGGCGTTGGAGCAGGTGTTGGAGTAACAGCTACCGGGGCAGCATCATTACTATGTTGCGGTGAAGGTGTTGTGCCTACTGCCGACGATGAGGCAGAAATAGAAATATAGGATGGAGGACAAGCAGCTTCTAGGTTTTGTTTATACGAGGTATATGTAAATTTACCGAGTAAAGTATCTCTAGTTGCCGATGCCAGCGTACTCACATCCACCCGGAAAGAAATATTTAAACTACTGCCATCAGATGGCAGTGTATCCCATGAGAACTGAATAGCATTATTGTTAAAATTTACTTTGGCGCCTTCTTGATCAATCGGAACGGCCGAAAACCCTACAGGCAATTGCTCTGTAAATTTACCTGATCCCTCCGCAGCAGCTTTATTAATAGTAATCTGTACCATAAAGGAAGTATTGGTCTGCGCTGAAGTAGGGGCTCTTTGACTTATACTAACAGAGGTGGGGAGTACCCCATGTAAAAGAAATGCCGACGCATGAAAAAGAAGTATGAAACCTTTAAGCATTGTAAATGATTTTACGCAAAAGTAATTAAAATTTTAAAATAAAAACTGTTTTCAGCTTATTTTCGTTAAAAAGTGACGTTTGTCATAATAATGTCAGATGTATAAGTTATAGCTTATCGTTCTGTTTGTTAATGTAATTTTGTAGTCCAATGAGCATACAAAAAAAGACCGGCATCCTTCTTTTAAATTTAGGCACTCCTTTAAGCCCCGCTACAGCTGATGTTAGAAAGTATCTCCGTGAATTCCTTTGCGACCCAAGGGTAATCGATATTCCCTGGCTAAAAAGGCAATTGTTGGTGAACTGTATTATAGCGCCATTACGCGCTCCTAAATCAGCAAAGCAATACCGGGAAATATGGACCAAAGAAGGTTCTCCACTTCTGATTCATAGCCTCAATTTGAAAGAAAAGTTGCAGAAAAAAATGGGCGACAATTTTGTAGTGGAACTTGGTATGCGCTACCAACAGCCTCCCATATCGGAAGCATTGAACAAACTATTAAAGACTGAAGGACTTGGGCAGATTATCATAGTGCCACTCTATCCTCAATATTCAGCTTCAGCTACATCCTCATCGGTTGAAAAAGCAATTGAAATTTTAAAAAAGCAAGATGTAATTCCACCTTTTACTTTCACCGGGCCATTTTACGATAACCCTTTATTTATTGAGGCTTTCGCAAAAATTTGGAAGAAAAAATATAATTTGGAGGAATACGACTATTTTTTATTCAGCTATCACGGCCTGCCCGAAAGGCACATACATACTGCATCTATCGAAAGGAATATGCAATGTACCTTAGGTAGTTGTTGTGATAATCTTTCCGGTCAAAATTATTTTTGTTACCGTGCAGCATGTTTCCATACCACCCGTTTATTTGCCGATGCACTTCAACTAAAAAAAGGAACCTATAGCGCCTCTTTCCAATCAAGGCTCGGTAAAGACCCCTGGATAAAGCCTTATACAGATAGTACCATTATTGAAAAGGCTAAATCGGGGATCAAAAAGATGCTGGTGTTTTCACCCGCTTTTGTGGCCGATTGTTTGGAAACTATCTTCGAAGTAAGGGTAGAATATGCCAAGCTATTTAAGGAACATGGAGGCGAAACCCTTCATCTGGCTGAAAGCCTTAATGATAATGATGAATGGGTAAATGCCCTTGAGAAAATAATTCTCGGTAATTAAACTGAATGTTAATTAAACTTAATTCTATTCTATGAGTCAAAGCACGGAATGGAATATTATCTACATTGGTTAAATATAATAGCACTATGAATTATAAACTGGTAATATTAACATTGTTGACTTGCTCCTTACAAGCTTGTTCGCAACAAACTAAAAAAACTATGGACAACACCCAAAACCAAACTCCGGTAGACAGCACCCATTGGAGAAAATTAACACCCGAAGAAGCGTATATAATTGTGGACAAAGGTACTGAACGCCCCGGCACAGGTAAGTACCTAAACAATACCATAAAAGGCATTTATACATGCCGCCGTTGTGGAGCGCCGTTGTTCACCTCTACCGATAAGTTTCAATCGGAATGTGGATGGCCCAGCTTTGATGATGCTATCCCCGGCGCTGTAAAGCGTATACCGGACCCGGATGGAGAACGTACTGAAATTGAATGCGCCCGTTGTGGAGCCCATTTAGGACATGTGTTTACCGGAGAACACATGACAAATAAAAATACCCGTTACTGTGTAAACTCTGTCTCAATGGATTTTATTCCGGCAGATAGCGTGAACGACAAAAAATAGTTTATGTTTAATGTGTGTGCGTTGGAATAGAGCCTTATCCTGTAGAAATGGGATGAGGCTTTTTCCTTTTAAAATATTTACTCATAGTAGACAGCCCGGTGCGCCTTCGGCGCATACGCCCAATTACTCTAATATGTAAATTTCTCTGTGTCCGCCTTCCACACAATCCATATAACCTTTCATAATTTCCATCAGTTCAGGGGGCATTGGATTAGAAGGATTGCGTAACTGGCCAAAAAAGTCTCCTATGTTCTTCACTTCCGATTCAAATACTACAGTCCAGTAGGGGCCGGTAACATCAGTCATGATTTTGGAGTTTTTCATATCTCCCATTTTTTCAAAATGGGGAACTGCTGCTTTGAATATTTTTACCAGCTCTTTTGCCTTACTAGGCTTGGTGTTAAAAACTTCCCGTACTATATACATAATTTTTATATTTTCAACAAATATAAAAATTATTTGCAAAGTATAGCTGCCCGAAATGTTAAATTAATCTAGAGGTACCTCTGCCCTTCGCAATGAAGTTAGTGGCTATGCATCAATCGTTTTCCAAATAACATCCAGCAGCTCCGGAATACCTTTACCCGAAGCAGAAGAAAAGAAAACCACAGGAACTTTTTTAAGTTTTTTACTGTTGGCTTTTACTTCTTTTTTAAGGTCAGCCAATAGTTCATCATCGGCCATATCGCATTTAGAGATAGCGAGTACCCTTGCTTTATCTACCAGGGTAGGATTGAATTTTTCCAGTTCAGATAGCAGAATAAGATATTCTGCCGTTATATCTTTCGCATCGGCAGGTACTATGAATAATAACACTGAGTTGCGTTCTATATGCCTTAAAAAGCGTAGCCCAAGCCCTTTTCCTTCCGATGCTCCTTCAATAATACCGGGAATATCGGCCATAACAAACGATTGGTCGCCGCGATATTTTACAATTCCCAAATTAGGTACAAGCGTAGTAAAAGGATAGTTAGCAATCTCAGGCTTAGCAGCTGATACAACTGAAAGTAAAGTCGATTTTCCTGCATTGGGAAAACCTACCAAACCGACATCAGCCAATAATTTCAATTCTAATATTTTCCACTCTTCCTTTTTAGGTTCGCCCGGTTGTGCATGGCGTGGCGATTGATTGGTAGGGCTTTTGAAATGGCTATTGCCCATGCCACCACGCCCGCCTTTTACAATAATATGTTCTTCCCCATCTTGCGATACTTCGTGCTCCTGCTCACCTGTTTCAGCATCGCGAACAATGGTGCCGATGGGCACCTCCAAAATTTCATCAATACCATCGGCTCCTTTCATGTTTTGATATGAGCCATTGCCACCATCAGTGGCTATAATATGTTTACGATATTTTAAATGGATCAGTGTCCAAAGTTGTTTATTGCCACGTACAATAATATCTCCACCACGTCCGCCATCTCCGCCATCGGGACCGCCTTTTGCAACTTTTTTATCACGATAAAAGTGAACCGAACCTGAGCCGCCCTTTCCGGTACGGCAACAAATTTTTACATAATCAACAAAGTTCGAATCAGCCATTGGGTTCCCGATATAGGGTTTATTTTTTCATTATTAATTTTCCTGCCGACGCAAGTATATCATCGGCAATTGAAGCTGAAGATGCTTCAGCATAGGTTCTTAAAACAGGCTCAGTACCCGATGCGCGTATCATCAGCCATTCATTATCACTAAAAAAGAATTTAAATCCGTCGATGGTTTCAACTCTCTTCACTTTATATTTTCCAAAAGTGGTGTATTTATTTTGATTGCAGTTTTTCAGCGCTGCTTGTTTCAGGGCTTCGGTTAAATGTAAATCTACGCGGCGATAAGCAAACTTGCCGGTTATTTTAAATGCTTCTTTCACTAATTCATCAAGCGTTTTGCCTGTACGTGCCATATATTCAATAATGGTAAGTCCAATCCAAATGCCATCTCTTTCCGGTATATGTCCTTTTATTGCAATGCCTCCCGATTCTTCCCCGCCCAGCAAAACATCGTCGTTTATCATCACATCGCATACGTATTTAAATCCAACCTTAACTACTTGTAAAGGTAGTTTGTAATGAGCGCACATTTTCTTTATTTTCTCGGTAACCGAAAATGCTACGCACACTTTACCTTTCATCTTTTTATACTGAACGAGATAGTTTATAAGGATGAGTATGATTAAGTGAGAATCTACAAACTCGCCTTTGCTGTTGTATAGCCCTATACGGTCGGCATCGCCATCGGTTGCCAATCCAACATCAACGGTCTTTGTTTTTTTAATATAAGCCCTTAATTCACCCAAATTTTTGTCAATAGGTTCAGGAGCAGTTCCCCCAAAGCCTGGATTTTGAATGCAATGCAACAAAGTAGCTTCAGGAAAAAGCCTTTTCATTACATTTTGTCCGGCGCCATACATAGAATCGTACGCTATACTAACACCCGATTTTTTGATTAACTTAATATCGAAATTCTTTTCAACGTGCTTGCAGTAAATTGTTTCAAGGTCGGTATATTCTATTAGCTTTTGGCTATTGGCTGATAGCTGATAGCTATTAGCTTTTTCAGAAATGAGGTCTTCTATTTCCTTTACTTTATCAGCCAATAGCGGACCACCATATTCGCCTTTTAGTTTAAATCCGTTATAATCGGCAGGATTGTGGCTTGCCGTTATTACAATTCCTATGCTTGCTTTATGTTTTACTACCCCCAACGAAACCATAGGCGTAGATGCAATTCCGCTTGAAAGCAAGGTTTTTATTCCGTTGCTTGCAAAAACATTGGCAACTGTTTCAGCAAACATTTTGCCTCCAAAACGGCAATCATAACCTATTATGGCAACAGGCTTTTTGTGGTTTTTAAGCAGCCATTTAGCGGTTGCCTGCGATACTCTTACTACATTATCAATAGTATAATCTTTCGCGATTATAGCTCTCCAGCCGTCGGTGCCAAATTTTATTGAATCCATTTATAGTTTGTTTTCAGGTGCAAAAATAGCCGAAAAAAGCCAGTAACGGTATTATTTTCCTCTTCCCTGAAATACAATAAGCACGGTATAGATAAGAATGCGCATATCCAGCAGGAAGGAAATGTTCTCCAGATAAAGAATGTCGTACTTCATTCTTCGAACCATTTGGTCTACGTTTTCGGCATAACCATATTTCACTTGCCCCCATGATGTGATGCCGGGTTTTATTTTATGGAGGTGCTTGTATTGCGGAGCTTTTTGAACAATCTGATCAATAAAAAACTGCCGTTCGGGGCGGGGGCCTACAATAGACATAGAGCCTATTAATACATTAAAAAATTGGGGCAACTCATCTAAGCGGGACTTGCGAAGAAATTTCCCGAACTTAGTAATTCGGTTATCGTCTTTACTCGAAAGGGCAGGACCATTTTTCTCTGCATTCTGATGCATAGAACGGAATTTATAAATGGTAAATCCCTTACCGCGCCTACCAATCCTTTCCTGAGAATAAAACACAGGGCCTTTTGATGTTAGCTTTATAATAATACCAATCACCAGATAAACAGGTGAAAAAATAATCAGGAAGAATAAAGAACAAACAATGTCAAAAGTCCGTTTAAGAATTATTTGCTTAGGTTCCAATACATCATTGGAAACCACCATAAGTGGTGCATCTATAATAGAAGAAAACTTGACAGAGCCGGTAAGAATATCATACATGTCGGGTATCACTTTTATTACCGTTTCTGTATCACTGAGTTTGTTTATAATGCTTTCTATATGCTTATGTTCTGAAGACTCAAGTGCAATTATAACCTCTTCGGCTTTTTCTTGAAGAATGATATGATGGATATTTTCAAATTCTCCGAGATGCTTCAATTTATGACTAAGTTCAGATGGTCCTCCATTATTTATATCTACATGAACAAAACCGACAAACTTATTTCCGGATGAAAAACGCTGGCTTTGCATGTCATCATATAACTGTATAGCCCTGCTGCTGCTGCCAACCAAAATGGTATTAAAACTGATTTTACGCGTATGTATTTTCCGGTTAGTGCGAGTAGTTATGAGTAAATGGACAACAGATGATAAAACAAATTGCATGCAAAAAAGCACTGAAATAGAAAAATAATAGGTTTTATAACTCAGAATAACATCATTCAATAATATGGTGAAAAACAATATTACCACTCCTATTATATCAGTTATAAATAACTGTCTTATTTCCGCGATTCTTGATTTGTGATAAACATTGGTATATAGCCCGGAAAGCAAATTCATAAAAATCCAAAAGAATGGAATAATCAGAAGGGCAAGAAAAAATTTAGCGTCAAACTCCCATGCTAATTCTATCCCGAATTTTGCAGATTCAATATAATGCTTCCTGAAAATCCAAAAGGCAGTCCATGTTAAAGTAGAGCATAGATAATCTGCTACAATATATTTCAATATTTCTTTGCGGCGGTTCACGGTGCTAATCCAATATCTTAATGTTATCTAAAAGCAATGTGTCTGCAGTATGTCCATCTGCTGCATCCAGTTGTAAAGAGAAATAAACACTTTGGGGCTGAATAGAGAATGCTTGAATAGTGGTGTTAAGAGGAACATACATCTTAGTCCATTTGGTAGTTGGATAAACAAGGGCAAGAGGGGATGATTGGGTGGCAGTATCTCCATCAAACATACCTATCGTGAAAATTGCAGTTGTTCTATAATTTAATTCCATCCAAACAGGTGTACTGCTATTCGGAAGTGATTTGGCAGGACTTGTTATTCCAATATAATAATTATGGGCTGAGTTAACTACTACAATGCCCGAATTACCCTGAAATGTCAGGCCTTTTTTGTTAGTAACAGACATGGTGGTATTGGTGGCCCCGGCAGCACTGCCATTACCATAATAATTAATAATGCCTACCGGTGGATTACCTACGTTTTCTTTTTCAAAATTTTCCATATAGGGAAAATCTACCCAGGAATAATATGTTGATGCCGGGGTAAATTTATAGGTAGAACCCTGTTGCATATTTACGCTAATGGCGTAGTATTGATAAAAGGGATTAATGCTTGCCGGCGACGGCATACCCACGGGCACTACCCCCGGATAAATTTTAATACTATGTACTCCATTGCTGGCAATCATAGGAAAAGTGCAAGGCATTTGAAAAGCCCCTACAGGATTATCGTCAAGGTAAACCCAAGCATAGGGGATGCTGGCAGAAGCAGTGCCTTGTGAATCGGCCGTTGTAGTAAAATGTACGCTATCTATATGCCCATAAACGGGAACAACAACAGACGGATCAAAAGTACTGCATGATGAAATAATGAAGGGAATTGAAAAGGCCAGAGAAAGAGAGAAAAGCCGGATTAATTTTAACATAAAAGGAAAACGGAAGGAAAATTATATTATTGCGTTACGATTAAAACGAATGCTTACTCCGGTTGAATGAAATTTATTCTTTCAATAATTTTGGCGGCCGTTTCAAGAGCTTTGGCTCCGTCTTCAATGGTTACTATGGTAGGTTTGTTGTTTATAATAGATTGTGCAAATTCAGATAACTCCATACGTATGGCATTATTGGGCACTACCGGCGGATTTTCCAGATAAATCTGCTT
>Ga0207023_10171_pt1 | contig 18691 bp, 18 predicted proteins | sample Alteio_BWMinCont_47_FD_153464 | JGI IMG/M metagenome (GOLD analysis project Ga0207023, IMG submission 153464) | Enriched cells from forest soil in Barre Woods Harvard Forest LTER site, Petersham, Massachusetts, United States -... | ecosystem: Environmental > Terrestrial > Soil > Temperate forest >... | reverse complement strand
ATAGGCCATTGCTTCCAATGTTTCAATAGCGATTAGTGGTTTATCCAGCGCATAGCATAAACCTTTAGCTGTTGATATGCCTATACGCAAGCCGGTATAAGAGCCGGGGCCGCAACTTACGGCAATAGCACCCAGATCGCTGTATTTGGTGCCGGTTGTGGTAAGTAATTCTTCAATATACAAAGTGATAACCTCAGCATGTATATTACGCTGATCCATCTGTTTAACAGCCAATACTTCGCCATCCTTCGACAAAGCAACAGAGCAAACGGTAGTGGCGGTTTCTATTTGTAAAATCATTTGTTAGTATCGAGTATTTAGTATCAAGTAGCTAGTATCAAGTACATAGTATTTAGCAACCTTTTTTTGAATTTTGACTTTTCCTTTTGACTTAATCAGGTACCGGATCATGGCCGTGGCCTCCCCATGGATTACAACTGGCAATGCGTTTCAAAGTTAACCATCCACCTTTAAAAGCGCCATGTTTTTTGATGGCTTCTACACCATATTGCGAGCAGGTAGGGGTATAGCGACAAGAAGCGCCTGTCATGGGCGAAATAAAGTATTGATATATCTTTATCAGCACCAGGAAGATACCGCCTAAAATAGCTTTAAATAAGTTGTAGATGAACATCATTTGGCCAGTTCCTCACTTAACTGTTTTAATAGCTTGAGCATTTTTTTTTCGAAAAGCTCATAAGATTCTATCTGCTTGCCGATGTAGCCTATGGAAATGATGATTTTTTTATTGGCGGCTGCAAGCAATTCGTACAAATGCTGCTGTTTGTTGAGGCGATAGGCTTCGCGCAGGCGGCGTTTTACCTGGTTACGATCATGCGCGTGTTTATAACGCCGTTTGGAAACAGAAATTAATAGCTGGGCAGGGACCGTTTGTGACGCATCATCAACCAATAGCCATGATGCCTTGAAGGGATAGCACAAAAAAGAAGAACCCTTATGAAAAAGCTCGTCAATAAGCTTTTTATTACATAAACGTTCTTCTTTTTTAAAAGTATACATATTTTGCTGATGCGGAACCGAAAATTAAGTAAATAACGGCTCAAATTCCTATAACGGAAATTGCAACCAGCTTATGCTTTATGACGACCTTCGTCAGATACTGACAGTCTTTTTCTACCTTTAGCTCTTCTAGCTGCTAATATTCTTCTGCCGTTAGCTGATGCCATACGCTCACGGAAACCGTGTTTATTTCTTCTTTTTCTTTGAGAAGGCTGGAAAGTTCTTTTCATGATTATTTTATTCTATCGTTGTTTAAAAAAACAAGAGCGCAAATGTAGCGATAAAAAGTCAAAAGTCAAAAGTCAAAAGTCAAAATATTGATTAAGGTTTGAAGATTAGAGATTTAATTCGATTTTTATTCCTAATCTCTAATCTTTAACCTCTAATCTCTATCATTCAAACCACGCCATTACAGCCTCTTTAACAGGCATATCTATATTCAATTTCAATTTCTTACGCATCCCGCCAAGGTCATTAAATACTTTGTTGGGGTTGGCTGCTTTTAGTTCTTCAACAGTGTTAAAGCCCATTTTATTTAGTACGGGTACCCATTCTGGCGGTACGCCGATGTTTACAAAATCGTCAAGCGTAGCAATTTTCGATTTTTTCTCCGGGCGCATCTGCGGGAAGAATAATACTTCCTGTATTGTGCTTTGGTTGGTCATCATCATCACCAAACGATCAATACCTATACCCAGGCCTGATGTTGGCGGCATGCCATATTCCAACGCGCGTAAAAAATCATCATCCATTGCCATTGCCTCGTCATCACCACGGCCTGCTAATAATAGCTGGTCTTCAAAGCGCTCACGCTGGTCTATAGGGTCGTTTAATTCCGAGTAGGCGTTAGCTATCTCCTTGCCGTTTACAAACAGCTCAAAGCGCTCTACAAGGCCTTCTTTGCTGCGGTGCTTTTTGGCAAGCGGAGTCATCTCTATAGGGTAGTCGGTTATATAGGTTGGCTGTATTAGATTAGCCTCCACTTTAGCGCCGAATATCTCATCAATCAATTTGCCTTTACCCATGCTTTCATTGGTTTCAATACCTAAATCGGCACAAGTTTCACGCAGGCCTGCTTCATCCATTTCAGATACGTCAATGCCGGTATATTTCAGAATAGAATCATACATGGATAGCTTTACATATGGCCCTGCGAAATTGATTTCGTTAGCACCATATTGCACTACCGGTATGCCATGTATAGCACGGGTTACGTGCTCCAGGCATTTCTCCACCATTTCCATCATCCATATATAGTCCTTGTAGGCCACATATATTTCTACCGATGTAAATTCCGGATTATGTGTGCGGTCCATGCCCTCATTGCGGAACATCTTACCAAACTCATATACACCGTCAAATCCGGCAACTATCAGTCGTTTTAAATAAAGCTCGTTGGCTATGCGCAAAAATAGCGGCATATCCAGCGTATTATGGTGCGTAGCGAATGGCCTTGCAGCCGCGCCCCCGTGTACAGGTTGTAGTATTGGCGTTTCCACTTCCATCCAACCTTCGCTATTAAAGTAATCGCGCATGCTGCTGATCACTTTTGAGCGGTTGATGAAGATCTGTTTAAAATCAGGATTAACGGTCAAATCCACATAACGCTGGCGGTAACGTTGCTCAGGGTCGGTAAAACCATCGTGTATATTACCTTCTTCGTCACGTTTTACAACAGGAAGGGGTTTTAATGATTTAGACAATACGAATAACTGCTGTACGTGTACAGAAATTTCGCCGGTTTGGGTTAAGAATACATAACCTTTAACGCCGATGTAATCACCTATATCTAATAACTTCTTGAATACGGTATTGTATAAGGTCTTATCCTCATCAGGGCAAATATCATCACGTTTTAAATAGATCTGGATGCGGCCTGTTGAATCCTGTAACTCAGCAAACGAGGCGCTGCCCATGATACGGCGCGTCATGATACGACCGGCAAGGGTTACATGCTGGTAAGTATCAGGATGAGCTTCAAAATTTTCGGTTATATCCTTTGCCCATGCGGTAACGTCAAAAGCTTCGGCAGGGTAAGGGTTGATGCCTAAATTGCGAAGCTGTTGTAATGATTCGCGGCGTAAAATTTCCTGTTCGGATAGTGCAATACTCATATTTTTATCAAAGCTGCAAAAATAGCGTTTTTTTGGATATGGTGCGATGTGTTTGTAAACAAGCTGTTTATTAACAAATGCGAAGATTCAGATGGGTGTAATATGTACACTTAGTACTAAATTTTGTATCGTGATTAATTAAAAAACTGTATTTTTACACATCTTATCCAACGTAGGATATTGCTCCCGGAATACTAAATACAATGAGTATGACCCCCATTCAGAATACGGACATCGGCACAAAACAAAAAGCTTTAGCTATAAATCTCGATCCTCAAATTTACGGGTCATTTGCCGAAATAGGTGCAGGACAGGATGTTGCAGCCAATTTTTTCAAAGCTGGTGCAGCGGCGGGAACAGTAGCAAAAACGATGTCGGCTTACGATATGACTTTTTCTGACGCTATTTACGGTGTACAACAAACCCGAAGATATGTAAGTGAGCCCCGTTTGATAGCTATGCTGGAGCGAGAATACGGCTTGTTGATTGAACGCCTTGCCGAGCAACGCGGTAGCACAACTACCTTTTTCGCTTTTTCGGATACCATGTCGGCGCTTAACTATCATAAAACGAATGATAGCCATGGCTGGATGGGCGTGCGGTTCCAACTAGAGCCGAATGGCGGGTATAATGATGTTGTGATTCACGTAAAGATGCTGGATAATGATAATAATCTGCAACAACAAGCGGTGGGTATTTTGGGCGTAAACCTGATTTATGCCTGTTTTTATTATCACGATAATCCTCCATTATTTTTGCTATCGCTGATGGACGAGCTGTCAAAAGATCGTTTGCAGATAGACATGATCCGCTTTGAAGGGCCTAACTTTACTAAGGTGGATAACAGGCTGATGAGCCTCCATCTGGTGAAATATGGTTTCTCGGATGCCGCGGTGTTTGGTCCGGATGGTAAAAATCAGCAACCTTCTGAGGTATTGTATAAGAAGCACATAGTTGTGATTCGCGGTCGTTTCCGTCCGATTATTAACGTGCATCTGGATATGCTCAGCACCGGTGTAAAGCAGTTTATGCAGGAACCCGATGTTGATCCCAAAAACGTAGTGGTGATTACCGAGCTCACCCTGCAATCCCTGAAAGAGCGGAACGCTGATGAATCCGCCGAGATCGACGAAAAAGATTTCCTGGATAGGGTAGATATTCTTTGCTCGCTTGGGCAAACGGTATTGATCTCTAATTTCCACGAGTATTATAAACTGGTGTCCTATCTGTCTAAAATCACTATACTGAAATTGGGTGTAGTTTTAGGCTATCCTAACTTAGAATACATCTTCTCGGAAGAACATTATAAAGAACTTCCGGGCGGTATTTTGGAGTCCTTCGCCACGTTGTTTAGCCGTAAGGTGAAGCTATTCATTTACCCAACCCTGCGCGATGGCGTGATCTGGAATTGCCTGCGCTTTAACCCACCCGCGCACTTAATCGACTTGTATCGCTACCTGATCGCCAACAATAAGATAGAAGATATTCACCATTATAACGAGAATAACCTGCATGTGCAAACTGATATCGTACTACAATTGATCAAACAAGGTGTGGAAGGCTGGGAGCAATATGTGCCCGCTGATGTAGCCGCCATGATTAAAGAGCGTAAGTTATTCGGTTATACTTTTAATGCTGATGCAAGTAAAGAACAGGTGCTAACCGCATCAAGCGAAGACAACGATATTTAACCGCTGTACCACGGCACAAGTGAAACATGTGGTACACTTTTTAGCCATTTTATACCCTAAAAGCGGGTTTTTAGGTGCCGAAAACGTTCAGAAAAGTGTAATTTTAGCCTGATTTTCCTCAAAAAACGTCCTGAAAATGCGTGTTTTTGATCGAAAATAGTCCCCAAAATGGCAAAAAATGACGTTTTTTATACTTGTTGAAATCAAAAACTGAACAAATTCCATCGTCTTTTTCCCGTTATTTGTACCATGTATTATTCGGATACCGAAACAATCATCCCCAAATTTCAGCTGGAGCCCGATGCCCTCACCGGGAATAAAATGCTCCGGATGGATAAGGTAGATTGCAGCATGAGCATGGTACGGTCGGATTTTTTGCAGCCACACCGTAAGGATTATTACTTTTTTTGCCTGGTAAGGCAGGGGAGTAGCAGGCATTGGATCGACATGACGCCTTATACGCTAAAGCCCGATACCTTTTACTTTACCGTACCCAACCAGGTACAGTTAAAAGAAGAGGCTGAACCACTCACAGGTATGATAATGGCTTTTACCGAAGAGTTTTTGGCCTTAGAGGGTAATAGCTCGTTAAAGCAATTACCTGTCATTCAAAACAAGTACAACGGGCACGAGATTAGTTTGAATGCCGATGATATAGTTTTTGTGGAAGATGTTCTGGAGAAAATGTATGCTGAGTATATCACCAAAAACAACTGGCAGCACGGCATGATGATGGCCTATATACAGGTGCTGATGATCTACCTGAGCAGGCTCTATACAGAGCAATTCAGCAATGCCGCGCAAACGCCCGACAGGCTGATGCTAAAAAAATACCTCTCCAAAATAGAAGAATCCTATACCCAAACGCACGAGGTAACCGCTTATGCCGATATGCTCAATATCTCCGCAGGCCATTTAAGCGAGGTGGTAAAGGAACAAAGCGGCAAGCCCGCCATCACTCACATACATGAGCGCTTGATCCTCGAAGCCAAAAGATTACTTTTTCATACGGAGCATTCTATTAAGGAGATCGCTTTTCAGTTGGGTTTTGAGGATGCGTCGTACTTTAACCGTTTCTTTAAACGACTGGCAAAACACACGCCGGTGGAGTATCGTACCACCATCCGTGAAATGTACCAGTGAAACCCTTAGGAGTGCACTTGCGCCGCTAACATACCCGCTACCTTTGTGTTGTAATAAAACAATAACAGCACATGAAAAGAGTATTGATAACAGGAGCCAACAAAAGCATTGGCTTTGAAGCAACCCGCCAATTATTAAAACAAGGATATTTTGTTTATTTAGGTGCCCGTGATTTAGCTAAGGGAGATGAAGCCGTTGCCAAATTGAAAGCCGAAGGTTTAACCAATGTAGAGGCTATCCAAATTGATGTAACCAACCAGGCGTCTATCGAAGCGGCGAGCAAGCAAATCAAATCTTTAGATGTATTAATTAACAACGCTGGCATCGCAGGTGCTTTCCCGCAAACGGTCGCTGAAACCACTACCGATATCATTCGCGAAGTATTTGATACCAATTTTTTCGGGGTGATCAATGTGACCAAGGCATTTTTAGCCACGCTTAAAAAATCAACCGAGCCAAGGATTGTGAACGTAACCTCCGGCTTGGGCTCACTGACTTTGCATGCCGACCCAAACTGGAAGTATTACAAATTCAAAAGCGCAGCCTACGGTCCGTCAAAATCAGCATTGAATGCCTATACCATCGTGTTAGCTTATGAGCTGCATGACACCGCCTTCAAAGTAAATGCTGTAGATCCCGGCTATACCGCAACCGATTTCAACCATCACAGCGGTCCCGGCACCGTTGAAGATGCCGCGGCAAGGGTAGTCAAATACGCCACCATCGACCAAAACGGCCCAACCGGCGGTTTTTTCAGCGATGACAATAATCCTGAAACTGGAGTTAGTCCGTGGTAGTGAACCGGGATTTAAAGGATCTCTCTTCAACCACCTTGTCATTCTGAACGGAGTGAAGAGTCTTCTAAAAGCGATAAGCGAACATGCAATGCCGTTATCCATATCGAAGAATCTGGAAAGTAGTTTACGTCATACAAGTTCTTCGCACTTCAGCACGGCAAAAACACTTTACGACCCAAAATGAAAAATACAATCATCCCAATTCCCAAGAAAAATCCCGAAGGCATTAACGGAAAAATAAAAGCCGGTCATCTCGGGCTGCGCACAACAGACTATGAAGCCACCATTGAATGGTATATAGAAAAACTAGGTTTTAGGTTACTCAAGAAATGGACAGCAGGTGAGCTAAACCTTGCGTATCTGGCACCAGCTAACGACGATAATTTCTGGTTAGAAGTAATACAGGATGGAAACTTAGATCTAAACCAGGACGCTCCGCAGTCGATTTTTACCGGCTTCCAGCACTTCTGTTTAGATGTTGAAGATGTTGACGAAACCTTGGCCGCCTTACGCGAAAAAGGTGTCAAAGTTATTCGCGAACCATTTAACGTACCACCAATAGGCAAACGTTGCGGTTTTATCACCGACCTGCATGGAAATATGATAGAGTTTGCACAAAATTTTGCTTAAACAACAGCGACTTATCATAGAATCTTAGACTTACGAAATTTCAAAAACTTCATAAGTCTAAATCTTTACCTCTTGTCATTCTGAGCATAGCGAAGAATCTGTAAAGTAGTTTACGCCGTACAGGTTCTCAGAATGACAATTTTTTTTTAGTTTCCGTAGAGTTTCTCGAAAAGAACCTACGGAAACTGAGAATTATCATTTGTAGAATGCCATAATGGTAATAGCTAAGCTTACTTAGTAGCCCCAATCTGCGCGTTATAATCGTTAAATGCTGCAACAATCGCGTCAGCTTCTTCCTGCTTAAAGGCGGATTTTTTTGCCGTTGCTATCATTTTTGCCATTAATCCTTTATGGGCAACGACAGGCTGGTTACCATAACCTCCCGTTTGATACTTGTCTTGTACTGCAGGCACCTCGGCAAGCATCTTCAACATATCGATATCAAAAGCATTACGTTGTTTTTTTTCATCGTCCTTGGTGCAAAGGATTTTGTAACCTGCCAGCAAGTCTTGTTTTCGCTGTGCCTCATCCTGGTCTAATTTTTCTTCAGTACCCGAATCCGCATAGTAATCAGCCGGGTAATCATAAAAACGATGGGAGGTGATGCGGCCTACCGTTAATCGTTCCATCATATGGTCGTTGGTTCCCAAGCTTTTCAATTGTAAATTCTCAAGGTTAACATAGTGAACCTTATCAAATATGCGGTCGCCTACCCGGTACATTTGCATATCGTCAGCTCTGTATTTTTTACCTTTTACATTAGGGTTGGCGGCATAAGCAGCCGAATCAATAAACCAGATATAACGCTGGTTATACCAGGGCATATCATCATGTAAGCGGATCATGCCGTTTGCGCTTGTCCCGTCTTTAAAGGTAACTGTACCCGGGCGATATTCATAAGGAATGTCCTGCGCCTTACAAACTGATAAGCCAAAACCCAGGAATAAGATTAATACAATACAAAGTTTTTTCATTGTGACTGGTTTAAAAATCAAAAGTAAGCAAATGTTCTATTTATTATAGCACCTCTATTTTCAGTCTTCGCAGACAACCCTGTGGTGTACAAAATGTTTATTGTGCTTTAAAAAAAAGGCCTTGTTCACTCAATGCCTTTTTTAATAGTGGGATTGAACCTTTACCAAAGCCATGAAATTTCAGGATCTCCCTTTCGGAATATTTGGCGAGCTCTTCCAGTGTTAAAATATGATGGCTCTCTAAAGCTCTGCGTGCGGGAGCCGAAAGTAGGGAAAGAAATCCATCCTGTGGCTTTCTTTCCGCTTCGCATACGGGGCAGGCCGGACAATCCGTGCTTTTGTAAAACTGATGCCCTTTTTCACAAGTTTTTAATTTCTTTTTGGTCGTTTCCATCGGTTGATCTGTTGATGAATTAAAACAAAATAAGCTAAAGAAAAAAAGTTGATTTAGCAAGTGAAGCAGTGCAATATCCTTATCCTGCCTTTGTTAGTGTTATCACTAACAAATATTAAAGCCATTTAACTTGTTGGTGACAACATCAACAAGAGCAGAAAAACTAACCGCATCAAGGCCCCAAAAAACTAAGAATTTTCATAGATCTCGTTGGTATGCACCGATACATATCTCGTATGAAAAATAGCCCGTCAAAAATCTGGTTCCATTGCCCTACACCTACAAAATGTCCAATTGGCGACGCGTAGAAGTTCTCGTTGTATCCGGGATTGAGTTTGTTAAACTCTTTGAAATCCACAAAAGCATAGGGTTGTTTAGCCGTAAACCAGGTTTCAAAGCTGTTTCTTATTTTGTTCTTTACCTCGTACGCTGTCGAGCCCACTCTGCCGGCCATGCCCTTGTAGGAAGTAAACCCAATGGTATATACCTCGTCAGGATTTGCAATGCTTTCCATAAATTTGCCGCCCATTGTTTCGGCATTTTGGGGATTATCTCTTGAAACTTTAATATTTCTGGCTATATGAATATCGGCAGCCCAAACAATGATCTTCTGGTCCTTAAATTTATTATTCATCAGCCACTCCAGGTTAGCCGCCATACGTGCGTCCCTACCTTTATCAACAGTTCTGCCAGCTTTAATGGTTTCTTTTATTTCATTCGCCAACCCAATTTCGTTGTCTACTACATAAAGCCAAAAATTGTTTTCATTTACCTTACCAGCAAGCTGATTTCGAATAATATGCAAGTATCCGATACTTTTTTCAATGCCGGCAGTATCCTTTGGATAAAAGATGGACCATCTTTTTATCGAATCGATAAGCGGCAATATCTCCGTTGTATAATTAGATTCCTGCGTTATTGGCAATTGCATGGCTGTTAGGGTACTATCCAACAATCGCGGCATGTTATAATAAGAAAAGTTTAAATATTGCTGGCTATCAAATCCTGTAATAATCAATGGTGCAGCTGTTGTATAAGTAGCGGGGATATATTTAAAAAGCAGGTTGTTACAGGCATCACAGGTAGTCCATACAGAAAAAATATTCTTTAAAATAAAGGAGTCAATTACCGGAGACTTTTTAGAGGTTTTATCCCAACCGTAATTAAGTGCAAAAAAATCCGACTCAAAAGCCAGGACATTAAATCCCTTTTTCTCGTGAAGATATTTAACCAGCCGGGTTTTTGCCAAAAAGGTTGGCGCGTCGCCATGATCCTGCTCGCCAAGCATTACAATTTTTGCATTGCCGATAGCATCTCCAATTCGTTCAAGATCCGCATCATCCGTTGAATCTGATGATAACGTTTTTAGCGTAACGGCATTCTTTATAACGTAATCCTTAATCAGCCTTTGTGCTTTTGCTGTAGTGAACAATAAGCTACCTATGAAAATTAGGATTAGGCTACAAAAAAATTTAAGATAATAATAGTTACTACACATTTTAAGCAGGTCTATAGTCGAATTTTTTAGTCCCAGCAGGGTCTCTCAAAGAGCACCCTGCATGCAATATTCCTACCTCTGTTGGGTATTGTCACCAACAGATACTTAAGTCATTTAACTTGTTGGTGACATACCAACAAGAGCGTGAAATATATCTTAATCATTTTCTAATTTATCTTGAGTGTTTTTATCAAGATCTTCAATATTTTTTTTAAGCCTTTTTCTTTTAACAGGATTTACTGCGTTTTTAACAGATTCGTTTGATTTGTGTAGAGGCTTACCATCGTCAGATTCTAACAATTCACTGTAAGAATTTACAGAATTATTTAACTTATTTAAAGATTCATAGAATTCAGAATTAAAAACTTTTTCATAGAAACTTGTGGATTTATTCAACGATTTATATGGCTCAGAATCAAAAACCTTTTCATAGAAACTTGCAGATTTATTTAAAGATTTATATGGTTCAGAATTAAAAACTTCCTCATAGAAACTCGCTGGTTTAGTGATTTCTTGCAAGTTTTTTAATGTTTCTGAATTAAATATTTGTTCATAAGCAATAGTTGGTTTAAGTATATGCTGCCATCGATTATAAAGTTCAGAGTTAGCCCCAGTTAAAAAGTTGAAATAATTTTCATCTGCTTTTCTAACTTCTTTAACCTCGCTTATAGTTGTCTCTTTTATTTGACTGACTAATTTTCTTTCTTTTGCGAATTGTAAAAAGTTATCAGCTGTATATATTAAAATTCGTATTCCTGTAAGATCATAAAATTCTTTAATCAGTTCTTCTCTTGGACGTATTGTTTTGCCATTTTCGATCTTCCACCAATCTTCTTTTCTATCATCAGTAACAAAAACAATAGGTTTTTTACGCTTGGTTGTGTTTGAAATAATTTCCTTCCAAATAATTAAGTCTCCGTATATATGCTTGTCGCCTCTTTTTTTCTTTGTATCTAAATCTTTATATCCTGGAGGTATTTGTTGATCGTATCTATTTTTACCTTCTATATAAATCTTTTGTAGTTCTTCTTTTGAAAATTCTTTACCAACCTTATTTTTATAAATTTCTGTTAATTGCTCTAAAATTTCATCTTTTTCTATAAAGTCTGGGTGATTTGTTTTTTGTTTTTCTAATTCAAAAATTATCTTTTTAGAAAACTCATCTTGGATTTTTAATATTTTCTCAATGTCAATTGATGGGTGTCTTTTAAATTTATTTAAGCGATCTTTTAATTGATTCTCAAATAATTCTTTAATATCATTATCTATTGTATAATAAGAATTCTTAAGTCCTTCAATAACATTTAATCTATTAGTGTGGTACTCTAAGCCAACTTGATAAGGCATAAATAATCGATCATCAAGTTTGGCTATTGCAAGTATAAAATCTTTGCGGGTTGATTCTGAATATCTATATAAATTCAATAATGCATTAGCATCAAATATGAAAGTACCTTCAGTCCAAGATTTTTCTATTTCCTCGTTGGTGGGATCATAAAATCCAAAAAAATCTTCTTTCATTTTTAATTTAGTTATTTATAAAGTTACTCCGCATCCGCTTCCTGCAAATACATCTCATCAATATAATTCGCGTATTTCTTCTCAATAACCTTACGTTTGGCCTTCATGGTAGGGGTTATTTCGCCTTCATCCATGCTGAATGGGTTACGCTTGATCTTGAAGTTTTTAATGCGCTCAAACTTGGCTAATTCGTTCGACAGGCGGCGCACATCCTGACCTATCCAGTCTACAATCTCTTTATCCTTAATAAACACATCCTGATCCGCGAAAAACTCATCTTTCAGGTTAAAAGTTTCCTGTAAGGTTTCTTTTGCGGGGATGATGATGGCGGTAACATACTCGCGTTTATCGCCCACTAAAAATACACCCTCAATCCGGGGACTCTTCAGGTACGTATTCTCCACCGGGGTAGGATAGATGTTTTTGCCGTAAGCGTTTACCAGCATGTTCTTTAGCCTGTCGGTAATTTGCAGGTTGCCTTTGTAATAACGACCAATATCGCCGGTATGGAACCAGCCGTCTGAATCGATAGCCGCAGCAGTTTCCTCCGGTTTGTTCCAGTAGCCTTTCATCACGCAATGCCCGCGTACAATAATCTCACCCTCCGGCGATTCATACTCCGGGTTAAAGCTTTCATAAGTTTGTATGGTGTAGATTTGGCGGGTTTCATAGTTCTGTATGGCAACCTCAATGCCCGGAATAATACGACCAACCGTACCATAAACCTGCCTGTCGTTCTCTGTAACCGACATCACCGGCGAAGTCTCGGTCAAGCCAAAACCCTCCAATACTTTAATGCCCAAGTCGCCGAAGAACTCACCGATATTCTTAGGCAACGCGCCACCACCCGAAATCATAAATTTCAAACGTCCGCCTGTTTTTTCCTTTATCTTGCTGAATACTAATTTATCAGCCAGTTTGTGCTCATAGCTCAATATTGGCCCCGGTTTTTTACCGGTTTCCTTAACCTCGCGGTATTGCTTGCCGATCTTCAACGCCCATAAAAATATCTTGGCTTTCATGCCGCCCGCTTCGGTACCACCTTTAATAGCTTTATCGTGGATGCGTTCTAATAAGCGTGGCACGCAATTCATTACGGTAGGTCTAACCTCGCCCATGTTCTTAGCTAACAGCTCCAAACTCTGCGCAAAGGCAATCTGGCAACCCGCAGCCAAACAAATATGGTAAGTAGCCGTACGCTCAAACACATGCGACAAAGGCAGGAACGACAAAAACAAATCACTCGACTCAATAACCGGGATCTGTATCAAACAAACACGCACGTTTTCGCAAAGATTGTGGTGCGTAAGCATTACACCTTTTGGCGTACCCGTTGTACCAGAAGTATAGATCAAACAAGAAAGATCAGAAGGCAAAATAGCCTCACGCGCTATGTTTATGGCTGATGCATATTGCTCAACTACTTGCAAACCTTCCTCAATCAGTCTTTTAAAGCCGATGACGCCTGCATTTAGCGGAGCCTTACCCAGATTCTTCTCATAATCCTCAAAAGCCGGAATAATACGAATCAACTCAGGGCAGTTGTTTGCGATCTTAGCTACTTTACGCAGCAGGAAAGGATTGCCAACAATGATAGTTTTAGCGCCGGAATCATTCAGAATATATTCAATCTCAGCTTCGCTAAGGGTAGGGTAGATAGAAGTATTTACTGCGCCGATCTGCTGCAAAGCCTGGTCGTAATACACATAATCCGGGCCGTTCTCAATGATCAAAGCCAGGCGGTCGCCTTTTTGTACGCCAATGCTCAGGAACCAGGCAGATATCGCGTCAATTTTTTCAAGAGCTTGCTTATAGCTGATCTCAACCCACACATCACCAACCTTATGTTTTAAAAAGGTATAGGTATCAGGATGGATGTTGGCTACAGTATTGCGTATAAATTTAGGAACTGTGTTTATGTCAGTTGATATGTTCATTAGGAATAATCGGGATTAACTAGATAACAAATCTAATAAAAATTAGAAAATATTGATTGTGTTGATTTTATTGTGATTACAATTCATCCAAAACTAATTTCTTGCTGTACAAGTTAATTTGGGCGTTCCCTTCGGTCGGGCTTTCCACTCATACGCCACGAGGCATTAGGCGCGAGCCTGCACAGAGCCCCGTCGAAGTGGCCGGTATCCGTTCCAATCCCTAACGCAAAAAAAGCAGCCAATGCAAAAGCACAACCGACCGTTCACCCAAAAAATCGGCATCAGGGCTGATTCGGCAACCACAGGCCCAGCCAAAACACTACCCCTTCATAGGATCAGAACGTAGCCGAGAGTTTTCTTTTGGTTACTTTTCTTTTGACGGCCAAAAGAAAAGTGACGCTTAGCGCAGCGATACCAAGTGATTAACGAAGATGCAATTTGCTCTGTAAGCAGGGGATTGCCTCGTTCCCCGCAATGACGCTTTGAGAAAGGAATAAAACAAAAAAGGCGCCTAACAGCGCCTTTTAAATATATCCTAAAGATGTTTTTATACCGAAAAACTCTCGCCACAACCACAAGTGCGTGTCGCGTTAGGGTTATGAAAATTGAAGCCCTTACCATTCAAACCATCGCTAAAATCAAGCTCGGTACCGGCAAGGTACAGGAACGACTTCATATCCAAAGCAAGGCGTACGCCTTTATCTTCGAAGAACTGGTCGCCCTTTTTTATTTCGTTATCAAAGTCAAGATTATATGATAAGCCCGAGCAGCCACCACCCTGAACAGACACCCGCAGGAAATACGACTCATCTAAGCCCGAATCCTTCACCAGGTGATCTATTTTATCTTTTGCTTTATCTGTTACTGTTACCACTTTTTTAGTATTTAGTATCGAGTATCAAGTAGCAAGATTTAAATCTTAAATACTTAATACCCGCAATTAATATTCAAACAATCAGTATCCGCATGCAAGGTATCTTGCTACTTGATACTAACTACTTGATACTATTAATGATGTACTTTTTCGCTTGCTATCGGCTCCATGCCGTTTTTTACGCGATAGTCATTAATTGCTGCTTTGATAGCATCCTCTGCCAAAACTGAGCAGTGAATTTTTACCGGTGGAAGAGCAAGTTCTTCAACAATATCCATGTTATCAATTTTCATGGCATCATCGATGCTTTTGCCTTTAAGCCATTCGGTAGCTAATGATGATGACGCGATTGCCGATCCACAGCCAAAAGTTTTAAATTTAGCGTCGGTTATAACGTTATTATCATCAACCTGAATCTGCAGGCGCATAACGTCGCCGCACTCAGGGGCACCAACTAAACCTGTACCTACTTTGTGGCTGGCTTTATCTAAAGTGCCAACATTGCGGGGGTTAGTATAGTGATCAATTACTTTTTCTGAATAAGCCATTTTATTTAGTTATTAGTCTTAAGTTTTGAGCCCGAAATCAAATTTTCAGGCTCTTTAAATATTATTTATTAAAGCATCTGCACATTCGCACATCTGCATATTTTCAAATTATTAATGTTCCGCCCACTCAATCGAGTCAAGGTCGATACCTTCTTTAAACATTTCCCAAAGTGGTGAAAGTTCGCGTAGGTGGGTAACCGATTTTTTAGTAACCTCAATAGCGTAATCAACTTCCTCTTCGGTAGTGAAACGCCCTAAACCAAAACGGATAGAAGAGTGTGCCAAATCATCCGACAAGCCCAGGCTTTTCAACACATATGATGGCTCCAACGAAGCAGATGTACAAGCCGAACCTGATGATACAGCTAAATCTTTCATCGCCATCATTAAGCCTTCTCCCTCAACATATTTGAAAGAGATGTTAGCTACATGCGGTAAACGATGTTCCTGGTTGCCGTTTACATAACTTTCCTCAAGCACAGTTAAACCGGACTGTAGCTTATCGCGTAAGCCTGATAAACGTTTTGCTTCACTTTCCATTTCGGCAATGCAAAGCTCGCAGGCTTTACCTAAGCCAACAATACCCGGTACGTTTAAAGTACCTGAACGCATACCGCGCTCGTGGCCGCCACCGTCCATTTGGGCAGTAACTTTAACACGTGGTCCTTTACGGCGAACATATAAGGCGCCAACACCTTTAGGGCCGTAGAATTTATGTGCAGATAACGCCAATAAGTCAATACCATCACGATTAACATCTACCGGTATTTTACCAACAGCCTGTACAGCGTCGGTCATCATTAAAGCGCCATGCTTGTGGGCAATATCCGCTATCGCTCTTATAGGCTGAATAACACCGATCTCGTTGTTACCATACATGATCGAAACTAAAATAGTCTCAGGCGTCATGCTGCTTTCTAACAGATCAAGATCAACCAAACCATCCTCCTTAACCGGAAGATAAGTAACACGGCCGCCCATTTTTTCTACGTGTTTACAAGCGTCAAGCACAGCTTTATGCTCAGTAACAGTAGTTATAATGTGGTTGCCTTTTTCTTTATACATCTCGAACACGCCTTTAATAGCCAGGTTGTCCGATTCTGTAGCGCCCGAAGTAAAGATGATCTCTTTCTCGCTTGCACCTATCAATTTCGCCACTTGCTCGCGGGCATAGTCAACAGCTTCTTCAGCTACCCAGCCGAAAGGGTGGTTACGGCTGGCCGCGTTTCCAAATTTTTCAACAAAATAAGGTAGCATGGCTTCCAGTACCCTTGGGTCCATGGGAGTGGTAGCATTATTATCCAAATAAACGGGGATATTCATATCTTTCAATTAAACATACAAAGATATACAAAATTCCTATTTAAAATCATTCAAAACAAGGCTAATAAATTGCAAGCAGTCATTAATTTGCAATATTTGGACATGGAAAAAATAGAACACATTGGCATAGCCGTAAATAGCATCAAATCAGCCGGTAATGTGTATGAGAGGTTGTTGAATACTTCTATTTATAAAACCGAGGAGGTTACATCCGAAAATGTGCTCACCGCATTCCTGCAATGCGGCCCTAATAAAATAGAATTATTAGAAGCAACATCCGACGACAGCCCCATAGCCAAATTTATAGCTAAAAAAGGCGAAGGCATCCACCATATCGCCTTCGAAGTAACCGACATCCGCGCCGAAATGCAACGCCTTAAAAACGAGGGCTTTGTTTTATTAAATGAAGAGCCCAAGCTGGGTGCTGATAACAAACTGGTTTGCTTTGTGCACCCGAAAGGGACTAACGGGGTTTTGGTGGAGTTGTGTGAGGAAATTACCGGCCTTCTTAGTTGATTAAAATTAATTTTTTATGAAGTAAGGCTTGGGTTATATTAAGTGGTTTGAGCCCCCAGTATGAGACCTCTTACCTGTCAAGTTCTCTTAATCTTAAAGGTTGATTATTTTAATAACTGAATATACTTCTTAGATTTATTTATTCTTTTCAAAAATGTCGGCGATGAGCAAGCATATCCCTACTTACGCGTTGAATAACCTTTCTGACCAGCAGGATGTATCATCTGATGTGCTTTTGCTGTCGGATCCAATTAACCAGGTAAAAGAGCCATTGATTGTTCCGCATCGTACCAATTATTACGGCATAGGCATCTGCATTGGCGGGGAAGCAAAATTAACGGCTAACCTGGAAACTTATGAGATCATACCGGGTTGCCTTATCGCTATGTCACCACACATTATCAAACAGTGGCATTATAAGTCGGATGATTTTCAATCTTTTGCTATTCTTTTTACCAAGGATTTTTTAACTGTAGCTGGTGGCATCTCTCTCGAGCGGTTTCCGTTTTTCGAAAGCGGCGCCAGGCATATTTTTATGTTAACACCCGTCCAGTCTACCAATTTAAGAGATTCAATCCAGCTTATTAAGGGTAAACTGGAAGATATGCATAAATATCAGGGCGAAATATTGAGATCATTTATAAATGGCCTATTGTACGAAGTTTCATCATTGTATGAAGACTACAATCACTCCCTGGCCTCCGTTCAGACCAGAAGCCAGCTTCTTGCTGCTGATTTTAAAAAATTGGTGAACTTGCATTTTCTCCATGAGCGCAGCGTCAGCTTTTACGCGAATAAATTGTATATCACGCCAGGTCATCTTACCGAAACAGTAAGAGAGGTAACCGGCAAAACGCCCGGTGAATGGATTACCGAGGCGGTTGTTCTGGAAGCCAGCGTATTATTACAAAACCCTGCTTTGACGGTAGCGCAGATTGCTGATACACTTCATTTTCCTGACCAGTCTGCATTCGGTAAATACTTTAAAAACGTGAAAGGCCTTTCACCCGCCGCCTATCGCCGTAGCTAAATAGCTTCTTTTCCATCTTTCTTACCAATCCCCCCACATTCCTGACCTGTTCTTGCGTGATGTTTCCCTGCAACTTTGCTGTATAAAATTTTAAAGTCATGAAAACACCAAAGAAATGGAAAATGGCATTGATCACATGGATCTGCATATATCCGCTTATCAATATAATTTTCATTACAGTGATGCCGCTGATCGAAAGCTGGCACCCCCTCCTTAAAACACTATTAACAACCATCATACTCGTTCCACTGATGGGTATATCAATTGAATTATTTAGAAAACAGGTTGGGGACTGGCTATATAAATAACAACTATCATGGAAAACACAACAGAACATTTAAACTGGCGCTATGGCGTAAAACGCTATGACAGCGCAAAAAAGGTACAACAGGAGGATATGGATAAGTTGCAGGATGCTATCCGAATGGCACCATCCTCATTCGGTTTACAGCCCTTTAAGGTACTGTTTATTGAAGATGCTGAACTAAGGGCTAAGCTCAGCGTTGCGTCATTTCACCAACCTCAGGTAACTGAAGCGTCCTGTCTCATCGTTTTTGCTATTGAAACGAACGTTGACGAAGCATTTGTAGACGCCTATTTTTCAAATATTTGTGGTGCCCGCGGAGTTAAACTGGAAGGCAGCTTGGAGAAGCATCGGGATTCTGTTGTGCACGCTATCAG
>Ga0207023_10108_pt2 | contig 19008 bp, 20 predicted proteins | sample Alteio_BWMinCont_47_FD_153464 | JGI IMG/M metagenome (GOLD analysis project Ga0207023, IMG submission 153464) | Enriched cells from forest soil in Barre Woods Harvard Forest LTER site, Petersham, Massachusetts, United States -... | ecosystem: Environmental > Terrestrial > Soil > Temperate forest >... | reverse complement strand
GTGGGTAGTCAGCTACGATTCGTCACATCAGTATGTTCTGGGCCAGTCGGTAGTCAGCGGCACGCGCGGGTCCTGGGAACGAGCCAGGATGTGGGGACGGGTTCGGTACGCGCGCCTGATGAGTCTGGCAAGAAAGAGCCAACGCGGTGTAGAGCATTCGCCGGGACGTTGGCTGGGGACAGGCATTGCGATCGTTCTCCTGTTGTTGGCGCTGGCCAACGCGGCGCGGATCGCGCGCTTCCTCCGTTTGAGACGGTTGCAGATACATCCTGAGCGCTCCCCGGATGAGGCGGCCGCGATGTGGTATGAACGCATGTCTCGCTATCTGGCGGGGCGCGGAGTGCGGAAATCCACAACCCAAACTGCGCAAGAATTTGTGCGGCTGATTGAAGATGGGCGCTTGCGAACTCAAGTAGCGCGATTCACAGACGCATATGAATCCGCCCGGTTTGGAAATTCTCCAGACGACGCGCAACGACTACCGGAACTGTACGAAGAGGTTCAGGCGGCGACAAAAAGCTGACGATGCTGCATCAGCAGTCCTACTAGAAGTGCCACAGGACGCCGCCACCAACAAAAAAGTTGTGCTGGCGGGTTTTGCCGGTATCGGCCAGCGGAAAATTAGGAGTACCAGACCAGAAGTCGCGAACCTGCCCGCGAATGCTGAAACGATGCCACACTCTGACATCCAGACCGATGCCACCCTGCAGCACTCCCGTCGTGGAGGAACCCCCCGGATTCGTCCCGCCGAAGATGAGAGTCTTATCTTCGCTGAAATGTCCAAAGCCTCCGCCCAGGCTCACCCATGGGGAAACCGCGGTCGCAGGAAATAAATTGAGGCGAGCTGACGGAGTGACGAATATCTGTCTGTAGCCTGTAGGGACAACATCGCCGCCGGAGCCGATGTCCTGGTCAAGATTAAAAACGACCGGCACTTCCGCCGCAACTGAGAAGACAGGGGTAACCAGCAAGGTGCGGGCGTAATTAATTTCGAAGCTAAGCCCTTTGCCGGAGCGAATAAATGGATTGAGGGCCGGAGCGTTTAGACCGTGAAGGCCTTGATCACTGATAAAGGTCCGCCCCAGAATCCCCGTCAATTCATTTTTCTCTTCCTGGGCCGCGGCGGTGCTGCCCAGTACGAACATCATCACTGCCAGGATTGCGACTGCGGCCGGTTTCCCAGACATTTCCCCTCCAGAATGCGGGATAACTGCTTGATCGGTAACGACTAGCCTAGCATGAAGCGTAGAGTTTTAATCCACAGATTACTTCGTTTCCTCTGGCTGGGCTTCGCCACAATGTGCTCCGCCGTGAAAGTTTCGCCCTGCGGCGTTCCGCGATATGCGGGGCATTTGCCGGAAAATGTTAAAATGATGAGATTGCATGTCCTCTAAGAACCTCACTATCTTACCTCCGGACGAAAAGATTGAACTCGTGTTGGAAGGCCCGACCCTCGCCGTGCGGCCGCAAAAAGTCGGGTTCGTCAGCTTGGGATGCCCAAAAAACCTTGTCGACAGCGAGGTAATGATGGGCCTGCTCGCCCGCGCCGGCGCGGAACTTTCACCACGCGCCGAGGATGCCGACGTTATTGTCGTCAACACCTGTTCGTTTATCGAGAGTGCGCAGCAGGAATCGGTCAATGCGATTCTTGAGATGGCTCGCCACAAGACCTCGGGGAAAGCACAAAAACTGATTGTCGCGGGTTGTCTGGTCGAAAGATTTCGCGATGAAATCCTGAAACGCATTCCTGAAGTGGATGCGGTGGTTGGAACCGGAGAGTTAGAGAATATTCTGGCGGCAACTGGCCTTGCGCCGTCGCGCTCGACTGCGTCGAACAAGATTTCCCCCTTCGTAGTGCTGAACTCTGTCCTGAACTCTCGACCCGAGGGCGATGCGCGAGCATCTCAGGGACGATTTTCACGCGAGCGCTGGGACGGCGCCATCGCTGACCTGCCAAATTATTTGTATGACGAAGACACCCCCCGACTTCTGGCCACTCCGAAATCTACCGCCTACATCAAGATTGCGGAAGGCTGCGATCATCCCTGCACGTTCTGCATTATTCCGCAGCTGCGCGGGAAATTTCGCTCCCGGCGTTTTGAGTCGGTAATCGCCGAAGCCGAGCGCCTGGCCCAGGCGGGCGTGCGAGAGGTCACTCTCATCGGGCAGGACACCACTTGCTACGGAGAAGATTTCGGACTGAAAGATGGCCTGGCGCTGCTGCTCGAAAAACTTGCGCAGATCGAAGACTTGCGCTGGATCAGGTTCCTGTACGCGTATCCCAACAAGATTACCGGCAAGCTTCTGGAAGCGATCGGGACGCAGGAAAAAATCTGTTCGTACATGGATGTGCCGTTACAGCATGCCTCCGCATCCGTTTTGAAACGCATGAAGCGCGGCGGCGGCTCCGACGTGTTTCTGCGATCCATCGCAAAGATGCGCCGCGCAATTCCCGGCGTCACCTTGCGCACATCGTTCATTGTCGGCTTCCCTGGAGAAACCGAGACGGGGAAATAAGCTTCCACCCAGGAATGCGCATTCTTGGCCCGAACGACGTAGTTGCTGGTGAGATCGTTGAACTCGTCGCTGCGAAAACCATTGACCACGCGGGACGGAATGCGCAATGTCCGCAGCATGACCGCCATGGAAGAAGAGAAGTATTCGCAGTGTCCCTGCTTGCGCTCGAAAAGAAAATTGGCCAAGGGATCGGCCACGGGCAAGCCTGGCAACTTCAGGGTGTAGACGTAGTGGGATTGCAAATATCTTTCGAGCGCCGCCGCTTTGTCGTAGTTATTGGAACTGGAGGCCGCGATCTGCGCCGCCAGTTGTGGAATACGCCGATCAAGTTCAGGCAACCGCAGGTACGAAGAAGCAAACTGAGGAAGGGAGTCTCCCGCGTCGCGAAGCTGTTTGGGAGATGGCCTGGAAATATCGGAGTCTGCCTCGTAAATGCTGACGGGTCGCTGGGTATCGACGTCGGAAACCGCACCGCCCGCATCGATCTGCAGAGCGCGATACTGGCCGGTTACCCGCCGGGCCCACGGAGCTAGAAAAAATACGTTGGTGCCGATCGGCTCCATCAGCACCCGGTAGTGAATGAGGTGACTCTGTTTGGCCCCGGCCGCCTGCATTAGTGTGGGCTGCGCCGTTCCCTGACTGAAGAAGGGGATGGCGAATCCACCGTCGGCCTGCCGCGCCAGAGGGTACGACTGATGCGGATTCGACCAATCTGTGCCATCGAAATGGGATAGAGCGACGCCGCGCCAGTGGAGCGCATATTGACCGTGTTGGTCGCCATCAATCTGGATATGCATCACCAACGCGTCCGATTGTTGAATCTGCCCAATGCGGCCCAACTGCACTCGGTCGCTGAAGCCGGTGGAGAGATCGGTGCCAAACGAGTAACCGCCCAGATAGCCCGCCGACATGCGCGGCAGGAGAAAAAATACTGCAGCTGCGCCCGCTAATATCAGCAAAACCAGCGCCGGAGTAATTCGGGCCAACGAGAAAGCCAGGCGGCGATGTTCATAAGCGTCGCGCGAATGTCGTGCCTGAAAGCGCGCGGTTCGGCTGGATCTCTTCATCTCCATTAGAACGAAGGTAATGACGGCCATCAGCGTGAATGCCGCAAAGAAAAACAAGAACACACTGTCGACCGTCAATACGGCCGATGCCAGCACCATGAGAAATGCAAGAATTGCCAGCGTGGTGTAATCGCGATCGCGGCGCAGCGAAAAAGTCCGCACCACCACGGCAAACAGCACCAAGTGGACCGTCGCCGTTAAAAAGCTGCGAGAGAACAGAAAATAATCGGCGGCATAAAAAAGGAAATATGCAATGGTGAGAGGAGTTGTCCAGCGTTCAGAAAAAACGATCCGCCTGCGTTCGGCCAACAGGTAGCCGCGAACCGCCAATCCCGTGCCGACTAGGAGAATCGCGGGCCAGTCGAGGACTCCTGTACTGGCGAGCGTTCCAAAACCCATTAATACAAGAAAATAGATGGAAAGCTCGAAGTATTTGTTAATCACCTGCGACAGCGGGATGACGTCGAATTGTGGAGTGAGCTGCGGCATCGACTTGCGGCGGGGCTCTCCGCCGCGAACTTGGTGTTGATCTTCTATTGTTCGACAACTTCCATCAGGAAGGGAAGACCTTCCTGCACTTTTCTTGCACCGAAAGTCACTTGTCTTTTGCGCAGTGTTGTCAGACGAGGCGCTCGCAATGGGTCCGAGCTCAGGTTTGCTAGAATGATTCAGGTCAGGCATCGGTCTCACGCGACGTACTCTCGCCAACCCCGCCAGGTCCGGAAGGAAGCAACGGTAACGGGCTCTTGCGTGTGCAGTGGGTTCCCGGTGCCTGGCTTAAATATTTTTCCTTAGTCGGCCCCGCCGCCCTGTTTGCGAAGCAAGCGCTCCGGACACCCCTTATAAATCTTTACATCTCCTTTACCACTCTTTGCGCAAGAGACCGCATCGTGAGCGTTATTTATTCATATGCAGGGGCGAGAATTCATTTGCTCCGCCAATGGAGGTGAAATGCGAAAAGCTTCATCGATCTCGAATACTCCTGAGGTTACGATTCGCGTCGCTGGAAAATTATTTCAAGGCCATCTTTCTTATCTTGATCAACTGGTGCAAACAGCAAGTGCATGCGAGTTGTGGGTATTGCTCGACCTCGCAAATCTGGAGGAAATGGATCGCGCCGGCCTGCTTTATCTCATGCGTGGAGAAGGCTACGTATTTGACCTGATTTCGTGTCCTAATTTTATTCGGGAGTGGATGTCCCATGAATCTCTTCGCATTGCCTGAGTGCGGCGGGCAAAAGCGAAGGAAGCGAACTCCATATCCGTCTTTTCGACTTCTTTCAGAAGCTCTTGCTGATCAGCATAGAGAAGCCGGTTAGACATTCTGCCCTCCAATCCTGCAAAATACTGAGTCTCATACTCAGGAGCTTTCATTGACGAAACCTATCCGCGCAAAGATCAGCGCTCTCGGGACTTATGTGCCACCTCGTCTACTGACCAACGCCGATCTGGAAAAAATGGTCGATACCACCAATGATTGGATTCTTAGCCGCGTCGGTATCCGCGAAAGGCATGTGGTCGATAAAGGTGTCGCCACCAGTGATTTAGCGGTCGAAGCCGCCAAGAAAGCGCTGGCTAAGCGCGGCTTGGCGGCAAGCGATCTGGATGCCATTATTGTCGGCACCGTCACCCCTGACATGTTGTTTCCTTCGACCGCCTGCCTGGTTCAGCAGAAACTCGGCGCGACGGGAGTTTGGGGCTTCGATCTTTCCGCCGCCTGCTCCGCATTTCTCTACGCGGTGCAAACGGGCGCACAATTTATTGGCACGGGCGCGCATAAGCGTGTGCTTGTGATCGGCGCCGATGTAATGTCCTCGATTATCGATTACACCGACCGGGCTACCTGCGTTATCTTCGGCGACGGCGCGGGCGCAGTGATTCTTGAGCCGGCCGAGGACGAATCTGTCGGTCTGATTGACTTCATCCATGAAGTCGATGGCTCAGGCGGATGCTTCCTGCAAATGCCCGCCGGGGGTAGCCTCAATCCGTCATCTCATGAGACGGTTGATAAAAAAATGCATTACGTTCATCAGGACGGCCAACAGGTCTTCAAGTTCGCCGTGCGCAAGCAGACTGAAACCTGCCTGAAATTGCTTGAACGCAATGGCCTGAAGGGTTCCGACATCGATGCTTTTATCCCGCATCAAGCTAACCTTCGCATCATCAACGCCACGGCGGATCGTCTTGGACTGCGTCCGGAAAGTGTTGTCGTGAACATCGAGCGCTATGGCAACACTACCGCGGGCACGATCCCGCTGGCCATGAACACGGCGGTCGAAGATGGCAAGTTGAAGAAGGGAAGCCTGGTGCTGATGGCCTCGGTGGGCGCGGGCTTCACCGTAGGCGCCGCGCTGCTGCGCTGGGCCTACTAGCGGTAGCCGCTTTTACGCCGGCACGTTCTGCGTGGCCTTTCAATTTTGGCGGCGCAGCGCTTCCAGCGCTGCGATGAGCAACCCTTCATGATCCAGCCCCCGAGGTACTTAAGCGGGTGGCCGGACTCCCTTCATGACGTTCGTAACGCTTCTCTCCGAAATTTCAGTAGCGCCAACCCATACTCCACTGCTACGTTCTCGCAGCGTCCGCCTCACGTGGGGATGAGCGGACGAACCAAAGCCATGCCTCGTGCCACATGCTGCTGTCTTCTGCTGGCTCTCGCTTTCATGGGGCAGGCGGCGGCCCAGAAGTCGAAAGACGATTCTCAGCAAGCCAAACTCCTGGTGATGGAGCACCTGTGGAATGAAGCCCAGGTAAATCGCGACGCCCGCGCCCTCGATGCCATGATCGGCAGCGAATTCGTCAATACTGAGTACGACGGCGAAGTCAGCGACAAGGCCAAGTTCCTCGCCGATATCAGAGATCCCCAATTCAATCTCAGCAGCCTGAGCATTCAGGACCTAAAAGTCAGCATGTATGCCGACTCCGCTGTGGTGGTGGGCACTTATCGTACCAAGGGCTCCTATCAGCTCAAGCCTTACGAGCACTTCGGCCGCTTCACCGATACCTGGGTATACACCGAAGGCCGCTGGCAATGCGTCGCCAGCCATACCAGCCTGCTGAAGAAATAAGTTTTCACGCCGAGAACCTCTGCGACCTCTCATGATTAAAAATTGCCTCCGCGGTGCATCGCCGTTGATCTAAGGAAAATCGGTCTCTAAAGAAAAGCGTTCTCAACTTTCACGGACCCCCTCGATGCCAATGGAAGCAACTCCCCGCCCTCACCTCTGGAAGGTTCTGCTGGCTTTCGCCATCATTTATTTCGTCTGGGGGTCGACGTTCCTGGCGATTCGCGTTGGAGTGCACGAGGTCCCGCCGTTCGTGTTCGCGGCAATGCGGTTCTTCACGGCGGGAATTGTGCTTTATGCCTGGCTGCGCGCGCGCGGGACGCCCTCACCCACTCGTCGCGAATGGGCATCCGCCTCGTTGCTGGGGCTGCTGATCTTTGTGCTGGATTACGGCCTGCTCTTCTGGGCCGAGCAGCGTGTGCCCTCAGGCATTGCTGCAGTCATGATGGCGACCATCCCAGCCTTCATGGCGCTGGCGGAGATTCTCATCCTGCGTACGCAGAAACTCACCCTCCGTCTGGGAGTCGCGCTGCTGGTCGGCCTTGCCGGAGTAGCCGTGCTGGTAAGCCATTCCGTAAATCTTGGTGACGCCCCAATTGACACGCATGGAGCCCTTGCCCTGGTTGTGGCGTCAATCTCCTGGTCTCTGGCCGCGGTGCTAACCCGCAAGATCCCTCTGCCCGCATCGAAGGTCATGAGTTCGGGATCGCAGATGCTTGCCGGAGGAATTCTTTTGGCTGTGGCCGCCGCCCTGCTGGGCGAGTTCAGAGGTTTCCACGCGCAGGCCGTCTCGTCTCACGCGTGGCTCGCCCTCGTGTACCTCATAGTCGCCGGCTCGATCATCGGTTTCACTGCCTATGTCTGGCTTCTACACCATGAGTCTCCCACCAAAGTTGGAACCTACGCGTACGTGAATCCTGCGGTGGCTGTTCTGGTCGGATATTTTCTCGGCGGGGAAGCGATAGGAGCGCGCACAGTCCTGGGAACATTCCTAGTGCTAGTAAGTGTAGTGGTCATCACGACTACGCCAAAGCAGGCGAATTCCGCCCAGCTGACTTCGGAAACCGAACTGGTTGAGCCGTCGTAGGGGGGTGTGGGCCGCGTTAGCGAATATGCAGTAAAACTCCAATGTAACTACGGACTCGATTCAGCAACGCCGGATCCGCGCGCGAGTGAAACTTCACGTCCCGCGCTTCTAAGTCCACACTCTTGATGTGATCAACGAGAACCGCTCCTTCAACTTTGTCAACCACCACCGGAAGTGCGAAGGCATAAGGCTTCCTGCGGCTCGTAAGCGGACAAACCACAGCCAGGCCGCTGGCGCGATTGTAGGCGAGATCGGTCAACACGAGGGCGGGACGGCGTCTACCTTGTTCACGGCCTGCCTGGGGATCGAAGTTCAGCCACACAATATCGCCAGCATCTGGCGCGTACGGCCTTACCATTCCACGATTTCCTTCCCGACGTCAGGTCCCCAGTCGGTCTCCTTGTGACGGTTCTCTGGAGTGATCTGCGCCACGAGTTCTTCCAGGGTCGGAATCCGCTCGGCAGGGCGCAATACGATGTGCCCTTTCAAAGCTTCGATCACAATCGCATCACCTTCTTGCAGACGAGCTTGTTCGGCCACGGCCTTAGGAATACGGACCGCCAGACTGTTCCCCCACCTCGCTACTTGTGCCTTTGGCATGTAAATCTCCAACCCGGGATCGTGTAGACACATAGTATACATCTAATGATCTACCATGTATATACGCCCGTACGTCGCCCACCTCACGGCCGCGTCATCCTCTCCGGCTTTACCAACTGATCAAATTCCTCGCCCGTAAGGTAGCCCAGCTTCAGGGCCGCCTCGCGCAGGCTGCTGTGTTCAACGTGCGCAGTGTGGGCGATCTGCGCGGCCTTGTCATAACCAAGTTTCGGCGCCAACGCCGTCACCAGCATCAGCGAGTTTTTCACGTACCAATCAACTTTGGCGCGATCAACCTCGATCCCCTCGATCATGTATTCCACATAGCCGTGGCAAGCATCTGCGATCAGAGTGACCGAGTGCAGAAAGTTATAAATGATTACCGGCTTGTAAACGTTGAGTTCGAAGTTGCCCTGCGAACCAGCCATCCCCACCGCGGCGGTGGCGCCGTGAACCTGCACGCACACCATCGTCATCGCCTCAGCCTGCGTCGGATTCACTTTGCCCGGCATGATCGAAGATCCGGGTTCGTTTTCTGGAATGGAAATCTCACCCAATCCGCAACGCGGACCCGAAGCGAGCCAGCGGATGTCGTTCGAAATCTTCATGAGAGAAGCGGCCAGCGTCTCCATCGCGCCTTGCGCAAATACAATCTCGTCGTGCGCCGACAACGCCGCAAACTTGTTGCCATGCGAGCGGAAGGGAAGTCCGGTGAGTTCGGCAATCTTTTTTGCGGCGCGCTCCGCGAACTCGGGATGCGTGTTCAGACCGGTCCCGACTGCGGTTCCGCCTATGGCTAAATCGTAAAGTCCTTCCAACACTTGTTCCAGGCGCTTGATGTCGCGCTCCAGCAGTGCAGCCCAACCACCAAACTCCTGCCCAAAGGTCAAAGGGACAGCATCCTGCAAATGGGTACGGCCGATCTTGACTACATCATGAAATTCCTTCGCCTTGGCCGCAATCGCGTCGTGTACGCTTTTGATCGCCGGAATCAGCGTGTTCTTCACCCGATCCGCCGCCGCGATGTGCATCGCCGCAGGAAACGTGTCGTTCGACGATTGCGACATGTTCACGTCGTCATTAGGATGAACCGGCTTCTTCGATCCCATCTCGCCGCCCGCAATCTCAATCGCGCGATTCGAGATGACTTCGTTCACGTTCATGTTGGTCTGCGTGCCGCTTCCGGTTTGCCAGACGCGCAACGGAAACTGATCGTCCAGCTTGCCAGCAATCACCTCGTCGGCTGCCTGTGCTATGAGCTTCGCCTTATCCGCCGGCAGCTTACCCAAATCCTGATTCACCAGCGCACAAGCTTTCTTGAGGATGCCGAACGCGTGAATCAATTCCGGGGGCATGGTGTCGCGCCCAATGTTGAAATGCAGAAGCGAGCGCTGCGTCTGCGCGCCCCAGTAGACGTTGGCCGGGACCTCGATCTTTCCCATGCTGTCGGATTCGGTGCGGGTGTGCGCGGAATATTCTGTAGAGGCAGCCATAGTATCTCCGACCTGATCCAAAGGGACTGAAGAACCAAGAATTATAGCAAGCGTGAATAAGGCCCCAGGGAAAGCTCTTTACCGTTTTACGTTAAACGCTAGACAGAATATACTGAACGAGTGATTAAGTCGTTCCGCGGCGCCGAAACCGAACGGCTTCACAATAGGCACTCGGTCCGACGGTTTCAAGCCATCGAGCGAATCGGACGCAGAAAGCTGAGACAGTTGGACAGTGCAACCGAGTTGCGCGATTTAGCTGCGCCCCCGGGGAACCGCTTGGAAGCACTACACGGCGGCCGGAAAGGGCAACATAGCATCCCTATCAACGACCAATGGAGCCTTTGCTTCGTCTGGCGCGATGGAAATGCGCACAATGTTGAGATTGTCGATTAATCACTAGGGAGTTGTAGCCAGCATCGTGGTACAGCGTCGCAAAATAGGTTCAACAGGAGCATTATTCATGGCCAAATCTCAAAAACTTCTCCCCCCCATCCATCCCGGCGAGATTCTCCGCGTCGAGTTCATGGAGCCGCTCCGGCTCAGCATGAACCGGTTGGCGCTCGATCTTCGCGTTCCGGTAACGCGTGTGGCAGAGATAGTCCATGAACGCCGTGGCGTTACCGCGGATACGGCTTTGCGGCTGGCACGGTACTTCAATACCAGCGCTGGCTTTTGGCTGAATCTTCAATCGACCTATGATCTCGAAATTGCGCATGACAAGCTGTCACGCACGATCGAGCGCGAGGTCCGCCCTGCCTCGTTTGCGGCAGAGAACGCCCCGTATTAGTTTCGCGGCGTTTTCCCAGCAAGAGTATTCACGCCCGCATGCTAAAATCATCGGTTTCTGACGTCCTCGCCCCACGTCGTGCGCCCGACCGTCACTAAATCGCATGCCCAACCTTCTCACTACTGACGCTACTGAAACTCTGCCCAAGGCCGAGGTTCGTCCGGACCCTGAGATGCAAACCGACGTTCTTGTGATTGGAGCCGGCCCCACCGGTCTGGCCTGCGCCATCGAGGCGCAAAAGATTGGCCTCAACGTAATCGTGGTCGATAAAGGCTGCCTGGTGAATTCTCTGTTTCACTATCCGGCAGGAATGCTGTTTTTCACCACGCCCGAGTTGCTCGAAATCGGTGAGATCCCATTCACCACAGCCCATCAAAAGCCAACGCGCGAAGAAGCTCTCGAGTATTACCGCAAAGTTTCGGAACACTATCGGCTTGATATTCGCCAGTACGAGTGGGTCAAGACGGTGATGGGAGAAGACGGAAACTTCAGTATTACGGCGACCGATCGGGCGGGCCGCCCGCATGACTATCGCACCCGCAAAGTGGTGGTCTCCACAGGATATTACGACCTGGCCAATCAACTTTGCCTGCCCGGTGAAGATCTGCCGAAAGTCTCGCACTACTATGGCGAGCCTCATCCCTACTACGACAGTGACGTTCTCGTCATTGGCGGTAAGAATTCAGCCGCCATTGCCGCTCTCGATCTATGGCGTCACGGCGCTCGCGTAACGCTGGTGTATCGCGGCTCGCAACTGCATCGCCACGTGAAATACTGGATCAAGCCAGATATCGAGAATCGCATCAAGAATGGCGATATCGAAGCGTATTTCAACAGTACTGTGCAGGAAATCGGAGTGGACCATGTGGTCATCGTCACCCCGCGCGGTCCGATCCGTTTAAAGAATGACTTTGTACTGGCCCTGATTGGCTACCATCCTGATTACGATTTCCTGCGCAGCATGGGCATCGAACTCTCGGAAGATCAGTGCCGTCCTGTCTGCGATCCGGTCTCGCTCGAAAGCAATGTTCCGGGGATTTATGTGGCCGGGGTGATCGTCGCAGGCTCCAGCACGAACGAAATATTCATTGAGAACGGACGCTTCCACGGCAAACAAATCGCGGACGATCTGAGGCACAAGCTTCGACCCGCTGAGTAGCGCGCAAAAAAACAGACCCCGGATTTCTCCCGGGGTCTTTACAAGCAGACGAAGCAGAGTTTTAGGACAAGAAACGGCGGCGTACCAATCCGCCCAGACTTACCAAACCAGTGCCCAGCAAGCCCAGAGTGCCGGGCTCGGGAACCGGCGATGTGCCTGGTGTACCGTTGGCGAAGCCAGTGTAAGGTCCGCAGCTTGAGCCTGAAGCGGTGCAGAAGTGGATCGCAACCCCAGTAAACTCACTCGCGGTGAGGTTGGTGCCAGTGAGAACAAAACTAACGGTATCAGCGCTGACCACACCCTTAGGCTGCCCCTGGACGTTGGTCAAATCGAAAGCGAAGGTTCCAAACATACTGATGTTCTGAGAGGTCTTGACGTGTTGGAAATCTAACCCGCCATACGTGTTGAGGCCTGCAGTTGCAGCGAAGTCGCTCACTGCAGTGAGCTTCAGGCCAGAGGTCCCGTTGAACGCAATGTCTCCGCCATTCAACTTGACGGAGTAGCCGGGGCTCATAATGATGCTGACGGTGACCTGGTTGAGGCCGGTGTCCGTAACGGTGACCGTACCCACCGAGCCGGAGATCCCGAGGTTATTCGAACTTAATTTATATGTGATCGAATTCGCTAACGCCGTCGGAGCCATGGCCAGAGCCGCTGCTACAAATAAGACCGATGCTGCTATTTTCAAAGTTGTGATTCTCACCCGGTGTTTCTCCTTAAGACGAAGTCGCCCAATGAACGACTTGGTAGATGCACGGCGCATGCCACGCCCCGGTTACTTGCGTAACCTGGGGCTGTCATCGCATCTACCTGAGATAGAAAGACTTGCTGTCGATCGAAGTCTTAAGGTTTAGGCGTCCATGCTCAATAGGTGAAAACTTCTGCAGTTCCGTTCCTTTTGCCTGAACATGCATACGATGCCGGGGATTTCTTGCTACGCAGGTTCCAAGGTTTGCGGACCGAATATTTGCGGCTGTTATTGTAGTTCCGTCGGTGCACGTCGATCCCATGGAACCGCAACCCGAGCACAGTCTTCCCTCCATCTCGCTCTCGTCCTATTGGCGATTGGTGAGCGGCAACCGCAATTTCCGCCACCTCTGGATGGCGCAAATTGTCAGCGAGATTGGCGACTGGTTCTACACGCTTTCGATCTATACGCTTCTCCTGCAGTTGACCGGACACGCGAGCTCGGTCGCGCTTGCGCTAGTGCTGCAAGTGTTGCCGCAGACCTTCGTGGGTCCGCTGGCGGGCGTGGTGAATGACCGCTTGCGGCGCAAGAATGTGATGATCGCCGCCGACCTGGTCCGGGTCGTAGTGGTGTTGGCCATGCTGTTGGTTCGTTCCCGCTCGACCGTCTGGCTTGTCTATCCCTTGCTGCTGGCCGAGACGACAATGGCGGCGTTCTTCGAACCGGCCCGCAGTTCGGTAATCCCCAATATTGCTGCTAAAGGAGAAGTGCTCATCGCCAACACGCTTTCTTCGGCTACGTGGTCGGTGAATCTGTTGATTGGCGCGTCGGTTGGCGGAGTGGTGGCAGCGTTCTTCGGACGCGACGCCGTTTTTGCTCTCAATGGATTGTCATTCTTAGTCTCGGCTTTTCTTATTGCGAGGATGCGCTTCGCAGAGCCGCACGCCGAATCCGCAGCTCCGTTGCGTCCGCGTGATTTGGTCGATTTCTCTCCCGTGGTGGAAGGCATTCGTTACGTGCGCAATCATCGCACGCTGCTTCCAGCGGTCTTTGCCAAAGCCGGCGAACTCATGATCGGCCCAAGCTGGGTCATCTTTACCGTCCTCGGTGCACGTGAGTTTGCGGTGCACTGGCGCAATGTTGATGCCGCGCGCGGCGCAATGCTCGGCATGAGCATACTGCTGGGCGGACGCGGCCTGGGAGCGCTGGTGGGTCCGCTGATCTCCGCTCGTTGGGCGGGACGCAGCGACCGGCGGTTGCAACTCGGAATCCTCTTTGGCTACCTGATCACTGCAGTGGGATACGGGACACTTGGTTTCAGCCGCACGGTATGGATGGCCAGCGCGTGCGCCATGCTCGCGCACATGGGCGGCTCAACCGTTTGGGTCTTCTCTACAACTCTGTTGCAACTTCATACCGAAGATCGCTTTCGCGGCCGCGTCTTTTCCGCCGACCTGGGATTCTCGATGCTTACCATCGCTGCTGGCGCTTTCCTCTGTGGGCGACTTCTCGATGCGGGTATCAGCGCCCGCGCCGTCGCGACCGGGACAGGATTGGCGATGCTGATTCCTGCGGCGCTATGGTCGCTGGCAATGCGTGAAGGCAAGCAGGGCGTCCGGCTTCCGGTCTCTGGCGAATAACGAGAAGCCGGCTCCCGGAAGCCGGCCGTCGCTCTACGCCTGCTCCAGACGATCAATCTTCGCGGCCATAATAAAATCGCTCTCGGTCAGCCCATTGATCTTGTGCGTCCACATGGTGATCTCGACCTTACCCCACTTCAACAAAATATCTGGATGGTGCCCTTGCTCCTCAGCCACCGCTCCCACACGATTCACAAAATCGAGCGCCTGCTTGAAGTCAGGTAAGGTATAGGCGCGAGTGAGGTGATGCTGATCGACCACACTCCACTTCGGAACACTCTCGTGCAGCGCATCGAGTTCCTTACCCTTTAGCGGAGGAACTCCGCCACGGCACGGCACACATTTTTTATCGGCTAGCTGTTCGGTCATATCTATCTCTTGTCTTTTATCGTTCGTCTCAATTAACTCCTTTTGTGAAATGAGGTCAAGTCAATCGGTCGCAAGCTGCTCATTCAAGACAATCAATATCGATTCTGTGAAACCTGTTCGGTCTGCGCAGCATCTGTAATAGCCCGCCGTCCTACGGTGCGTCTGAACTTGCTGTTCACGGAACGAGAATGGCTGCCGCGCCTTCGCAACCAAATTCGGCTCAGTCCGCTCCACCCCGCCCGGTTCCCAATCCCTGGCTGATCGCAATTGCGGTCATGCTCGCGACGTTCATGGAAGTGCTGGACACTTCTATCGCGGCCGTGGCATTGCCGTATATCGCGGGCAGCCTCTCCGCTACGAACGACGAAGCTACGTGGGTGCTGACCAGTTATCTGGTGGCGAATGCCGTGATCTTGCCGGCGAGTGGATGGTTCGCTCTCCGTTTTGGAAGAAAGCGCTTTCTCATCACTTGCATCATCATCTTCACGGTTTCTTCATTCGCTTGCGGCGCAGCCACCGGTCTCGCCCTTATTCTGATTGCGCGAGCCGTACAAGGTGCGGGCGGCGGCGCTCTTCAACCGCTTTCGCAGGCAATTCTGCTGGAAAGCTTTCCTCCGCAAAAGCGGGGGATGGCTATGGCGGTCTTCGCGCTCGGAGTAGTGGTCGCGCCGGTACTCGGTCCCACTCTAGGCGGTTGGCTCACCGATACCTATTCCTGGCGCTGGGCGTTTTATATCAACATTCCCATCGGCGTCTTCGCCATCTTTATGATCTCGCGCTATGTGGAAGACCCCCCTTATATCAAAACGGCCCGCCCAGGAAAGTTCGATGGCATCGGTCTCGGCTTGCTCGGAGTGTGGCTCGGCTGCCTGCAGATCATCCTCGATAAAGGTCAGGAAGATGACTGGTTCGGCGCCACATGGATCCGTTGGGCCACCACAATTCTGGTTATAAGCTTCGTGGCATTTATCGTTCGGGAGTTGCGGCACAAGCAGCCCCTGGTGGATTTGAAAATCTTTCGGCACCGCAATTTCACCATCGGATGTCTGCTGATCGGCCTGTTCGGCGCCGGCATCTACGGCCTCATCACTTTGCTTCCATTGTTCTATCAAGAGTTGATGGGCTATACCGCTTTCGCCGCTGGATGGGCCGTGAGTCCTCGCGGCATCGGAGCAATCTGCGCGATGCCGGCGATCGGATACCTCACGGCCAAAATGGACAATCGCTACCTGATCGCGTTCGGCTTCGCGCTGTTTGGCGCGGCCAGCCTCTGGTTCGGCGAGGTCAATCTCTCCATTGGGCAATGGAGTTTCCTGTGGGCTATCTTGATCAGCGGATTCGGTTCAGGCTGCGTATTCGTCCCGCTCTCAACCACCGCCATGGCCTTCCTCAAGAACGAAGAAATCGGCAACGCCAGCGGATTGTACAACCTGTTCCGCAACATCGGCGGCAGCATCGGAATCTCTGTGGTGAACACCATCGTCACGCGTCACGCACAAGTACATCGCACTGAACTGTCGGGATCGCTGAGTGCGGCCCGGCTCAGCGTGCAGGGCGCAATGCAGGGAATACAACACTACCTCGGCGCCCAAGGCGCATCCCCGACAACTGCGGTCCAACGCAGCTACGGCCTCCTCAATCAGGCCCTGGACGCACAGGCGCGCTTGTGGTCCTACGTTGACGACTTCCGTTACATGGCGCTGGCTTGCTTTGCCTGTGTGCCGATTGTATTCACGCTAAAGAAAGCAGTAAGGAAAGGTCCGGCGGGCGCGGCACACTGATCGGACCTGCAAGATCGGACCTGCAAAATTGTTTCTCACTCGCCGTGCGGCCAGGTTCACTGTGTCGACTGCAGTTGCGTGGTTAACTGGTTGATGGCGGCTACGTCGAAAAAATTGGATAAATCCGCATGGCCGGCTAATGTCTCGCGCTGCTTTCCTTCCACAAGAATCTTCACTTTAAGAATGCCGGGAATGTTTGCGGAGAGTGTCTGGACCAGTGACGCTACCGTGAGTTCTTCCGAGAGCACACCGGAACGGTGGCCGTCGGCGAACGCGGCGTTGACGTCGATGACGGCGAGGCCAGGATCGACCAGGTAAACGCTGCGAACGTCGGAGCCGGGAGGAAGCGGGTGGGGCGAGGACTTTGCAAGATATAGGGCGAACAGCGCTTTGAGCAATTCTTCGGCGCGCTGCTGCCGAACCGACGGCAACGGGGTCTGAGCAGATTGTGCGCGCAGGACTCCGATGTCATCGTAGGCGACAAACAACGTGACGCGTTCAGTCGGTCCAGAGACCGGAGGTTCGACGGGACGCGTATCGGTAGAGGCAACCGGAACCGCGGCGGCACGACCGCGCATGTGCCAGGCGTAGAGTCCCATGCTCAAAACAGCAACCAGCATTATAGAGAGAGCGATGTAGAGATGGCGAGGAATCATGGAGCGGCTCCCAGTTGGGCACGGATAGCGACAACTCCATTGGCTACAGCGCCCGCAATGAGTTGCTGGTAGTCGGGTGCGGTCAACATTGAAAGGTCAGTGGCGGGCGGCGCAACTTCCACTGCGATGGCTGCCGTGGTGATGTTATTCAAAGGACGAATCGGCGCGGTGAGATTACGCACGACGACCTGCAGCTTTCGCAGTTCAGCCGCTACGCTCGACGCAGTGGCTCGACTGAGAGGAATGGAGGACGACTGTGCCGTTGTCCAGGAGCGGAAGGGGCCACGGTCTTCCTCGCCAGTGTACGGAATAAGCGCAGTGTAGATCCGCACGCCGTGGCCGTTCGACGCGGCGTGCAATGCAATGTATATGGCGGCGTGAGTGGTATTGGCGAAATAGGCGCGATCATCCAAAGAAAGGTTCGCGTCCGAATCGCGCAAGACAAGAGTAGTGATGCCGCGGCTTTCGAGTTCCTGACGCAGGCGGCGGGCGAAGGCTACAGTAATATCTTTCTCCGCCAGCGTTGAACTGAGAGCTTCGCCGCGATCGTTGCCTCCGTGGCTCGCATCCACGATAGCGAAGTAACGGCGGGGAACGGAACTGGAAACGGTAACTGGCGGCGGCGGTGCGGCTACCGGATTTGCCGCTGTGGCAGTGGACGCACCGGTCGTAGTAGAGCTGGGAGCGGCAGTTGCGCCAGTTCCCGCCACGGCGGGCGGTGATTTTGCTGGAGCAAGAGTGATCGTGCGTCCGTCCGAGCTAAACGTGGCGAGAAGAGGAGTGTTCGTGGTCACGCTAATTTCCGCAGCTCCGTTGTTCTCCGAGTAATCAGCGGACGGAATCGTTTTGCTGTTGAACGTGAGCATGGGAGACGCGGGCGCAGTGAGCGGTTCGCGCCGGAACGTGAGGCGCAGGTTGCCGGGCTCGCTGGCGATCGAAGGATTGACCGGTGCGGTGAAATGAAACACCAGGCGCGAAGGGTCGTTCGGAGCGACCGAGGCCGTGAAGTGAGTGGCGATGTTACCGATGAAAAGCCGGTTAGACTCCTCGTGTAGGGTTGCCGGACCTCCGATAAAACGCGGTAACAGGGAATTAAGGGAGGCGAGGGGAATGAGGCCTCGGCCGTTTTCCATGAGGAAGGTTCCCGACAGATCGGCATCGCGCCCTTGCACCCGAGCGCGGCTCTTGCCAACGATGAATTCCCCGAGCACGTTGTTGTAATGCAGGCGCCAGTGGGGAGAGTCGGATTTTGCGCTGACGGTGCCGAGAGGATCGAGCAGTTCGAGCAGGCCGATGTAGTCTTGTCCCTGCCGTTGCACGATTGGTAATGAATAATTAGCCACGGTGGAATAAACAGCGAGATGTTTCTCGGGAGCGGCGGAAAATACAAAGGCGGCAAAGCACAGCACGATGCAAAGAGCGAGCAGCGACATTAAACGCGGCAGAATGCGTTCTCTTTTTGTTTGGCTCCCGGAGCCAGGAATGAAAGTCCCTCTCTTGCTGAAGACGATCCTTATTCCACCCATCCGGTTTCTTCTAGTCAAGCGCATAGATGGTTAGCCCGCTGAGAAGCTTAGGATAGAAGTCAGTCGATTTTTGAGGCATGACTTCGCCAGCGAAGGCGATATCTCGCACCTGCGACATGCGGCAGGGATTCATCAGGAAAGCGATGTTGGCGCGTGAGTTGGGGCCGCGCACCTGAGATAACGCTTCCGAAGCGTCGCGGACGTAGGAAAGATTCTGTTGGTTGCGAATGGATTCTTCTGACAGGTTCAGCACTCTTTCCAGCAAACATTTGTGCAATTGCACTACGTCAAGCCCCTGCTGGCGCATGGATAATCCCGCGAAAACCGGCGCCGTGGAGTTGGGGTTGGGATGGTGCAAAAGAAATGCCCGGTTCGCGGTGACGGCGAGAATCGATGCTCCGGCACGTCCACACTCGCGGAGAATGGCAGTCGCGCGAGGGCCGTCAAGAGACGGATCCACATCTTCCACGTCAAAAAACGCCCGGGCCGCGTTGCGGAATTCTTCTTCGGAAAAAGATTCCAGTCCGTGCACGATGCGATGTGTCGGCAGGATCAGCAGAGCAGGGCTGTTCATGTT
>Ga0207023_10166_pt1 | contig 19156 bp, 12 predicted proteins | sample Alteio_BWMinCont_47_FD_153464 | JGI IMG/M metagenome (GOLD analysis project Ga0207023, IMG submission 153464) | Enriched cells from forest soil in Barre Woods Harvard Forest LTER site, Petersham, Massachusetts, United States -... | ecosystem: Environmental > Terrestrial > Soil > Temperate forest >... | reverse complement strand
GTAGTAACCCAAAAAGCGGGGGCGCAGATTTATACCGATGGAATTAAGCATTCGTTAGAGCTTCCATACTCCGTATTTGAAGACCAACGCAGCGGCGAAACTTTGGGCAAATTGCAAAAGGTACGCGATGATATTCAGAAGTTTGTACAAGCATTTATAAACATATTATTTACTACACTGGTTGGTGTGGTATTTGTATTTGTTTACTCCATGCGCATTTACTGGCTCATTGCCCCGGTTTACTTTTCCATAGTTCCAATATTGGCTTTTGTAAGTTCTTTCCTCACCAAAAAAATTAAAAAAGTTCAAAAAGTAATTGTATCTGAAACCACTGCTTTAGCCGGTTCTACAACTGAATCGCTACGCAATATAGAATTGGTGAAAAGCCTTGGGCTTGCCCAACAGGAAATAGGCAGGCTTAATTCCACCACCACCAAAATATTGGGGCTTGAACTGAAAAAAGTTCGGTATATCCGCAGCATCAGTTTTGTGCAGGGAACCATTGTGAATTTCCTCCAGAATGTGATTCTGTTCATGCTTATTTTTCTCATCTTTCACGATAAATTGACCATAGGGCAATGGTTTGCCTTGCAGATATATTCCTTCTTTATTTTTGGCCCGTTGCAGGAACTGGGTAACATTATTAATATGTACAGAGAGACAGAAGTATCGTTAGATAACTTTAACAAGATAATGACCACTCCCGGAGAATACAAGCCCGAAAAGCCCGTCACCTTATCTACTATAAATACGTTGGAGTTCAACAATGTTACCTTCAAACACCAAACGGCTACCAGCTATGCGCTCGAAAATATTTCTTTTAAAACAGAACTTGGACAAACGGTTGCTTTTGTGGGACCTTCAGGCTCCGGTAAAACCACCCTGGTAAAATTGCTAGTGGGGTTATATCCACCGGAAAGCGGAGACGTATTGTATAATGATATAAGCGGCAAAGAAATCGACCTTGATAAATTGCGCGAACAAATAGGTTTGGTAACTCAGGATGCGCAGCTGTTTTCGGGTTCTATAAAAGAGAATTTATTGTTTGTTGCCCCTAACGCAACCGACAAAGAATGTTTAGATGCCTTACACAAAGCAGCTTGTCAAAGCCTTTTAGCAAGGGCCGATAAAGGAATAGATACCATTATTGGCGAGGGCGGTGTAAAAGTATCGGGTGGAGAAAAGCAAAGGCTTTCTATCGCAAGGGCCTTGCTGCGTAAGCCTAATTTATTGGTGTTTGATGAAGCCACCTCGGCGCTCGATTCACTTACCGAAGAAGAGATTAGTAAAACCATTCGCGATGTATCGCAAAATACAAACCATATTACTATATTAATTGCGCATAGGCTATCTACCATTATGCACGCCGATAAAATTTATGTATTGGAAAGAGGGCATATAATAGAAGCCGGAAAGCACGAGGAATTGTTGGACCAAAAAGGACTTTACTATGCTATGTGGAGGCAACAAATTGGCGAACGTAAAACCAAGGAGCGTTCTGTTCTGACTGTTTAAAAAGTAGTTTTATTTTCCGGTAGATGATAGCAATTGGTTAAAAAAGTACCAATTTTGCAGTCGCATGAAATTTACCATAACAAAGCCGGAGTGGCTCTATATATTAAAATGTGTAGTAGGTGCATTAATCTGCTATTGGCTGTATGTTGCTTTTCCGCAATATCCGCTTTTTTGGAGCCTTGTTTCTGTGGTTTTGGTAATAAGCCCCGAGAATGACAAGAGGCTTGCATATATCCGTATGGAGGGTAATTTCCTAGGCTCGTTTATCGGATTAGTCGTCTTCTTTATTCCCTTGCCTATGGCTGTTATTCTTTGTTTGGGTATAAGCCTTACTATTATTACAGGACTGCTGCTGAAACTACTGGCAAGCCTTCGTACCGCTGTGGCTGCCACGGTAATTGTGCTTTTCCAGGAAAAATCGGAGCATAGTTGGGAGGTTGCATTGCAGCGCGTGGCTTGTGTGGTGGTGGGATGTATCATAGGCTTTATTATTACCGTAGCATTTACCCGCCTTGAAAAAATGGCTAAAAAGAAGTAAATCCCGTTCTTCTAATCAACTCTTCCAGTTCACTTAATATCATAGCTGTAGCGCCCCAAACGGTATGCCCTTCTAATGTATAAAAAGGAGTAATTCTCTGTTCACCAGAACTTAATGTTATGGGGCCTTCTGTTTTTGTTTTTGGTTGTAATAGCTGGATAATATCTACATCGAAGCAGGCTTGTACTTCGGTTTTGTTTATGGTAGCAGGCATGTACGTATCGCTTGTACCTATAAATGGGTTGACCCAAAAATTACTGGGTGGTATATAAAGCGGGGTAAGAGCGCCCACTAATTTTATCTGTTCAGTGGGTAAGCCAACTTCTTCCTGAGCCTCTCTGAGGGCCGTATTCCAAAAGCTTTTATCTGTTTCTTCCTTTTTCCCTCCGGGGAAAGCCACCTGCCCGCTATGTACCCTTCCTTCTACCCGAAGTATTAAGCGGGTATAAATTGTATTTCCTTTCGGGTAAAGCCAAACAAGCACTCCGCTTTCACGGGGTGTGTTTTCGGTTGCTGCAATAAATTGCTCTTTAGGCCTGTTCGGTGGTGCCAGTTTTTTCTGGGCATCCCAACCCGGAAGTCCCTTGTTTATCTCTTCTTGTAGTTTAGCAATGAAGTCGTGATACATAAATTAGCCTGCCAGTTCATTTAATAGTTTCAGGTTTACCTCATCCATATTATTTTCTTTGTCGGTTTCTATAACCTTAGGAATATGAGGGAATTTTTTCATCATCATCTTAAATGCAAGTGTGCCGATTTTTCCGGTGCCAATGTTGTCATGCCTGTCGAGGCGGCTGCCCAAGTCACCTTTGGAGTCATTAAGGTGGATGGCGCATAATTTATCTAACCCGATTATTTTATCAAAATCATGCCATGTTTTAGCAAAGCCTTCTTCGGTAGCAATGTTGTAGCCTGCTGCAAAAGCATGGCAGGTATCAAAGCAAGTACCAATTCTGTCGGAGCCCGTTAGGTCCATAATGTTACGAATATGTTCAAACTTATATCCCACGTGGGAGCCTTGTCCCGCAGTGTTTTCAAGCAATATCTTTACCTTGGAATGAGGTGTCTCCGCCACTATCTTTTTCAATGAATCGGCAATTCGTTCCATGGCTTCTTCTGGGGTATGTTCTCCGGCTGCGCCGGGATGAAGGACGCTATAGGAAAGCCCCAATTCGTGGCAACGTATTACTTCTTCGGTAAAAGCAGCTATCGATTTTGAACGCAGTTCATGGTCGGCGCTGGCAAGGTTTATAAGATAGGAAGCATGTGAAAAAATAACTTTCACCTGAGGGTTCTTGGCCCATTCATCAGCAAATGCTTTTTTCTCTTCTGCCGATATGGGTTTTGCTTTCCACTGCCGTTGGTTTCGGGTAAAAACCTGAAAGGTATCGATACCCAGAGTGCGGGCTTCTTCAAAGGAATGTTCTAATCCTCCGCTTACTGAACAATGTACGCCAAGCAACATAATTTTGTGTATTTAGTGTTACCACGAAAGTACAAAATTATATGGTAGATAGAATTGGAAAATAAACAAAAAAGGAATCAACACTTCTCCTCCTCACAAGCCTCGTTATCGTGTTCCGATTCGAGTGTGATATGGTGGATTTTATTGTGTTCTAACTCGTGTTTTAAATTATGCTTTATGGTTTGTTCCTCGGCGTTGGTTGTTCCTGCTGCCAGTACCAAATGGGCTGTAAGGGCATTCTCCGTGGTGCTTATGGCCCATATATGAATGTGGTGAAGGTCTTTTACTCCTTTTATTTTTAAGGCTATGTTGCGGATGTTTTCTATGCTGATGCCTGTAGGCACTGCATCCAATGACAGGCGTAAACTATCGCGTAAAAGATTCCAGGTGCCGGTTAGAATGACAGCGGCAATTACCAAACTTAATATACTGTCGATAATATACCAGCCGGTATAAATAATGATAACGCCACCTATAACAAGCCCCAACGAAACCACCGCATCTGATAGTAAATGCAGGTAAGCGCTTTTCACGTTCAGGTCCTTTTCTTTATTGCGCATAAACAGCATAGCAGATACACCATTCACCACAATTCCAATTCCGGCGACAATAGATATTATTCCTCCGGGCAGTGGTTCCGGATGAAGCAGGCGGTGGATGGCTTCAAATACAATGGCCCCAATAGAAATAAGCAATATCACCGAATTGATGAGCGCCACAAATACCGATGTTTTGCGATAGCCATAAGTAAAACGCTCATTCGATTTTATCTTCATCATGCGGAAGGCGAGGAGCGAAAGCGCAAGCGTGCCCACATCGGCCAGGTTATGCCCGGCATCGGATAACAAGGAAAGCGAATGAATGGCTAAACCCACAATCACTTCAATAACTACAAAAGAGAAGTTAAGAATGATACCAATAACAAAAGCCGAGTTCATCTCCGCCGGATTAACAGCATGATGATGATGGTGTCCGTGGCTATGGTCGTGCCCGTGATCGTGTGCCATATATCAGTTTATAAAGTTTGTAAAGTTCATAAAGTGGAAAGTACCCCCTTTTACTTTAGCAACTTCATTTCTTCTGCCAAGGCAGCATGCACTTTTTTATTGATGCTAGCCAAAGGCAGGCGAACATCAGCCGGACAGATACCCATCATTTCCAATACGGCTTTAATTCCGCCGGGATTGCCATCGGCAAAAAGTAAACCAATAATGGTTAAAAATTTATAATGCAATTTGCGTGCTTCTTCGTAGTTTCCACTTAAAGTTAAACGCACCATTTCAGAAAAATCTTTCGGGTACGCATTGGCTACAACGGATATAATACCATCCCCTCCACAGGCTACTAATGGAAGGGTAATGGCGTCATCGCCGGAAATAACCTGAAAACCTTTCGGGCGGTTTTTAATAATATTCATCATTTGCTGAAGGCTTCCTGATGCTTCTTTTATTCCGGTAATATTTTCGAAATCGTTCGCAAGGCGCAAGGTGGTTTCATCTGTCATGTTGGAGCCTGTTCTTCCCGGTATATTGTAAAGCATTATGGGTACGGGCGATGCTTGTGCAATGGCTTTATAATGCAGGTATAAACCCTCCTGATTGGGGCGATTATAATAAGGAGAAACAGAAAGTATGGTATGAATACCGGTAAAATCTGTTTTCTCAATGGTGTGAACCAGTTCGGCGGTGTTATTACCTCCAATACCCAAAACGATAGGTACTCTTCCATTGGTAACCTTAATTACAAGTTGAAGTATTTCGGCCTTTTCTTCTTTGGTAAGTGTTACTGTTTCTCCGGTAGTTCCTAATGCTACTATATATTCTACTTTACCCTTTATAATGTGCTCTACAAGGTTTTCGAGGGACTTGAAATCTACGCTTCCATCTTTACTAAAAGGAGTAATGATAGCAACGCCCGTGCCTTGTGGTAGTCTGGCAGGTTGACTTTTTAGAGCATTTGGAGATGACATTGTAAGATTAATTTAGATGTTTAAAGGTACGAAGTTATTAAATTTTGTACTTTTAGAACCTAAAGAATTTAAGAGGAGGTATGGTTGTATCATTTTTAAGAGGGGCAATATTGGGTTTGTCTATGTCTGCAGTTTTTATAGGTCCTTCTTTTTTTGCCCTCATACAAACAAGTATTAAGAACGGGTTTCGTTCCGCTGCCGCTATGGCATTCGGTATCTCCCTCAGCGATGTGTTTTGTGTACTGCTTATCTATTTAGGAGCCGCGCAATTTTTAGATAACCCGAAAGTTAAACTTTACGAAGGTATTGGAGGTGGTGTTATCCTATTTGTCTTTGGCTTGGTCTCCCTTTTCCAAAAACACGAAGATCAAAAAGACGCCCATAAAGGAATAACCCTTGTTGCGGATGTCAATAAGCGTTTGCCGTTGATGATAGCAAAGGGCTTTTTTCTGAATATTCTAAATCCTTTTGTTATTTTAATGTGGATTGCATGGGTAGGATATGTTAGTTCCAAGTATTCTCTCCGGGCCGATATACTCTCTTTTTTTGCAGGAACCCTTGGCATGGTTTTTATCCTTGACATATTAAAATCCTTAGGCGCAAACAGGCTTAAGAAAATACTTACCCATAAAATAATGATGATTATCCATTACATTATGGCTATCTCTCTCATTATTTCCGGAGGGGTGCTGCTTTATAGCGCTTTTTAAGGAAAATAAATCTTATTGCTTAGTACCTGAAGCCGCTTTTTGAGCGCTATCTTTAAGTATTTTATACTGTTGGTTTAAGCCATTAACAATAGGCTTGGTAATATCGAGGCTGTCGTTGGCAAATAAAATGGTTCCTCCAACACTTTCGTAGGTAAGCACGTAGTCTAAATGTGCGGTTTTATTGTAAGCCGTAATATACTTCTGTACTGTTTTTTCTATTTCAATATTCTTCTCCTGCACGTCTTTTAAAAGTTCTTGTTGTTGTTGTTGCAAACCATCCAATTCATTCTTTTTACCTTGCATATCTTGTTCGGCTTTTTGTGCATCCAATTCGGAGATATTACCTGCTTGTTTCTTTTTCATATACCCTTCATATTCATCTTGCAGTCTTTTAGCCTTTACGTTATATACTTCTTGCATTTGTGCTTGTTTGGCTTGTATTTCATCCTTAAAGTCTTTCATCATCATGTAGGTGTTATTGATGCTGTCGGCATTAATATAAGCAACGCGCAGTAGTTTATTTTTTCCGGCGCTCATACCGCCGCCATCTTGTCCAATACTTTTTTTCAAGTTATTCACCATTACAAAAAGAATAATTACAAGTACTAAAAGAATAGCGTTAAGGGCAATTGACAGGTTTTTCATGATTGGGTATTTGTTTGTTTGTTATTGTTTTCCAAAAGGTATAGTTACATGATAATCTAATTCTATGGGGTCCCTGCCTTGTCTGCTAGGTATCCATTTGGGCATCAAATTTACAATTCTTATGGCTTCCTCGTCACATCCATAACCAAGGGGCTTTAAAACATGCGGTTTTTCTAGGGTTCCGTTCTTGGTTACTATAAAGTCTACTTCCACCATGCCTGAAATATGATGCTTTCGGGCTGCTTTGGGGTAGTGTGTATTCTTTTTAAGGAAGGTTGCTAAGGAGTCTTTTCCTCCGGGGTACATAGGAAATGTGGGTAGAGGATTGGGCTGCCTTCTATAAGGTATAGGTCTTTTTATAGTGTCCTGAGAATAGGACGCTATGCTTAGCAACAGAGAAAATAAAAGTAACAGTAACCGGCTTTTAGTCATCTATATGATAGTGCCAAAGTATACAAGTTGACGGAGACTACCAGACAAAAATGAATAATGCGGTATTACTTTGGGCTTGCTTTCGAGTCTGAATATGCTTCACAAGGATGGAAGGAAGAGCATGAGCTAAGTAACAAGGTTGCTACTATTGCAATAAAAAGAAATTTTATGATGTTAGTTTTCATCGGTAGTTAGTTTTTCGGTTTCCGTTATTGCAAAAGTATTATTTAATCTGAATTAGTTGTTACTCTTTTACGATGACTTTTCAACAGAGTTACAAGCCCATTAATTGGAACAAAGTTATAAATTATTCGGACTGTAAGAATCATGGTTAATTATTCCAATCAATTTGCCTTTCAGCTTTTTATTTAGCAGGGGCGAATTATAGGATTGTGATAGTATGTGTTTTTTCTCTAAAGTCCATTCTGTAGAAGGGGAGAAGAGGGTGATGTTCGCTTTTTTGCCTTTTTCAATACCCGGAATTTCCAACCCCAATATTTTACGCGGATTAATGGCAATTTTAGTAACAATATCTTGCTGTGTGAGGTCGCTATACATATTTATTAATGGATACATGGTTTGTATGCCAAGCATTCCCGGAGTTGAAAGGTCGAATTCCAATTTTTTATTTTCTTCATCCTCTGGTCTGTGGTCAGAGCAAATAACATCTATGGTGCCATCTGATAAGGCTTTTTTCAGGGCTTTAATATCGGTTTTGTTTCGCAGGGGCGGAGATACTTTAAAGTTGGTATCAAAATCAAGCAGTTCCGTATCTTCAAAGGCTAGATTGTAAGCATTAACAGATGTTGTTATTGGTAAGCCTTTCTTTTTAGCATTTCTAATCAGGTTCACACTTCCTTCGGTTGATATGGACGATATGTGTAGCCTTGCCTCAGCATATTCGGCCAAAAACAGTTCCCGGGTAATCATAATTTCTTCCGCAATAGATGGTTCCCCCTTCAGTCCCAGCATTACGCTTACCTTCCCTTCGTTCACACAAAGCCCGGTGGCGAGTGAGGTATCATTGCAACGGCTTATAATAAGGCCCCCAAAACTTTTGGTGTAAAGCAATGCCCTGTGTAGTAATCCGGCGCTCATTACCGGGTGGATGTCATCGGTGAATGCAATTGCACCCGACATTTTCATGTCATACATTTCAGCTAGGTCATTTCCTTCCAGTCTGTGTGAAATGGCCCCTATGGGATATACATCTACTATTTGCCCGGCTGTTTTGTTTATTACGTATTCTATTTGTGTTTTGGAATGGAGCGGAGGATTGGTAGATGGAAGCACAGCCACACCTGTAAAGCCACCTGCCGCGGCCGCTTTTATTCCCGAAGACAGATCTTCTTTATATTCAAATCCCGGATCTTGAAAGTGGGCCTGCATATCAAACCAGCCCGGTGAAAGGTGAAGGTCATTTGCTTCCACCACGTTTTTAATTCCGGTGGCAGGAATCTTTGCTTTAATATCTGTTATGGTTCCATTCTCTATTAAAACATCTTGTGTTTTCCCATTGTATGGAGAGTTCGGATCAACAATAACAGCAGATTTTATGAGCACTTGCATAGTAGTTTGTAAAGTTTAAAGTTTGAAAGTTTATGAATACAATGGAACGCAGATGACGCGGATTTTCTATGATTAAAAAAGATTTTTGAGTGTTTATTATCTGTGTTCATCATAATTATCTGCGTCATCTGCGTTCCATTTTTATGAACTTTAGTAAGCTTATTTCGATAGCCAAAAATAGTAAAGCTAGCAAAATACAATATTTCCAATAAAATTGCCCGCGGTTTACTTCGCTTAGAAGGGCAGGCAAAGTATCTCCGGTAGATGGCAGCACCGAAAAGTTTTTTATGCCTGCATTTTTACAGAGTGAATCAAGGGCGGCAGGAGTCAGAAAATTCATTTGCGATTCTTTACGGTCGTAGTTGAATGAGTAGCCTGATATCAGGCTGTCTCTGGCAGTAAGTCTATAATTTCCGGCAGCGCTTATTTGGTTGTGTATAAAGAGCAGGGCTCTATCATTTATAACTCTTTTTTCCGGCAGGAAAGAAAAAGTATCGGAGATGGATTTTATTTTAAATAAGGTTCCTTCTGGTAGATTTAAGTTAGGCGCTTCAATGGGTTGCTCTTTGCCAAGCGTATAGTAAAGCGTTTGTTGCGGGCTGCTGAATAGCCCTATGTTATAAAGGGTTGGCACAAATATGGCATGTTTTCGGAAGTTACTAAACGCATCGTTTAATGAAACCGTAAGCAGGTAAATGTTGCTCTGCGCATATTGAAACACATCCAGTAAATCATCTCCGTTATCTAATTTCATTAGGTTTTCATACGCTGTATGGGTGCCATGCAAAAGGCGATAGTGTTTATACACAACAGGCAAATCCATATTCGGATGTTGTTTCTTTTCGAATACTCCGGCATAAATGGGGCTTTCGTAATTCAGTTTATCTACCTTCAGTCTAGTGGTATCAAGGTTTCCGATGGGTGAGGAGTTAAGGGAAGCCAAAAAGTTATTATAGGAATCCCTGTCCATGCCCGAAGTAGGAGGGATGATAAATAAGTTTCCACCTTTGGTTAGATAGCGAAGTAGCTCATGGCTCATGCCCGATGTAATGTTGAGTACTTCATCTAGTAGTATAAGGCGGTAAAGCGGGAAGGTGGAATAGTCCAAATGATTGGCGGAGGCGTCTGTCAAGGTGAAGAGAGAATCTTTACCATATAAATAGTTGAGCGAAGTATTTATCTTTAAACTATCAGTATGTATGCATAACACAGGTATATTGGTAGATAGTTTGTAGGAGAAGAAAATATCATCATCAAACGTGATAGGATAATCCGATATTTTAATGTCGCCCTGTTGCAAAATACTTTTATCGGGAACATAAGAAAGTGTTACCGTTGAAGAGGTGTAAGGTGCTATGCTAAATGAAGCAGTAGCTTTTTCTACTCCATTAATAAATAGCTTGATGGGTTTGTCGGAGACTTCGGCAGAAGAGTAGTTGGTGACTTTTACAAATAGCTGCTCCGGCTTGCCGGGAAGATGAACCGGCGAGGTGAACCAACAAGTATCTACAGCTATGTTATTTTTTGTTTCAGAGGTAACAGGTACAAAGGCTTCCGATGTTCCCTGTTCCGTTTTGTAAGCCGACATTTCCGACACTGACTTTTGGAAATCGGATAGTACAAAGGCCTCTTTCACCGGACAACCCGAATGGTTGAGGTTATCCTCCTGCCGCGCCATTATTTCGCCCAACATGCGCGATGCCGGCGATATCTTCAATCCTTTCAGTTGTTCAATAAATTCGTCTTTATTCAGCCAGCGCTCCTGCATAGCGCTAAAATCCTGCGCCACCAGTTGCACTTTGTCGGCTGGATTAAGCGAGCGGGCAATCTGTTCCGCCTTGTTTTTAGCGTCATCTAACAGTGTGCCGTTTTGATTGACAGCCATCATGCTGAAAGAATTATCTATAAATATACTTACAGCCTTAGCGCCTGATGCGGTTACTCCCTTTTTAAGAGGTATAAAGGGTTGGGCAAAGGCAAGCACCAGAAAGGCAATAACAAGGCAGCGGCAAATAAGCACCAGCAGTTGCCGTAATTTGCTTTTAGAGTGAGACTCCTGCACCACTTCTTTTAAGAAGCGCACATTGGAAAAGTAGACTTTTTTGTATCTGCGGAAATTGAATAGATGAATTATAATGGGAATGCTGATTGCCGATAAGGCGTACAGAAAGGATGGAAATAGGAAATTCATCAAAGTACAAAGGTAATATTTTGTTTGGAATACCCTCTAAACAGATATAAACTATAAGATGTAAGAGAAGAGCGAGCAGCCAAAATGAACATATAAAAAAGGAAGGAATAAATACCTGTTTTTTATTTTAATATAGCATTTTAAATTTTATAGATAGCCTTTTATATATAATTTATATTAAAAATATTTTTTATAAATTGCATAAGCATAATAAAATATAAAGTATTTATTATCAGTAATTTAATTTAAAGTTCAGTGTTTTTTTTGAAATTATTCCTATATTCGTTCCCAAGTTAAAGTTTGCAAATCTTAATTAATATTCTTCTCAATATGAAAAAACTACTTGTTTTATCAGCTATTAGCTATCAGTTATTCGCCATTAGCTTTCAAGCCAATGCACAATTAACCACTACCGCCGGCGTAACAACCAATGTAAGCTGTAATGCGGATAATAATGGCAGTGCAACGGCAAATCCAAGCGGAGGAATATCCCCTTATACTTACTTATGGAATGATGCAAGTAGCCAAACTACTGCTACTGCTAGTAATTTAGTGGCAGGTTCTTATACAGTAATCGTAACTGACAATAGTTTAGCTACAGCCACAGCATCGGTAACTATTACCCAACCTTCGGCTCTACAATTTAATGGTGGAGGAGGACCTGCAATTTTTTCTTACACCGGCTCGCTTCAAACATGGGCGGTACCGGCAGGCGTATCAACGGCTACTATTACAGCTACGGGGGCTAGTGGCGGTGGCGCTGGTGGCTCTATTAATACTGATGCCGGCTTTGGCGCACAAGTAACAGGAATAATACCAGTAAGCTCCGGAGATATACTTAATATTATTGTAGGAGGAGAAGGTTTAACCGGTACTCAGGGCGGCGGCGGCGGCGGCGGAACCTATATTTGGGATGCCTCTAATTCAACCAATCCATTACTTATTGCTGGCGGCGGCGGCGGCGGCGGTTATTTCACTGCTAACGGAGCCGCTGGAAACGGTCAAACAGATGTTTCTAGTTTACCTGCATCGTTAGAGATCGCTACTAGCAGCGTGCATTCTGTTGCGGGTGGTTCAAATGGTAATGGAGGCTCAGCCGGGAATGGAACTGCTTATAATGCTGGCGGCGGCGCCGGATGGAACTCAAACGGTTCAGTCGCCGGAGGGTTTGGTACAGCAAATGGGGGAGCCGATCCTGCTAATGGAGCAGCAGGCGGAACTGCCACCGGTACTGTTCCTGTATCTGGAGGTTATGGCGGCGGCGGTGGCGGCAATGGCGGCGGCGGCGGCGGCGGCGGATATAATGGCGGCGGCGGCGGAACTGATTTTGGTGCCGGCGGTGGTGCCGGTGGTGGTGGTGGCTCTTATTGCAGCGGCACGGTGTCTGGAACTCCTGTTGCAAGCAATACGGGTAATGGCTCTATTTCCATTGCATATAATATTGCTGCTATTATAAATAATAATGTGACTTGTTATAATGGATCTGATGGCAGTCTTAGTGCTCCTACAGTAACAGGTGGCACAACTCCTTATACCTATTCATGGTCACCAAGTGGAGGTAGCAATAGTACTGCCTCTAATCTAAGTGCGGGAACATATACTGTAACTGTGCAGGATGCTAATGGTTGCACGCTAACAACCTCTGCAATTATTACCCAGCCAAATATTTTAGTAACCACCGCAACACAAATAGCGCTTACATGTAATAGTGGATCAAATGGCATTGCCCTGGCAAACCCCAGTGGAGGCACACTTCCTTATACCTATGCATGGTCTAACGGAACTTCTACCGTTTCTACATCCAATTCAACAGGAGAAATATTAAGTGCGGGAAGTTATACTGTAACCGTTCAGGATAATTGTGGAATTACAGCAACAGCAACAACAACCATTGCATCCGCCACTTCCGGAACATGGCTGGGCGGCACCAGTACCGACTGGAACGACCCAACCAACTGGTGCAGCGGAGTACCTACCAGCAGCACTAACGTAGTTATCCCTTCGGGAACAGCTAACTCTCCAACAACTAACTCAGGAGCAAGCGCGGTATGTAACAACATTACTATTAACAGCGGGGCAACCTTAACACTTGCTTCATCGTTAACCGTGAGTGGCAACTTTAGTAATAGCGGCACATTTACGCCCAATTCAAACACCGTTACCTTTATTGGAGCAAGTGCTACTGTTAATTCAGGTGGTGCTTCTTTTTATGGCATTATTTATACGGGAACGGGCACTTTGCAAGTAACAGGCAACTTACTTACTACCTCCAACTCATTCAACAATAGTGGTGCGGGCACCGTTGATATAAACGGACTTGGGCTAACCTGTGGCGATTTGCAAGGCGGTGGCATAATAACCAATAGCTCTGCTACACCTACTACTGTAACTACAGGTTCGGATAATGGTACTTTTACTTATTCCGGAATTATTCAGGATGGAGCCGGAACCATCTCTCTGATAAAAAACGGTACAGGAGCTTTAACCCTACCAAGCGCTAATACCTATTCGGGTGGAACCACGCTGAATAGTGGCGGCACATTAAATATTAATAACGCATCGGCAATAGGCACAGGCACATTTACCATTAATGGTGGAACTATTGATAACACCAGCGGTGGGGCAATAACCTTAAGCACCAATAATGCAATGAGTTGGAATAGTAGTTTTACATTTACCGGTACCAACAATCTTAACCTAGGTACAGGTGCCGTGGCAGTAGGATCCATAACTATAACTACAAGCACATTAGGAAGTAATCTTACCGTGGGTGGGGTAATGAGCAGCGGCAACTTTACAACTAAGGCCGGCGCAGGAACCTTAACGCTATCAGGAGCCAATCTATTGACCAATTCATTTTTCTTAAATGCAGGCCAATTGAATATTAATAACGCCCATGCAATAGGCACCAACAGATTTACTATTGCTAATGGTACAACTATTGATAATACCAGTGGCGCCCCAATAACATTAAGTACCAATAACATCCAAACGTGGAGTGGAAGCTTTACATTTATTGGTAGTAGCGACCTGAATATGGGAACGGGTGGTGTATCATTAAATGGTAGTTTTACCATAACCACAAACGGAAGTAATCTCACTGAAAAAGGAATTATCACTGGCGGCCCTGGCCGTAGCATAACCAAGGCCGGCGCAGGAACCTTAACCTTAGGCGGAACAAATAACTTTACAGGCGGAGTAATCCTTAAAGCAGGCCAGTTAAACCTGAATAATACAAGAGCATTAGGCAGCTCAGTAGCTAGCAGGCTTACTATTACCCCTATCTCTGCCGTATCTATTGACAATACCAGTGGAGGCGCAATAACTATGGCGCTTGCCTATCCCCAAACGTGGAATGGAAGCTTTACATTTATAGGTACCAATCCACTTAATATGGGAACAGGCGCTGTAACAATAGCCACCACCAGCCCTACTATTACTGTTAATAGCAGTACCCTTACCGAAGGGGGGATTATTAGCGGTGCCTTCAGCATAACCAAGGCCGGCGCAGGTGCGCTTGTTTTATCAGGAACGAATACCTTTACAGGCGGAGTAAACCTTAATGCGGGACAATTAAATATTAATAATGCAAAAGCATTAGGTTCAGGTGCCGGACCATTTACCATTGCAAATGGAACTACCATTGATAATACCAGTGCTGGTGCTATAACTCTAACTAATAACAATGCTCAAACCTGGAATGGTAGTTTTACATTTGTAGGAACGCAGAACCTGAATATGGGCACAGGGGCCATAACATTAGGTGCCAGCCCCACTATTACTGTTACTGCAAACACCCTTACCGAAGGAGGTACTATTAATAATTCCGGCCAAAGCATAACCACTGCCGGTGCCGGTACATTTAGTTTGGGTAGTCAAGCCGTAACGTTAGGTAGTTTAACCATAGGCACGGGCACATTTGTATCTACCTCTAATACTCTTAACTTAGCGGGTAACTTTAGCAACAGTGGTACTTTTACCCCAAGTGCTGTTCTCGGTTCGGGTACGGTAAACTTTAATGGAGCAGCAGGATCTCAAGTTATTGGAGGAACCACCAATACACAGTTTAACAATGCAAGTATAGCCACTACCGGGGGAGGTACAGTAACGCTTACCTCACCTGAAACTGTTACTGGTACCTTAACCATTACAAGTGGTAATTTAATTCTTTCAGGCAGTAATCTTACTATGGCTTTAGGAGCTACCATAACAGGTGGAAGTAATGGTAATTGTATTGTAACTAATAGCACTGGAAGTTTAATAGAAACATATAATGGAACGGGTACTTATAACTTCCCTGTGGGAGATCTTGCCAACTATACACCCCTGGGTTTAACATTTACTTCAGGTACCAGTGGAGGTACGGTAAGTATTCGTACTTCTAACAGTAAAGAAGCCAATATTATCGCATCTACCAATTATCTAAACCGTTATTGGACCGTTTCTCAAAGCGGATTAGGTGCATTTAGCTGTAGTGTACAAGGAAGCTATGTTGCACCGGGAGATGTGGTAGGTACTGAAACAGCTATCGATAATGCCCAATGGACAGGCTCTTCCTTTAGTTATAATGGTGCGGTAGATAATACCAATCACCAAATAAACTTCAGCGGAGTAACCGCCTTTGGAGACTTTACGGGAACAACCAGCATCTTGCCACTTACCACCACAGCTAGTGTAACAGCTAATGTAATTTGCCATGGAGCTGCTACAGGCAGTGCTCTTTCTTCTCCAAGCGGAGGTGTAATACCATATACCTATTTATGGAATGATGCAAGCAGCCAAAGTACCATAGCAGCTACCGGATTAACAGCAGGTAGTTATACTGTAACGGTAACCGATAATAGTTCTGCTACTGCCACCGCATCGGTAACTATAACGCAGCCAAATGCTCCGGAAGTGTTAATGTATGCATCATTACCAACCTGTAATGGGCAAAGCACCGGAACGGGAGTAGCTAATTGTTTTGGGGGTAAACAACCCTTTACCTATTCCTGGTTCAATGGAAATACCACATCTTCAACAGGCCCTATACTTAGTGCGGGAACGTATACCATTACCGTTACAGATAATTGTGGATTAACGGCAACCGGAATAGCAACCATCAAACCAGCAGCGCTATTAGGCACACCTACTATTGTTAATAAGGGTATCCATTGTATGGGAGGCACCGGTAGTTTAACGGGTGCTTATTTGGGAGGAGTAGGTCCATACAGGTATGCTTGGAGTGATGCTAATTCACAAACCACAGCTACTGCTACCGGGCTTAGTGCCGGCAGCTATTCTATAACTATTCAGGATGTATGTGGAAACAGTGCGAGTGCAGCTACGATACTTAAACAGCCGGCTCCATTAACAGCGTCTAATGTAATAACTACGGCTATCCATTGTATAGGCACGGGTAATATAACAGCCTATACGGCAGGAGGAACCGCTCCATTTACCTATGCGTGGAATGATGCAAACTCACAAACCACAGTTACGGCTTCCAACCTTTTGGCCGGTAGCTATACAGTAACGCTGAAGGATGCATGTGGAAACAGTGCGAGTGCAGCTACGATACTCAAACAGCCGGCTCCATTAACAGCGTCTAATGCTATAACTACGGCTATCCATTGTATGGGAGGCACGGGTAATATAACAGCCTATACGGCAGGAGGAACCGCTCCATTTACCTATGCGTGGAATGATGCAAACTCACAAACCACAGTTACGGCTTCCAACCTTTTGGCCGGTAGCTATACAGTAACGCTGAAGGATGCATGTGGAAACAGTGCGAGTGCAGCTACGATACTCAAACAGCCGGCTCCATTAACAGCGTCTAATGCTATAACTACGGCTATCCATTGTATGGGAGGCACGGGTAATATAACAGCCTATACGGCAGGAGGAACCGCTCCATTTACCTATGCGTGGAATGATGCAAACTCACAAACCACAGTTACGGCTTCCAACCTTTTGGCCGGTAGCTATACAGTAACGCTGAAGGATGCATGTGGAAACAGTGCGAGTGCAACTACTAAGTTAACTCAACCTGCGGTTGCATTAAATGCAACTTGGGCAACAGTAAGCTGTCAGCCACCAACGGCACATGTAGTTGCAAGTGGAGGTATTCCGGCATATTCATATAGCTGGTCACCCGGAGGAGCAACCAGTGCAACTGAACCGGTTGTAGATGAAAGTAATTACACCGTTACAGTAACCGATCACAATAGTTGTTCTGTTACAACATTGGTGTATACGCAATGTAGTGGGTCTATTAGACCAAATAACTACAAGCCGGAAACAGGGCTTAATACTGTTCAAACCACCAATATATCCCTCTACCCAAATCCTACCAATGGTCAGTTTACCATTGCGGGCATGGATGCAGGCATGATAGTAGAAATGTATGATTACACCGGAAGAATGGTAACCAGACATGCCGCAACGGATGAAACCATGCAGCTAAACCTATCTGGCCAAGCTAATGGAATTTATTTAATCCGTATATTAGATAATACGGGCAACTTGGTGAGCCAACAAAAAGTGGTGAAGACACAATAGATCTCACCCTATATCCCTCTCCTGGGAGGAGAGGGAAAAACAAAAAAAAGGAGGGTATTCATTCCCTCCTTTTTTTTGTAATAATTACTGATACATACCTATCGCTTTAAAAAGCCAATGACTACTCATTGACTTTTTTTATGCTTGCTTTTTAGCAACATACATTTGCTATTCAGTAATAATAATACGATGGAGTGTAACTTGGAAGTAAACTCGGCCTATCTACCCGCCCTTAAATGCGATAAGCGGTTCCTGTTTTTATATGGGGGCGCGGGTAGCGGTAAATCGCAATTTGCGGCGCGGAAACTAATTTATAGAATGATGACCGAACGGGGGCATCGGTTTTTGCTGGTGCGCAAAGAAAAGTGTCGCATACGCGAAAGCATGTATACGCTGCTGAAAGATATTATAGAACAGTATAAGGTACTGCACCTGTTTGCCTTTAAGGATGACGATATGAAAATTATTTATTCCGAAAATAAAAATGAAATCCTTTCGGTGGGAATGCAAGACGGTGATAAAATAAAATCGATTACAGGCATAACGGGTATATGGGTAGAAGAGGCTTTTGAACTGGAACGCAAAGATTTCGATCAGCTTAATCTACGCCTGCGGGGTATTACAGGGCTCTACAAACAAATCATGTGCACGTTCAACCCGATGGATGCAAACCACTGGCTGAAAGACTTGATGGGCAAACAATCCGATAACCTGCTTGCCATGCAAACCACCTTTCACCACAACATGTTTATTGATAAGGAATACATGGATGAACTGGTGGGGCAGTATAAGCAAAATGAAAATTATAATCGCATATATATAAATGGCGATTGGGGTAGGGCACATACCGGTGCCGAGTTTTATCACGGCTTTTCCTATTCCAAACATGTAGATAGGGTAGCGTATAATCCGCAACTGCCCTTGCATATTACGTTCGATTTTAATGTACATCCTTATGTTACCTGCTGTGTGTGGCAAATAGATTGTAACGCTGCCGGTGAACTAAAAAAAGCCATACAAATTGATGAAATATGCCTGACACACCCGTTAAACTCTACCAAAAGCGTTTGTGCCGAATTCAGGCGGCTTTACTTTAACGAGCGGGGACATAAGGCAGGATTGTTTGTTTATGGAGACCCGTCGGGCAAGCATGAAGATACACGGAGTGAAAACGGCTATAACGACTTTACTATCATTAAGAATGACCTAAAAGAAATGCACCCCGACATGCGGGTGGCATCTAAAGCCCCGAATGTAAAGAAGCGGGGCGATTTTATTAATTCTGTTTTAAGTAATGAATATGATGGCATTTCCATACTGGTAGATGAGCATTGCCGCAACAGCATCGACGATTTCAGTTACCTGAAACAAGATGTGAATGGCAATAAACTAAAAGAGAAAGTGAAAGATGAGAAAACAGCCATTGTATTTGAAAAATATGGACACACCAGCGATAGTGCCGACTATTTCCTTACCTCTGTTTTTGCTGCCGAATTTAATTGTTTTGTAAATGGTAAAACTGCCTTTAGGCCTGTTTTCGGCAAAAAACCTAAAAATCATTTGTGGTAGGTCGGAGCCA
>Ga0207023_10028_pt3 | contig 19910 bp, 20 predicted proteins | sample Alteio_BWMinCont_47_FD_153464 | JGI IMG/M metagenome (GOLD analysis project Ga0207023, IMG submission 153464) | Enriched cells from forest soil in Barre Woods Harvard Forest LTER site, Petersham, Massachusetts, United States -... | ecosystem: Environmental > Terrestrial > Soil > Temperate forest >... | reverse complement strand
CAGAAGTTCAGGTCCTCGCAACCTACGTGGGCGCGGACGCAAAGACTATCGAGCAGTCTGTGGCGACGCCGATCGAGCAGCAAATGAGCGGCGTCGACAACATGAACTACATGTATTCGCTGAACTCGACGGCCGATGGGCTGATGCGTCTGATCGTGGACTACGACGTGAAGACCGATCCGAATACCGATCTCATGCTGACGCAGTTGCGCCAAACACAAGCGGCTTCGCAGATGCCAAGCGATGTGACCAACTACGGCGTAACGGTGCAGAAGACCGCGACCGCTCCCTTGATGCTGGTGACGGTCTATTCACCGAAAGGCACGTACGACGCACGATTTCTCGCCAACTACGCGTACATCAATCTGTCCGACCAGATCAACCGTTCCTACGGCATTGGCAGCGTTCAGGTTTTTGGTGCGGGGCAATATGCCATGCGTCTGTGGGTGAAACCCGATCGGCTAGCGAAACTGGGCATCACCGTACCCGAGATCGTGTCGGCCATTCAGTCACAAAACAGTGTAAACCCCGCAGGGCAAGTGGGCAGTGAGCCGATTCCGAAGGGCCAGCAGTTCACTTATTCCGTACAGGCACAAGGCCGTATGACCTCGCCGGAAGAATTTGGCGAAATCATTATTCGAGAATCCACGGGCGGGGCCGTGGTGCGTGTGAAGGATGTTGCGCGAGTGGAGCTTGGCGCACAGGCGTACAACATGGTGAGCCGGCTCGATGGGAAAGAAGCAGCCATCATCGCTGCGTATCAGCTGCCCGGTTCCAATGCCGTTCAGGCAGCAACCGAAATCCGGAAGCTCATGGCGGAACTGAAAGGTCGTCTGCCAGAGGATGTGGACTACGTAATTTCGCTGGACACGACGGAGGCCGTCAACGAAGGCATGAAGGAGATTGTGCTGACGCTGGTCATCGCCATTGTCCTGGTACTCATCGTCGTCTTCGTGTTCCTGCAAGGCTGGCGCGCAACGCTGATTCCGCTGCTGGCCGTCCCCGTCTCTCTTGTGGGCACCTTCATTTTCTTCCCGCTGTTCGGGTTCTCTGTCAACACGCTGTCGCTGTTTGGGCTGGTCCTTGCTATCGGTCTTGTCGTAGACGATGCAATCGTCGTTGTTGAAGCAGTGGAGCGTCACATCGAGGATGGACTCGCTCCGAAAGCGGCAGCGCTCAAGGCCATGGAAGAGATTTCTGGCCCGGTGATCGGCATCGCTCTGGTCCTCTCCGCCGTCTTTGTTCCCACCGCTTTCATCCCGGGAATTACCGGACGCCTTTACCAGCAATTTGCCGTGACCATCGCATTTTCCGTCATTCTTTCGGCGTTCAATGCATTGAGCCTGAGCCCCGCGCTTGCCGCGTTGCTGCTGCGTCCAAAGACGTCATCAGGTGGGCCACTCAAAGGATTTTTCGCCTGGTTTAATCGTGGCTTCGCGAATGCGACGGAGTGGTATGTCCGAGTGTGTGGCTTTCTTGTTCGCAAAACGGCAATCGCGATTGTTTTGCTCGTGGCTTTCGCAGTTGGAGCTGGTTGGTTTGGAAACAGAGTCCCTGCAAGTTTCCTTCCTGATGAAGACCAGGGCTACCTGTATGTCAACGTGCAGCTTCCCATTGCAGCCTCTCTTGAGCGCACGGACGCAGTCGCGGCGAAAATCGAAACCGCTTTGGCCAAGACGCCAGGGGTTGAGCACACAACCTCCGTAATCGGATTCAGCCTGCTGAGCTTCGTACGCACCAGTTACAACGCTTTCTTCTTCGTGACATTGAAACCGTGGGACGAACGCAAATCACGTTCCGAGCAACTTCAGGCTATCAAGCAGCATATCAACGAGGATTTGTCGGCGTTGCCGGAAGGGATCGCCTTTTCCTTCTCACCTCCGGCTATTCCGGGAGTTGGGACCTCCGGCGGATTTACGTTCGTTCTCGAAGATCGTGCTGGCAAGGATCTCAAGTTTCTCTCCACGAATCTCGAAACCTTCCTTACGGAAGCTCGCAAACGCCCGGAAATCGCCGGCGTGAGCACGACTTCTCTCGCGAGCGTTCCTCAGCTCTATGCCGATGTCGACCGAGCGAAAGTCATCAAGCAAGGCGTGGCCATCAAGGACGTGTACCAGACGCTCCAGACGTTTATGGGCGGTTTATTCATCAATTACTTCAACCGCTTCGGTCGCCAATGGCAGGTCTACGTTGAGGCCGAGGGCGACTATCGCACGCGGCCCGAGAATGTCGGGCAATTTTATGTGCGAAACGACAAGGGCGGAATGGTGCCGCTCGCTTCCATCACCCGCTTTGAGCCTCGCGATGGCCCCGAATTCACGATGCGATTCAACGAGTACCGCGCCGCACAAATTAATGGTGCCGCCGCCCCTGGCTACAGCGCGGAGCAGGCGATGAACGCTCTTGAAGACGTCTTTCGGAAAACGATGCCGCGCGAGATGGGCTTTGACTACCTCGGCATGTCTTTCCAGGAGAAGAAAGCGCGGGAAGGTGTCCCGGCGGCAGCTATTTTCGGATTCTCCCTCTTGTTCGTGTTCCTGATTCTCGCTGGATTGTACGAAAGTTGGTCGCTTCCGTTTAGCGTGCTACTCAGCACACCCGTCGCGATATTCGGTGCATTCTTCATTTTGTGGTTGCGCCGAACATTTCTCTCCGCATTTTTGCCGAGCTATATGGTGCAAATCGAAAGCGATGTCTATTCGCAAATCGGCTTGGTGATGTTGATTGGCTTGGCAGCAAAGAACGCGATTTTGATCGTGGAATTTGCGAAGGAACAATATGAACAGGGCAAGTCCCTGACGGACGCCGCCCTCGAAGGAGCGCGTCTGCGGCTTCGCCCAATCCTGATGACTTCGTTCGCATTCATTTTGGGCGCGGTCCCGCTGTGGACCGCTACCGGCGCGGGGGCTGTAGCTCGCCAGATCATGGGGACAGCTGTCATCGGAGGCATGCTGGCTGCGAGCCTCCTCGGAATTTTCTTCATTCCCGCCATGTTTTATCTGGTTGAGAAGTGGTCCGGTGCAGGCAAGCAACACCAGGTACTCGCAGCTACCGAAGGCGCTGCCGCAGAGGCCGACTAAAATGAAGCCTCGCCTTTTCTTGTTGAGCGCCGCCTTTCTGCTTTCCGGCTGTACTGTAGGTCCGAATTATAAGCGGCCCAGCGTTGCGGTGCCGGGTTCGTATCGGGGAACGATCTCAGATGAAGCCGCACAGACGAAACTCGCAGCACTTGGAGACCAAAAGTGGTGGGACATCTTTCAAGACGACCAACTGCGGACGCTTATCCGCAGTGCACTTACCCAAAATTATGATTCTCGCATCGCTGCTTCCCGCGTCCTCGAAGCCCAAGCGCAAGTTGGAATCACTGGCGCCGATCAGTTTCCAAGTGTAGGCGCCGGAGCGGGAATGTCCGACACCCGCACTGCCCAGTCCAAGTTTCTTCCTGCATTTGAAACGAGCACCGGACAGGTGAACCTTGCCGCGGCTTGGGAACTTGATTTTTGGGGAAAGTACCGGCGCGCAACGGAAGCGGCGAGAGCGAATCTCGTTGCTAGTGAATGGGTACGGCGGGAAGTTCTTTCGACGCTCGTAGCCAATGTTGCCAACGCGTATTTCCAGCTGCGCGCGCTTGACCTGCAACTGGAGATTTCAAAACGTACGCTCAATTCGCGGCAGGAATCGCTCAGGCTGACACGAATCCTGGCAGAAGGGGGTTCGACGACACTGCTCGACGTGCGCCAAGCCGAACAGTTGGTTTTCACGGCAAGCGCGGAGATTCCAGTTCTTGAACAGCAGATCGAGCAGCAGGAAAATTTTCTCAGCATTCTGCTCGGTCAGAATCCAGGCGACATACGCCGCGGGCAAACACTCACCGAGCAGCACCAGCCTCCCTACGTGCCGGCCGGACTGCCATCGGCTTTGCTGGAACGGCGGCCGGACATTCAAGAAGCAGAGGCGCAGTTGGTTGCGGCAAACGCGGAGATCGGCGTCGCGCGTGCCGCCTATTTTCCTCAAATCTCATTGAACGGCGCCGGCGGCTTCCAAAGTTCTGCATTGACCAGCTTGTTCACGGGACCGGCCGGGGCCTGGAGTTTCGGTGCTTCACTAACCCAACCGATCTTTACAGGTGGCCGGCTTCGCTCGCAGGTACGCCTCGCGGAAGCGCGCCAGCAAACGGCTGTGCTGTCTTACCAGCAATCGATTCAGGGTGCCTTTCGCAACGTTTCCGATGGCCTGGTGGCTTACCGCAAGACCCGAGAATTCCGCACACAGCAAGAACTGCTTTTCCGATCCGCCGAGGACGCGGCGCGTCTTTCCCACATGCGGTACAACGGTGGCGTCACAGGATACTTGGAAGTCTTGACCAACGAAACCAACGCCTTCTCCACCGAGCTTGGCCTCGTGCAAGCACGGCTCAATGAATTGTTGGCTCTGGTTCAGCTGTACCAAGCACTAGGAGGAGGCTGGCAGCAATAGCGCGTGGTCGCGTCTCTGATGGTGTCACTTGCTATTTCAAGGAGCCGTTTCACACAACGATGCCGGCACGCAAGGTCAGGGAAGCGGAAGGACAGAATGACCAAAATGAGAGCGAGCAAGATTGCGATCATGAGGCAATCGACTCAACTGACTAGTGACATGCCAAGACGGAGAAACCAATTCTTCTCGTCGAACTTGGCGGGAGCGACGGGCTCGAACCCGCGACCCCCTGCGTGACAGGCAGGGTTCTAACCAACTGAACTACGCTCCTCGCAAACTTACAAACTTACTAAGCATGACTTCCCGCTCCTTCCACAGACAGGGCAGCGTTCTCGATACCCTGAGTGTAGTGCCACCCGGCCAATCCTAGAGTTGGCAAATAGTTGGCAAACTCGTTTTTTGAGAGACATTCCCCGAAAGGGAAAGTGAGAATATCCGCGTATTTACTGGTCATTATGATGGTGGGCCTGGGTGGACTTGAACCACCGACCTCGCCCTTATCAGGGCCTTTAAGGTGCTATATGCACAGTATTTTCTTCGTGAGGAGAGGCCATCCACTGTAGCACGGGCCTCGCTAGCGAACAATCCTACGCGCCCACTTTATGATAAAGCTGGTAGTGCTCATCGCCGATTGCGTGCGTCCGCGGGCCTCCTCGATCAGACTCAAGCAGGCTTGCAAAGTGCTCGACCTTCGCGGCGCGTTGACATTCCCTTGGGCTGCACAGAGTTAGATAGGAAGAGTATTTTCCCTTTAAGAGGGACGAAGCCAGTTCTCTCGTTGTAGTCCTCGCACCTGAGCAAACTCCCTGGTGTTGTCGCTAACCAGGGTATAACCAAGCGTAAGAGCATGAGCAGCGATGAGCAGGTCGTTGCCGCCGATCGGTTTGCCGACCCGCTCAAGCTGTGCTCGAACCCGGCCGTACGTAACATCTGCGGGCGAATCGAAAGGAAGAACCTGCAGAGCCCCCAGCACCACTTCGAGTTGTGTCGTGAGCCGCTGCGACCCCTTCTTCTCTGCACCATAGCGGAGCTCTGAGGCCACAATGATGCTGGTGCAAACTTTTGTTTCACCCACCTTCCTGATGCGCTGCGCAACAGTGCCCTGTGGATTGCGAACCAGATCCGAAACCACGTTGGTATCAAGCAGATAGCCCATCATAGATCGACCCGATCAGGAGGCTCATCCAGAATCGGTGCGAAATTCTCATCGAGCCGGCTCAGGGTGGCAAGAACGGACAACAGGGACTTGGGCGGTGCAGGCTCGATGATCAGCCGGTCTCCCTCCTTGCGCATGACGGCGTCCTCACCAGGGAATTCGAACTCCCGAGGAATCCGCACAGCCCGGTTTCGCCCATTCTTAAAGACCTTCACGTGTCTTTCGGCTGTGACTAGTCGTCTTGGCATATGTCACAGCCTATGCCAATTCTAGGTCTTTGTCAATGGCGCACCATTCCCACTCGGTGGTGTCTGGCGAATGGGGTGCTCACGAAATCCGGGTTCCCATGGCTACGGATGCGTATCACATCGAGTTTGGTGTCCAGTTGGTCGGTACTGGTGCAGTCTGGATTGACCAAATCTCGATGGAATTCAGACCTGCACTCGGAGACTGACTCTCATATCTCACAAAGGGTCCTTATTGCGACACGGTCCGTGAAATCGACCTTGGCGAAGACCTGATAGACTTGGCCCACCAACCAGGAGGAATCAATGCAATCAAAATGGCTTCTTTCGTCCGCACTTGTAGGCTGCTTCGCGTTCGGCTGGTGCGCGCACCTATTGACGGCTCAGCACCGCAAGCCGGTTACGATTACGAGGATCTATACCGGTTCTGACGGTGAAACACACGCCGAAGAGATTACTGGAAATCTGAAATCTGATCCTTCGCGAAACGGCATTGAATTTTCGGACCCGATCAAAGTCACTAGTTTGGTATTCGCGCGGACTTCTCCAGGTTGGGTCCGGGACTGGCACCAAGAAACATATCGTCAGTACCTCATAACGTTGAGTGGGCAGGGAGAATTCGAGATCTCTGGCGGTCACAAAGTTTCGTTGGCGCCGGGAAGCATCGTTCTGGTTGAAGACTCAACCGGGAAGGGTCATATCTCTCGTACCATCGGAACCGAAGACCGCATTGCGCTGAACATCCGGTTGGCGGATCGCTAATCGGGTTTTCTATGGGTCGTTTCACAACCGGTAGGTTTCGGGACAAACCGCGAAGCCAATATAAACGAGGGCTCGCGCGTTCCGAATGTCCACCGCACAACTGGGAGATAAAAGACCTCAACCGCCACATAGCCAGGGGCCCCCACCCGCGTTCGTGTTTTCTTTTTCCGTTAGTGTGTGCAGTCTCTGGTACCGCATAGTACCACTATCTTAATTCTCGGGCGAAGCGTCGGAGAAATGTATGAGTTCACATCAGCAATGGATTATTATTGTTGCGCGGTCCCTAAGGAGAGAAGCCCTTGTTTTGCCTCGGCTCGTTACCAAGCCGGCCTCGCGCAATGCTGTGGTTTCTTGGGTTCGCCGCCCAGCTGGTTCCAGCGCTCTTCGCGGCCAACCAAAACCAGCCCTCCTCAAACGACCCGGCCCCGCCTAACCCGGCTTTCACCATTACGTTAGAGACGACGACTCCGCCAGGGACAGACCTCAGAAGTTATCTGACTGCTGTTTCCTCGGCGCTGAGGCGTTCCTGGCCCGAGAAAATCAAAGCGAACCTGATCTTGCCGGGCGACAAAGGCATTGTTTTTGTTAAAACAGTTATTCTGCGCAATGGCGCCGTGGAGCAAGCCTCGCCGGGCCTGGAGATCTCTTCGGGAATGCCCAAGTTGGACGATGCTTCGCTGGCCACAGTCAGCTCCTCCATGCCGTTCGATCCTTTGCCAGAGAATTTCAAAGGTGAGAGGCTGGAAACGCGAGTCGTGTTTCGGTACGGCTATCTGCCTGACGCCCCCTTTAAGGCGATGTACGAAGCCGGCCAGCGGGAAGGTGCGAGCCAGAACTACACCGGCGCGGCCGAATTGCTCGAAGCACTCGTGGCCAAGGATTCTGACTACACCAATGCTTGGAACTATCTCGGCTGGCTTTACAACAAACTGGGCAAATATGACAAAGCGGTGGGTGCGTTCAAAAGAGCCATCGTGGTGAATCCCCGCGATCCTTTCGCCTACAACAACCTCGGCCAAGCCTATGCCTACCAGAAGAAGTACGAGGAGGCGATTCCGCAATATCTTAAGCAGATTGAAATCAACAAAAAAGATCGCTACGCCAACGCGAATCTCGGGCGCGCCTATTTCGAGCTAAAGCAGTACGACAGAGCCACTTCTGTCCTGGAAACCGCCGCTACCGTCGCTCCCAAGGAACCCAGTGTGTTCTACAACTTGGGCCGCGCCTACGCAAAGGCCAATCAGGCGGAGAAGGCCGAAGAAGCATTTAAGAAATCTGTCGACCTCGATCCCATACCCATGCGTATGAACGACGTTGCCTACCAAATGGCCATCGCCAACCTAGACCTTCCCACCGCCCAGCATTACGCAGAATCGGGGCTGGCAGCCTTGGTCTTGAGGATGCGCGATACGTCTCTCGAGCGGGTCGGAGCCGATGACGCCAGAATGACCTCATGGATATCCCATCTCTGGGATACGCTGGGATGGATCTCGTTTGAGGAAGGCAAATTCGTAGAAGCTGAAAAATACATCGGCAGCGCATGGTTCGTGCGTTCCAGCGGAGAGGTCGGATACCACCTGGCACGCGTCTACGAGGCAGAAGGGCGCAGGGACGATGCCGTTCGACTCTACGAGCTGTCGCTCGGCGCGGCCCAGCCCTTTGACGAAGCGCGCCAGCATCTTTCTCAATTGCTCGGTAGCGATATCGAAATCGATCAGCGTGTGGAGCAGCGGCGCTCTCAACTCACGGAGATGCGCACAATTTCGATTCCAAACGCGCACGACACTGACGGGGTTGCAGAGTTTTGGGTTCTCCTTTCGCCGGGTCCCAAAGTGCTAGGCGCAAAATTCATCACCGGAGATGAGGTGCTTCGGCCTTTTACCAAGGAACTTGAGTCGGCTAGTTTCCCGGGTACTTTCCCCGAAGCTACCGAAATAAGGCTGCTGCGCCGTGGCAGGCTGGCTTGCGTCCGTGGCGTGGGCACGCCGTGCCGACTGCTGCTAGCTTCGTCGGAGACGGTACGGACCGACGAGTAAGTCAACTCCTACCATGAGAAGGCCATGAGAGGGGATTTAGTTCGGTTCGTCGTCTCCCGTGGTCGTCGATGAAACCAAACCACGGCAACCCTAATATAGAGTGCGAAACACTCCCGTTGCGAGAAGGACTACTCCAACGATGACAACTAGCAGATATTTGCGAAAGTGTTAAAGTGTTCGAGGTCAATCTTGTATTCCACCGCCAAGAGAGTCGCTGTTGCGATGCCCACAGCTACAAGTAGGCCCAACTCCGAAAAGTTTAAAAACATCGCGTGTCGGATGCTCACTGGGAAGTTTGAGGTCCCACAAAACGAGAAAGTAATGGTCACCCTTACGAAGTGCCCTTATTGCTTGGTCTCAATTGCGCTTTCCTTCAGGGTCTTCCGCCATTAACCGGTTATAAGCGTGGCGGAGAAGCCGTGACATTTTTGCTTCGTACTCTGTCCTGTTATGTTGCGCTTCAAACTCATCATTCAGTTCGACCGGGTTCTCGCACGAAGCGGCATCGCTTTCTGTGAAATACATCATTCTCTTCGTCGGAGAGTGGTATTTTCCAGAGTTGCCTGTTGGGCAGTTTGCTGGACGAGAAAATCCTTTGCTTCCTTCGTTTTCATTCTGAAAGAGCCATCCGAAGAATTGCAAATCTATCATGGTTTGGCCGTAGTGCCTGTGTAGTTGCGTTACCGGTAACTTGGGTTCCAGCCCCCACATTTCTGTGAGCGCACGCGGATAGCTCAAAACAAAACCGAAGGTAGCCATGCACCGGCTGGCTCATTGTAAAGCCCGATGCTCATTAACGTCATCGGCTGGACCACTTGTAGGCCATTTGCGAGGCACCAGCGTAGCAGGGCACTGTTCCGTGACGGCACCAGTATGCCGGGACCACCAAAGGACTCCGCTGAGGCAATCAATGCCTGCAGGTCGAGGTTGCTCTCCGCCGTTGCATGGCCGAAGAAAGCCAAAACTGTCGCGTATCCTGTAACGCAGCCTGCACGCTCGACCACACACGCTGTTTTCTTATGGATGCCATCCGCCAAATCAGTACCTCGATCGAATCCATGCACGCGACGCGACAGCGCATTGCATGCCTCCAAATCGCCGGGCTGCGCCGGCCTCACCACACATCCTGGGACATTCCGATCGCGGGGCCGTCCTTGGACGCAGGAAAGCGGCTCTCGGACGTCGAACCCGAGCGTAGTGTAAAGCGAGAGCGAGCGATTGTGGTATGCGGCCTGAACCAACCGCATTCCAGCAGCAGGACGCTCCTGAGCTCGGTCCATCACCACTTTCATAAGCTTGCGCCCGACGCCGAGGTTTTGTGCGCCTGGATCGACAGTAATCGGGCCAATACCAGCGATCAAGGAACGCTCGTCGAGACAATTGCTTCCCAAGATGCGACCCTCGCCTTCCGCCACTACGCAGTAAAAGCCCGGACTGGAAAAAAGGATGGAAAGTATGCTGGCGGCGGTTTGCGCGTCAGGAACATCGCTAGGAAAACCGTGCTTCGCACTTAGTTTTGAGAAGGCGTCGTAGCAAATTTGACCGCAGGCAGAGCTGTCATCCGGCGTGGCGGCGCGAACTGTCACTTCCGGCTGCGGTTGTGGCGACATAAGTCACACCTCATTTTCGCGCGAGAGTATACCAGCGTGGTGCCGACGATGGCGTGACCGATTGAAATCGATCAGGCGGGCCGGTCTCCCAAGTTCAGCAACTCCTGCTAAAAATCTCATTCTATTGAGAATAGACAATTGAATGGCGAAAACTGCCTGATCCGACAGCCGCGCCCCAAAGACTCTCTTTGACATTTTCCTTTTTCAAAGCCTCTGAAGTATAGGGAATTGGAGTCTCCAGAAAAAAGCCATTTGAGGTTTTCTGAAAAACTGAGCCTCTTAGATAGTAGAGGGCTAATAGGTTGCTTTCCTTGAACTGAGGGGGAAACTGCCCCTCAGTCTAGTCAGCTTCTTGCCCTTCCTTTCTCTCTTATGGTCGCAGTCCAAGGAGCCATGCTATGTCTCGAGGTCTCAAGGTCCTTTGGTAATTTTCCGAATTTTCGTCCCTTTCCAGAATGGTTCCTAGAAGAGATTCGTAGAACGGCAGGGCTCCGAGCATCGGCTAGCGCATGGCCTAGCGCCCGAGGCGATTGAAGAATTTCTGGCGGAGTCAGCCGCGTTGATCGAGCCGGATCACGATGTTGCCGTTCGCATCGCGAAGTGGCACTTTCCGGTGGTGGAACATCCAGCGGTATTCTCCATTCGCGCTGCGGACGCGAGTTTCGTATTCGAAGACATCTCCAGTCGCGAGGCAGGCTCGCCACTTGGCCACAATCCCCTCAACGTCCTCAGGGTGAACGACAGCCGTCCAATTCCAGCCAGTCACTTTGTCCAAAGTGATGCCCAGGTATTCCAGCCAAGGTTTATTGAAGTAATCGGGGTAACCGTCGGGCCTGGCTGTGTGAATCAGCGCAGGAATCGAGTCAACAAGGAGTTGAGCATTCAAACGCTCGGATCCCTGTTCTGAGGAGGCCATGGCGAGCATGATACACCCGACGATTCCACATATCGACAAGAGTCGAAACATTGCGCCGATGCTCCCCAATAGGTCGGTTTAAGTCTACTAACAGTCGGCCACGCGCTAACGGAACTTGGCCTCAAGATACAGCGAGAGCATTTTGGTGAATTCCGCCGTCACGGGCGCCCGTCGGTTTGGAGGAGCCGCGGCGATCACCGACAGAAAACCCTTTACCGTTTCCACGACGACGTTGGCAATGAGAAGAGCTTCCTCCTGTGAAAGCGTCGGTTTTTTTGCCTGAAAGGCTTGCACGAAAGCCTCTCGCAGAGTTTTTCGGGCCGCCGCGCTACGAGAAACTTTGATCGGGGCATCGCGGACGATGAAATAGGCTGGCCGTCGCTGAGAGAATTCCCTTGTCCGGTCAATCAGCGACTCGGCGAACTTGGCGGTGGTTAGGGTATGCGCGGCCTCGATCAGCGGCGCCCAGTGTTGCTCAATTTCGACGGTGTACCTGGCGCGCAGCGCCGCAGCCACTGCCATTTTGTCGGGGAACCAACGGTATAGCGCTCCGATGGAAGTCCCCGCCCGTTCAGCTACGGCCGTCATGGTCATGGCGTCGTAGCCGACTTCGACAAACAGCCGTTCCGCGGTATCCAAAAACAACTGATGCGTTCGTGCGGCCCGCTCCTGTTGGGGGGTCGGTCGATTTGGATTTGACAAACGCGAGGGCATCCTCGTATTCTATACTAGAAAAAGCGAGGCTGTCCTCGTTTTCTGGAGAAGGTTATGGAGAAAATAAAACTCGACCCCGAAACTTCCGCCCTGATTCTCATCGATCTGCAGCACGGCATTGTGGCGTTAGAAACGCGTCCTCATCCGGCATCCGCGGTCGTTGCAAAAGCAGCGACGCTTGCAGCGACATTTAGAAAGCACAGTTCGCCGGTCATCTATGTTCGCGTGGACCTAGCCAACATGCTGCGGGTTCCCACCGATCGCTCTCACGATGATCCCAAGAATCCGCCGCCCGCAATCGCTTCGGAGTTGGTTCCCGCTTCGGGAGTACAGGCGGGCGACCTTGTGGTGACCAAGCGGCACTGGGGCGCTTTTTCTGGAACCGATCTCGAAGAGAAACTCAAACGAGCGGGCGTGAAGACGGTTGTGATTGGAGGGGTAACGACCAATTACGGAGTCGAGTCAACCGCCCGTGCTGCTGCGGGCTTGGGCTTTGGCATTGTGTTCGTTGAAGACGCGACAACCAGCATTAGCGCAGAGGCGCATCGGTTCGCGTTCGAGAAGATATTTCCCATGCTGGGACGCGTTCGAAAGACTTCCGAGGTCATTGAAGCCCTTGCTTGAGGTACTCACAAGAGCGACTCGACCAGCGTCGAGGGCTGAAGAATGGCCATAGTCGCGACGCTTGGGCCAATCTGGTCAGACGAGCCAGCCACTCTGAGGCAGCATGAGCGGACTCTTTGAATTGCGCGAGGAAGTATGGGCGTAGCAATCGAAACGACAGTTGTGGAGATTCGGTCAGCCAAGGGATCGTTCGGATTCCGTTTTATGGCGCCTCTCTGCCTGGGATCGATGCTGAATCCAGTGAACTCAACGATGATCTCGACGGCGTTGGTGGCAATTGCGAGGGACTTTCAGGCCACTGTTGCCGAGACAGGGCTGCTTATCGGAGGGCTCTATATTACGAGCGCCATCGCGCAGCCAACGATGGGGCGCCTGGCTGACCGCCTCGGTGCGCGCCGTGTGTTCCTCGCGGGTCTCTATCTCGTTGCTCTGGCTGGCGCGGCGGGAACATTTGCGCCCAGTCTTCGCGCATTGATCTGGGTCCGCGTTCTCTTGGGAATCGGCACGTCGGCGGCCTATCCAACGGCGATGAGAATTCTGCGCAACCGGGCGGCACAGACACGATCTGTCGAACCGCGCATGGCGCTCGGCATTCTCTCGATGTGCGCACTCTCCACCGTGGCGATCGGAGCGGCCCTCGGCGGAATACTCACAGGCCTCGGTGGCTGGAGGATGGTCTTCACGGTGAACTTTCCTCTGGCGCTCCTCGGAATCCTGCTCGTATTTCTCTGGATTCCCGAAGATGAAGCAAAACCGGCTGGACTCCGAAAACTAGCCCAGGAAGTTGATTTTCTGGGAATCGTGCTCTTCGCGTCGTTGCTTCTGACCGGGATGTTTTTCCTGATCGGCCTTGGCCATCCAAACTGGCCGATGCTCGCCGTGTCGGTGCTGCTTGGATTTGTGCTTGTGCGTCATTCACTCCGCACGAAACAACCGTTTCTCAACATTCGCATGCTCGGGAGCAACATTCCCCTGAGCGTTACGTATCTGCGCTACGGCGCGATTAATTTGATGAATTACTGCATGTTGTACGGTTTTTCGCAATGGCTGCAAACGGGTCCGGGTTTCAGCAGCACGAAAGCCGGCCTTATCACCCTGCCCATGTCCGTCCTTGCTGCTCTCTCCGCTCTCGCTGGCGGACGGATGAAAAGCATACGTAATCCTTTGATCTTCGGAACCCTGGGTCTTCTGTTCGCCGCTGGCTGCATTGCGCTGATTACGAGCAATACCGCTGCATGGCTCCTCGTACTTTTGGTTCTGCCGTTCGGCCTTCCCCAGGGTATTTGCTCCAACGCGAATCAAGGAGCGGTCTATGTGCAGGCGCCTCACGAGGAGCTGGGAACCGCCGCCGGACTGCTGCGCACTTCTCAGTACGTTGGCGCCATGGTCGCTTCCAGTTTGTTGGGCCTGCTGTTCGGGAAGCACCCGACCGATCACGGAATGCACACGCTGGCCTGGGTCATGGTCGTCCTGAGTGCCGGTCTCGTCATTGCGACCGTCGCAGATCGCACTTTGCCCCGCGAAGCGCTTCCGAGAGAAGCGCCGCAACTTACCGTTGGAGCGTCATCATAATGCGGACGAGTGCCGTTGATCATCCTGCTGACGTACCACGCGGACGCAAGGCGGGTCGCGAGGAACTCTCCTTGGTCGAGACGATCGTGGGCTGGCGTGGCAGTTTACGAGGGATCCTCTCTCAGGTCCAAGCGGTAGCACCGACAAATACGACCGTTCTGCTTGGGGGCGAAACTGGTACTGGGAAGGAAGTCATCGCGCGCGCAATTCACGAACTCAGCCCGCGCCGCGGACGCAACTTGGTCAAGGTAAACTGCGCCGCGATGCCTGCCGGGCTGCTGGAAACCGAGTTGTTCGGGCACGAACACGGAGCGTTCACGGGTGCAATCAATTCGCATGTGGGCCGGTTTGCACTGGCGGACCACGGCACGTTGTTTCTCGATGAGATCGGCGACATGCCTCTGGAACTTCAGCCGAAAATGCTGCGTGTACTGCAGGAGCGCGAGTTCGAGGCGGTCGGCAGCACGAGCTCGACGCAGGTGGATGTCCGTGTGGTGGCAGCCACCAACCGCGATCTGCGGGAAATGGTTCGCGACCGGGAATTTCGCGAGGATTTGTATTATCGGCTCGATGCATTTCCCATCGTTTTGCCGCCGCTGCGGGAACGAAAAGCGGACATCCCCGAATTCGTGCAATATTTCGTGCATGAGTTCGCGTCATCCATGGAGAAAACTATCGAGATCATCCCCGAGAAAACCATGAGAATGCTGGTCGAACATGCGTGGCCCGGGAATATCCGCGAGTTGCAAAACTACGTCGCGCGAGGGGTGATCCTCTCGAACAACGGTGTATTCGATCCGCCCCCGCCAGAACGATGCGATCAAGAGCCACCGGAAATCGCAAATCCAACGCTTGAGGACAAAGTTCGCCACGAAATTCTAGCTGCGTGTCAGCGCGCCAACTGGAAGCTCGGGGGGCCGCGAGGGGCAGCTGCCAGACTTGGCTTGAAGCGCACCACCCTGTTTTACAAAATGAAGCGCTTTGGTATTGCGCCACCCCCGCGACCTCCCGCGTGACACGCAGGAGGTCTAACCAACTGAGCTAAGCCCCCGCAAATTCACTAAAAATGACTTCCCGCTTCTTGCACAGTCTTGCAGTGTCTTGCACTGCCTTCCACGCCCTTCGATGTGACAGGGCATCGTTCTCGACATAGCCCAATCGATGCTAGCCGTTCGGGCTTCACCCGAAGGGTCTTAACGCCCTGAGTGTAGTGCCATCCGGCCAATCGTGAAGTTGACAAACGGTTGACAAAACGGTTTTTTGAGGGAGAGCGCCGAAAAAGGGAAAAGTGAGGATCGAAGCGTATTTACTGGTGATTTGAATGGTGGGCCTGGGTGGACTTGAACCACCGACCTCGCCCTTATCAGGTGGCGTGGTTAGGTTTTACAACTACTTACAAGACCGCGGGGACTGCCAAACTACGCGGAAGTCATATAAGACGTAGCTTTTTGTGGGTTGGGTTGTGGGTTGGGTTGTGGGTTGGGAAAAGTCCACGATTGCTCCACGAAAGCTAAATCGGCCAAAAGGAACTTTACCGGTTATGGGACTTACAAATTGACGAAGACAGCGCCTTCGTTGAAGGCTTATATGCTACGCACATGATCGAATTCCTGCTTGAGATGTTGTTGGAATTGGTTGGCGAGTTCCTCTTAGAACTCGTCATGGCTGCTGTTTTGGACTTTGTTCTACGGGCGATAGCCAAGGTTTTCGAGACATTCCGTTTTGCGAATCCTGTGCTTGCCTTGGCAAGCTATGTGCTTCTGGGTGCTTTGTCGGGCGGGTTGAGTCTTCTCGTCTTTCCGCATCCCCTGGTGCACCCGTCGCGCCTCCATGGAATTAATCTGTTGGTGAGCCCTACCGCTACGGGTTTGGCAATGTCCCTAATTGGCTCAATGCTGAGCCGTCAGGACAAGAAGGTGACTCGAATTGAAAGTTTTGGTTATGGGTTTGCCTTTGCCTTCGGAATTGCTCTGATTCGCTATCTTTTTGCATCCTGATTTTTCTCAAGTTGACGATGTCTCGCTCGGCGAAGTGCTTGCAGTACGCAGTATGACGCCTGAAGGAGCGGTGCTGTGTATTGGTGGCGGTCTGAGCAGGCAACTGTGGCGGTGACGACGCAGGCGATTGAGCTCCTACCTCATCGGTGCGAGCTCGCGTGCGTCGAGATAGGAGGTTATCGCGATGGCGCTGCCCGCAGGATCCGCGAGGGCCACATAGCCGTCAGGCCGTACCAGATAAACGGCATTGCGCAGCAGGCCCGTTCGACTCACCTCGGGACTCCACGGAAAGACGCGCAGCGGCAATTTTCGCCCATCACACACTGCCCGGACCTCGGGGGCGGCGTCGCCATACACGTGGACCTGCCAGTCCACCGAAGTCAGTGGCGCGAAGTTGTCGGTATCCACGCCGCTCAAGTCCGTCTTCACCCACGGCAAACGGTCACCGCCGTGAACCGTTCCCGCTCGCCCCTCACTCAAGCTACGTCCCCGGTAGTTCACCGCTGTCTGTGAGACTGTGCGAAAGAAATAGGAAGCGCCGCACCGTCTTAAGCACGAAAAAGGTCAACATTCGCCGCTTTCGCTTGAATCGTATAGTGTCCAGGCGCAGTAATCGCAAAGTGATAGTTCAAGGCATAGGGAAAATGGACTGGTTCTATCCCCAATTTGTACACGCCATCACAATCGGCGCAGACACTACCTCCTCCACCATACCCGATTCCTTCGCCTACGCAACGAGCATGCAGGATTGCGGCCGCACTGACTCTCCCAGTCTCGTAGACGCGGTCGATTACTGCCGCGCTAGGCAGGATTGTGAGCCTTGAGGTCGATCCGCCTTCAACCTTCGGCGGATTTTGAAGAAGGGAGTACACGCCTGGAACAAGAGACGAGTAGTCTTCTTCGATTTCAATCATCTCGCCCAAGTGGAATAACCTCTGGCCGTTCTTTGTCACGAGCACAAATGACAGACCGAGCGGATTGGCGTCTATGCCGGTCTTGTCCTTCGTGTTTTGAGGGTCTTGTGGGCGTGCTACTGCTAGTAAGTCCCCCAGCAACGCGGCAATCGTAAAGCAGCGCAAGAGCGATATGCAGAGACTATAGCAAGGGAGACCGCATGGCGGCGCAGCATGCGTGCAATTATCCGAAAGGAATTTGCCCAAGTCCCGATAAGCCCTGACTGCATCTTCGACGCGTCACTGGTGCCAGAAACTTGCGTAGACAGATTTGTTGATTTTAGGACTTAGATCGAACGCCGGCCCGGCAAAAGGTTTGTATCGGAGGTTCTTGAGATTCGCGGATACGACCAGTCTAGCGATCACTATGACCTTCGTCAGGTGATCCTTGCTTCGAAGGATGCCGGGATAACACACCCAACTCTCGTGTCGGAGGCATTGGCGGCGCTCGACCAATGACTCGGCTCTGCGAAAGGCGCAAGCACATGATTAGGCTGCCCTTGACAGAAATGTCAGAACTATATATATTTCTTCTGACAAGAAGATAACCATGACGACCGTACAGGCCATCCGTAATCGAATCAATGAGATAGGAACGGGAGAGCCCTTCACTTCGACCCAATTCAACGCTCTTGGCACTCGTGCGGCCGTGGACCAGACACTCTCCCGCTTCGTGAAACAAGGTGAAATCGCCCGCATCTTCCGAGGCGTGTTTGTTCGCCCCAAAACGAGCCGTTATGTCGGCGAAGTGCTGCCCGAGCCGTCGAAAGTCGCTCAGGCCATTGCCACCGTTCACGGAGAAACGATTCAGGTACAGGGTGCGGAAGCAGCCCGTCTGCTCGGTCTTACGACTCAAATGCCGCTACAGGCTGTGTTTTACACCAGTGGTCCGAACAGAAAGCTCAAGCTCGGCAACCTGCAACTCACACTCAAACACGTCGCGCAACGAAAGCTCGCGCTGGCCGGAAAACCGTCCGGCCTCGCTCTCTCAGCACTTTGGTATCTGGGCAAAGAACAGGTCAGCACAGGCACGATCAAAACAATCCGAGCGAAGTTGACTCCCGAAGCCTTTGAGGAGTTCAGGGCGGAAACACCTGCAATGCCAGCTTGGATGGCGGACACACTGTACCGATACGAACAAGAGGGCGCACGTGCCTGAGGCTTTCGTACAACTCCCGCTCGACGAGCAAGCCAACATACTCCAAACCTGCGCTGGAAAACTCGGGCGGAGACCGGAGCACCTAGAGAAGGACGTTTGGATCTGCTGGGTGCTCCAAGCCCTCTTCACGATGCCCGGCCGCCTTCCGATGGCCCTTAAGGGTGGCACTTCTCTTTCAAAAGCCTATGGCAGCCTATTGCGCGATCCGACGATTTTCCGAGGACGTTGATGTCACGGTCGATTACAAATCCCTCGACCACAGCATCGACCCTTTCGACGCCAAGACCACGCGGACAGCCAGCGAGAAATTCACAGAACTACTCAGAACGAAACTGGCAGACCATACAAAAAATGTGATTCGGCCTCACTTCGAAAATCTTGTGGCCCACCTCGCCGAAAAACCATCTAAGCCCATTGCCATCTCTGAGGACGGCGAGAAATTATTCATTCCGTACCCATCGCGCTTCGGGTCAGGCGAAAGCGTCTTCCTTGAATTTGGAGGGCGCAACGTCATCGAGCCCGGCGAGGACCACACCCTTAAACCGTACATCGCCGCTGAAATCCCTGACATGCAGTTTCCCGAAGCCACGGTTCGCGTACTCTCCGCCTCTAGGGCTTTTTGTGAGAAAGCGACTCTGATTCACGTTGCCTGCAATCGCTCCGATCCGAAACTTGACGCCGCCCGACAGTCACGCCATTGGCATGACCTCGCGATACTGGCCGACCACAAGATCGGAGAAGCTTCCCTCGCTGACCGGGCACTCCTCGAAGATGTCGTAAAGCATAAGAGTGTTTTCTTTCGCGCCTCCTATGCCAAGTACGGCGCCTGCCTTTCGGGCGGCCTACGCTTGCTTCCGGGAACACCCTCCTCGAAGCGCTTCGAGCCGACTACGAAAAGATGATCGCCAATGGCATGTTTGAAGGCGAGCCACCCATTTTCGATTCCATCATCGCTCGTCTCGCAAAGCTCGAAAAGGAGATCAACGCACACTGAACTTCCTATAGGCATGCTACGGGAAACAAATGGTGGGCCTGGGTGGACTTGAACCACCGACCTCGCCCTTATCAGTATTGAGGTCGTTGCCTCCCGCACCTAGCAATCAGCACGAACGTTAAATCTCATCGATGAGGGATTTCTACGATAGGTGTCCGAAAGTGGGGGCGAACAGCCAGGCACGCTCCCTTCAAATTCTTTTCACATTTCACGAGGTATCTGTTATACCGATACCATGCACGAGACAAAATCAACCTTACTCGCATTTGATCAGTACCTGGCCGAGAGACGCCTTCAGTTCGATGCCGTAGTGATTGGTGGCGCCGCGCTTAATTTGCTAGGCGTTGTGGTCTCGCTTGACGAAGGATTGCGACATTCTGCGTCCGGAAATCCCGAACGAGATTGCCGAGGAGATCCGGGCCAAGGGCGGCACGCTGCAAGATAACTGGCTGAACAATGGGCCGAGTTCGCTTGCAAGTCACCTTCTGCCGCGATGGGAGGAGCGCCTCCAAACCGTTTTTGCCGGCACGGCCATTCATCTCCGTTGTCTCGGCCGAGAGGATCTGCTCTGCGCAAAACTTTTCGCCCTTTGCGATCGCGGTATAGATCTGGGAGACTGCCTCGCGCTCGCGCCGAAAATCAACGAACTGGGGAATGTGCTTCCATGGCTGGAGCGACAGGATGCTAACCCTGACT
>Ga0207023_10143_pt2 | contig 20155 bp, 17 predicted proteins | sample Alteio_BWMinCont_47_FD_153464 | JGI IMG/M metagenome (GOLD analysis project Ga0207023, IMG submission 153464) | Enriched cells from forest soil in Barre Woods Harvard Forest LTER site, Petersham, Massachusetts, United States -... | ecosystem: Environmental > Terrestrial > Soil > Temperate forest >... | reverse complement strand
ATTCACATAAATCAGCCGCCAATCATCGCCCGATTGCGAAACAGGATCCGTAAATGCCTTGCGCAGGAAGTGAACGGACAGCGTGCCCTTGACGAGTTCGTCTCTATTTTGCGGGTAGCGACCGTTCTTCTGAAAGAAGAGACGGATGCCGCGGACGTACTGGTTCCCCCGCCAGATCAGTTGCTGTTCACGCGCGCGGCGGCCCTGGTTGACGATGGTCGGCGCGGCTACCATCGCCAGGAGAAACATTGTCGCAGCCAAAAATACCGCGAGGAGCAAGGCGTAACCGCCTTCTGGTCCGTGGCCCTTCACCGCACTCGAACCGCCGCGATTCATGACGCTGGTTGCTCCATCGTGACCGTGGTTCTGCGGCCCGATGCGATTTCCTCGAGTTCAGCGGTACGGTCGCCGATCTGCACCAGGCGGAAGCGATTCATCAAAACATCACCGAGACCCAAGACGTATACTTCGTCGCCCTGGCTGAAAAACGCGCGACTGGCACCACTGCGCTTATCGGTGACGTGGCCGAAAAATGTGGCCGGAACCACCAGAGGCGGGGGCCCGGGAAGCGGAGCCGGAACGACAGCCACGGGCGGCGCGACGGCCTGGGGCGGGGGCGCGAGCGGGATCGGCGCCGCGCTAAAAATATTCCGCCGCGGACCCTCGTATTCAAATTTCTTCAACTGATCGAGGAGATCCATGCGCAACGCGGGATTTTCCACCGCCAGGGGGACGAACAGTTTGGATCCGGCGTTTGCCACAACGACCGATCCCGAGGCCGGCCGTGTGTAGCTATAGATCTGGTACGACAGGACACAGAGTATCAGGATGAGGAGACCTGTCGCGATTTGGTTTCGTCTCGTCATGCAGTTGTCCGGAAGTAGGTGCGCAAATGCAGATTAAGCCCCAACCCACCGGCCGACCCGGCGCTCAGGGTAAGGCTATCGAGGACATAGAAAGTATCGGAATGTTCCAGACCGTTGATGAAGTGCACGATGTTCGAATACTCACCACTCACAGTAGCTGTAATTTCTACTTCAACGACTCCATGCTTATCGGGGATGCCTTCGTGATACGCAATGTTGCCGGTGTGCACGCCGGAGGTGCGCGCCAACGCACCGAAATTATCACTTAGTTGGGAGTAACCGGATTGAGCGGGCATGAGCGACTGCTGAAAAAACGTGCTGCTATTTCGGTCGACATCCGGAAGTACTGCGCGAATCTTTTTTGCGCGCGCGATGTCTGCCGCGAGCAGAGCGCGCTGTTGCCTGAGAATGCGCAATTCGTCCCCGGAATCGCCGGGCGTCGAGGCCATTCTCCAATTGACGCCGACCAAGGCCAAGTCCGCCGCCAACACAGCGGCCAGGAGCCAGCGAATGAGTGATTTTGTCGATTTCCGCAAATCCCGCCTCTAACCGGCTGAGTATCGTGCTTCCAGGAGCAACACAATTTCTCCCGCGTCGCTGGCCTGATCCGAGCGCCGCTCTCCTTCTACCTCGATATGAGAAAAGATTTGTTTCTGGCTCTCCAGGGCGCGCAGGAATTCCAGCTTGCTTTCATCACTGTTGGCACCGATGGTCAGCCGCAATTGCACGTAATTGTCGACCAAGCGCGGCTCGATACTGATGACGCGCACGCCCGGCGGGAGGCTGCGCTCAAAGTCCATGAAAATTCGCGTCCAGGGAAAAGCCCGCTGAGCGATCAGAGAGTTCAAAAACGTGGCCAGGTCGCGCCGCTGTATGGTTTCCGGCCGGCCGAAAAACTGTTCGAGTTCCTGGCGTTCACCGCGGAGGCGTTCCATGTCCGCGTTGATCTGCACCTGTTCGGCGCGAAACGCGGTCTCGGCGCGCCACATCTGAAACGCGCGATCAGAAAGGAGAAACAGAGCTCCCAGGCCAATCACCGCAATCGCACCCGCGCCGACCGCAAACCGGCGGTTCCCTTCCAGCGGCGCCGTCGCGATATTGAGCCGAGTTTTCATCTTCCTTCCCTTCGCACCATGCTTCAGGCTCCGCGGTTCAACGTCCAGCCGACCAGTCCGTCCAGGTCACGGTCGGCTAGCGGCTGCTGGTCATTTCCCACGCGGCCCTCGCCGGCGGCTGAAGCCAACAGGGATGCCGTGGGACATTTTAATTCGCGCTCCAAAGGTTCGCGAAACTCTTCCATTCGCGGGCCCAAACCCGCCAGCCGAACCGAGGCCAGATCTTCTTTCCAGGTGTCCTGGTAATAGGTCGCGACGGGATAAATTTCGTCCAGCAAATTCTGCGGCGACAGGTCAAACAGTTCATTGGGAAGTTCGATGCAGCGGTAATTCCAGAGGATTCCTTCTCGAACGATGGCGATGGTCAAAGTCTTTCCGGCCACTCGAGCCAGCAGCGACGCACGCCCATCATCGAGCAACGGCATGGCCGACAGAGTCGAGCTGATGACCACGCCGGGAGTCATGCCGACCGACTGAATCATCTGCTCATATTCCCGAACGATGCGCAGTCTCGCCAGCGCGGTGACAATATCCACTCCTTCGTCCCGGGGAGCCTGGCGCATGAAGGAAATGATAGTTTCCTCGGCCTCGAAGGGCGTGCTTTTCTTCAGGCGCCAGCGGAGCAGCGGCTCGGCCTCGGCCCGCCGCCGGGGAAAGACATCGAAATGGAGAACAAAAACCGGCACCACCGGATCGGGAATCAGGAGCGCGACGGCTTGCCCCTTGGCGCGCAAGCGAGCGCACACGCGTCCAACGACGCTGCGGACTTCGGGGACCAATTGGATGTTGGTCTCCACCGCTGAAGGCACGATAGCGCCGGGCGGCAAGGCTTCGACAGCGAACGCTTCCAACCCCTGCCCGCGGCTCCAGCGAGCTGCAGCGACATGTCCCGGAGCGATCTCGCAGGCCACCGGCGGATGGGGCGCCACGTCAAGCCAATGGGAGACGGCCCGCACCAGCGCGCTGCGATAAATTCCTTCCCGGATTCCGGCGTTAAGTGGCATTGCGCTATGCCCGGTCTACTCGATGAACGTGACCTTATTGATCTCCTTGAGCGTCGTGGTGCCCTCACGCACTTTCGCCAAGCCGGAATCCCGCAGGAAAGTCATGCCTTCTTCGCGCGCAGCTCGCTTAATTTCCGAAGTGGGCCGCCGGTTGACGATCATTTCGCGGATGTGATCGGACAAATCCAAGAGCTCGGCGATGGCGGTGCGCCCGTGAAACCCGGTTCCTGAACATTCCAGGCATCCAGCGCCTTCGGCAAAAGTCACGTTCGCCCAAACCTCCGGCGGCAGACCAGCCGCCTGCAAAACGGCAGGAGGATAGCGCACCGGTTTCTTGCAGTGCTGGCACACCACGCGCACCAGGCGCTGCGCCAGAATGCAATTCAAGGCGGAGACGAAATTGTAGGGCTCGACTCCCATGTTGATGAACCTGCCGATGACGTCGGTGACGTTGTTGGCGTGCACCGTGGTGAAAACCAGGTGGCCCGTGAGGGCGGATTGAATGGCGATCTGGGCGGTTTCCTGGTCTCGAATTTCGCCGACCATGATTTTATCCGGGTCGTGCCGCAGAATCGAGCGAAGACCGCGAGCAAAGGTGAGTCCTTTTTTTTCATTGACCGGGATTTGGGTGATTCCGCCGACCTGATATTCCACAGGGTCTTCGATGGTGATGATCTTATCTTCCTCGGTCTTGATTTCGTTAATGGCTGCGTACAGCGTGGTGGTCTTGCCGGAGCCGGTGGGTCCGGTCACCAGGACCATGCCGTAGGGTTCGCGAATGTAGCGGCGAAACTTAACCAGTTCCTCGTTGGAAAAACCGATGACCTCCAGGCTCAGGTTGTGAAATTTTTCGGATAGAGTCTCCTTATCGAGGACGCGCAGGACCGCGTCTTCGCCATGAATCGAGGGCATGATGGAAACGCGGAAGTCCACGAAGCGGCCTTTGTAGCGAACGCGAAAACGGCCGTCCTGAGGCACGCGCCGCTCGGCAATATCGAGCTCGCTCATAACCTTGATGCGGGAAAGGATAGTGGAGTGCCACTCTTTGGAAATGGGGGACATCGCGTTGATGAGAACTCCGTCAATGCGGTACTTGACCACGACTTCGACATCGCGCGCTTCGATATGGATGTCACTGGCGCGGCGCTCGAGCGCGGTGAAGATGACCGTATCCACCAAACGCACGACCGGGTTGATCGCCGTGTCGGCGGTAAGACGGTCGGCGGAGATCGCCTGATCGCTCTCCTCTTCGTCCTGCACCACCTGCAGAGTGAACGCCTCGGTGGCTTGTTCGAGCACGCGCTGGGACTGCTCGGTACGCTTGAGGATGTCGCTGATCTGCGTGGCGGTGGCGACGCGAAGGACCAGCTTCTTGCCCAGGAGAAGCGTCAGTTCATCGCTCAGCAGAACCTGGCTGGGGTCGGCCACGGCAATGACCAACTGGTGGTCGTGGGCCTGCAAAGGCACAAAGTTGAAGCGGAACATGAGATCGGCCGGAATCACGCGGAACAATTCCGGGTCGATGCGCACAGTGTTGAGGTCAACAAAGGGGCAGCGATACCGTTCGGCCAGCTTCTGGCTTTGCTCCCGCTCCAGGTTTGAGTCTTGGATCTCGGCGGGCGTGAAATTGGATTCGGTCGTTCCCATAGCTTGTGGCTGGGTTTTCACTGGCTCGCACCCATCGAAAACGAGAAAATGGGCAGGTACAAAGAGATCAATATAAAAGCTATCACAACTGCCATGAACACCAAAATCGCCGGTTCCACGATGGCAATAAGAGTGCCCAGCCGCAAAGAGGTTTCCTCTTCGTAAAATTCAGCCACGCTGCCCAGCATCGAAGAGAGGGCACCGCTGGCCTCTCCGACCTCGATCATCTCCAGCCCCATCTCCGGCATGAGCCCGCCGGCGGCAAGGGCCGCGTGCAGAGACTGCCCTTCGGACACGCGCTCCGAGGCCTTGATAATGTCGCCGGAAATCAAGCGGCTGGATACGGCGTCGGCGGAAGTGGCCAGTGCCGTCACCAGGGGAGTCCCGCCCTGGAGAAGCGTAGACAGCGTACGGCACAGCTGAGCCACCTGAAACTTGATCCAGGTGTCGCCCAGGAACGGAATTTTCAGTTTCAGACGGTCCACCGCCACGCCGCCCGCTTCCGTCCGGGACCATAGGAACAAAAAGGCAATCGTTCCCAGCACCGCCAGAAAAAAAGCCATGAAGTAGATTCGATAGGTAACAGTGAGGGCCACAAGCAGCTGGGTAGCCGGAGGCAGCGGCAGACTCATATCGGCGTACAGTTGGGCGAATTTCGGAACAACGGAGGTGACCAGATAGGTCACGACGCCACCGGCCACCGTCATCAGGATAGCTGGATAGACCAGAGCGGCCACCAGCTTCTTCTTGGCGCCGGCTGAGATTCGCTGGTAAGCGATAAAATAGTCGAGGACGCCAGTAAGGTTGCCGCTCTTCTCTCCGGCCAGCACGGCCGTAATGTAAACCTTCGGGAACATCCCCTGCTTCTCGAGGGCCTCGGAGAGTGTCGAGCCTTCGCGAACGCGGTCCCGCACATCCAGCAAGACCGGGCGAATCCGCGGGGCGGCAGCGCGCTCGGCAAGAAGGTCGAGTGCCTTCAGAATCGGCAACCCCGCCTTGACGATGGTATTGAACTGCTGATTGAAAACCATGAAGTCGGCGGTTCGCACCGAGCGCGCCCGCTGTGGGCCTACGGCGCCGGCGGCAAAACCTCCACGACGGTGGACGGAATAAACCAACAGCCCGCGCTCCGTGAGTTTTTGGCGGACTTCGCTCTCGGACTGGGCGGCCTCAACCTGCGAGAAAACCCGGCCCGCCGTATCGGCTACTCTGCAATCGTATTCCATCGAAGAAAGTGTACCTCACCGCGAACCCGTTTGATTGGCCTGGCCCAAGCTATGCACCTTGGGGCGCAACCCGGACCGGACAGCTCCCGCTCTGTTTCCCGCGGCACATTCAAGGCCCCTTGACCGGAGCAAGCGCAGGACGGCCCACCCGCGGCGACGGCAATCGGTCCTGATCAGCCGCCGACGCCCCAACGGGCAGTCCAGCAGCGGCCGATTGGCCGGGCGCCTGGGAGGGACCTGCGGCTGACGCAACACATTTATCCATCTGCTCCTTGGCGCGCGTTAGCTCGGGATCCAGAAGAAGAGCGGCGGACAATTCGGACCGCCCCTGCGCACAGTTGCCCGTCGCAGCCAAGGATACACCGAGCGCGAAGTGCAGCGTGGCATCACGCGGTCGCAGCGCCGTGGCATACCTGAAATTCCGCGCCGCATCGTCCCAACGCCCGGCCCTGAGGTAAACCAGGCCTAGCTGAGAATAGGTATCGGGCATGTCCGGTTCAAGGTTTCTGGCTACTTGCAGGTAGTGCTCCGCGGCGCCCAACAGATTCGCTTCGTACAACAGGCGTCCCAAGTTGTAGTTGGCCAGGAAGAAACCGGGGCGCTCGTCAACCAGCTTCTGCATCATGGCGATTCCCGTACCCTGGTCGCCGTTATGAGCGATTTGGATGGCGTAGTTATTCCGAGCGAGAATGTTTTCCGGCGCCAAACGGTGAGCATGCTCGAAAAGATTGAATTCATTCACCCAGTAACTGGATGCATTCGCCGTGCTGTAAGACAAAGCCACAATAATCGGCAGCATGACCAGCACCAGGCGCTGGGGCAGGCCGAAGACCAGGCGGCCCTTATACAGCGGCTGGAGAGCCAACCCAACAAGCAGGGCGGCTCCCAACCCCGGCAAGTACGTGTAGCGGTCGTGCACGAGTTCGCCGATCGGCAAAACCGAAACATACAGCACCGGCAACAAAGGCAGGACCATGGCCGCAAGGGCGAAAGTCATTTCACGGGTTCCGAGCCGGCGTCGAAAAAACCACAACCCCACAGCGACTGCCCCCAAACCCACGAGCGGGAGTGCGACATGGAGCAGATCCCAATGCGTGCGAAACGGCAGGTCATAATACAGCGTCATGCGAATCGGCAGCAGCCACTGCTTCAAATAAAAGAATAGGACCGAAGGCAGAGTCAACAGTAGGGTCGAAACGGACACTTGAACCTGGGCATGGGAAAAACCATGTAGAACGTGAACGCGTATCACCAGGTATAGGATGGCGATGGGGATATAAACGGATGCTCGCGCCGCCGCGTGGTAAAACCGCTGCCATGTAGTCAGCGGAGTGCTCTGAACTCGACGGAGACCGTACAAGAAAGAATGCGCGAATACCAGAGCCGGCAGGACGGCCGCCGTCTCCTTTGCCAATAAACTGGCAGCGTAGAAAAAGCAGGAGACGCTCATCCAGACAATCGTCCTGCGTTCCCGCGACGCCAGGTAGGCGAGAAATCCACCGAGGAACAGGACAGCCAAAAGCGACTCTGTGGTGCCGGACACCCAGGCCACGACCTCATGACGAGTGGGGTGTATGCCAAATAGCAGCGCCGTAACCGCAGCGACCAACGGGCGGTCGGTCACTCGGCGCACGATCAAAAACGCCAGAGCCGTGGCCAGCAGGTGCAGGAGAACGGCAGAAGCGTGCCACCCCATCGGCTTCAAACCAAACAGAGCATCGTTGATCCGGAACCACAGAACGTTTAGCGGCCGGTAGTAGTTGCCGAGCGCGTTGGGATAAAGGTACTGCCAGACGTGACTCTGAAAATACTCTGGAACGAAGCGCCAGGCGCGAACCAGTGCGTTGTCGACAATTTGTCCTTGGTCGTCGTAAACGAAATGATAGTTCAGCGTTGGGAGATAGAGGAGCGCCGTGAAAATCAGGATGCCGCCAAGCAAGGCCTTGTCGTTCAGAGACGAACCGACCGCCACACAGTCAGTTTTGTTGTTGGGCACGCCCGCTCCAAATGGGTTGGGGCAGCGATCACCCGCCCGCCAGTACCAAGTCTAGCATCCGGTGCGGGGATGAAATCGCCTGATTTCGGCGTTTGCACTTATTTATCAATACTTTACAGGCGATTCATAAGGCGGAAAAGCAGGGGTGGGCCTGGATCAGCGTGGAGCGGCGGACTCATCTACCACGGTCACTCCGGGAGGCGTCTGAAAACGGAAAAACGCCTCCTGAACGGGGATATCTTCCTGCCACCGGCCAAAGCGAAATTCGAGCTCCACTCCCCCGGCCTCGAGCACGCGCACGTCCGCGAGTTCGCCGCTCGACGAATCCACTTCTAGCAGAACACGATCGTATGGTGCGGGGGTGAGGATACCCTCCTCCGCGCCTTCTTCAGCAGAGGATTTCGGAAGTTTGGTGCCGCGAGGAATACAACTTAAAGTGACGTGACCGGCCTGGAGTGAATCTGTGCCGGCCAGGTCGATGCGCGCGCACAACTGCGAAAGCCTCGCTTTGCCGGTCAGCAGAGCCAGCGGCGTGCGCCAGTCATCGCTTTCCTTCATCGGCGAGCGAGTCACCGTGTGGTCGGCCGGCACGAAAAACCAGACGGACTTGCCGTCGGCGATGAATAGCTTGGACTCGGGCGACTCATATTCCCAGCGCATGCGGCCCGGGCGGCTGAAATAGACAGTCCCGGATTCCATCTGGATGCCGGAATGTTCGTCCCGATAGGTTTGCAGGAAGACGGCCTTCAGCGTCTTCACGTTGTGATATTTCGATTCGAGCAACCGCACCACCGGTGCAGCCCCCGGGGCGGTTTGAGCCGGCGAGGCGGTCGGAGCTCCGGCGAGAGCGCAAGCCGTCAACAAAGAAAAAAGGCAGTGTCGCATGACACTGCCAGTTTAGCAGGAGACCAGTGCGCTCGGATACGGTGTGAAAGTACGCTCTAGATTGGCGGATCCGAGGGGCCTGCCGCGGCGGTAGAATTTTGGCGGATGATGGCCGTCTGGTCCGTGTAAAAATAATTGACACCGGTCGCGCCGACGTTCATCGGTTGGGCGTTGACGGCATAGCCGTTGACCGCGCCAGTTACATCGGTAGCTGTCACGGTATAGGTAAAGCTATAGCCGGACTTGAAGCCGCCGCTCAGCACCGAGTCGATGAGTCCGGCGGCGGTCGAATCCACAATCACCGCGTTACCGCCCAGATGGGCCAGGCTGCTGGCAAAGCCGTGTCCGTAGGTGGTCAGGTAGATCGCATTCGCCGTCGTGATCGTGCGCAGGTTCTGCACGGCGGACGCCTCATTGGCTCGCATTTTCGAGCGGATAAAATTGGGAATGGCGATCGCGGCGATGACCAAAATCACTGCCACGACAATCAGTAGTTCGATGAGGGAGAAACCGTGTTGTCCGTCCTTGCGAGCTTTCGGTTGCTGGCTCTGGCTGCTCATCTTAGGCCTCGCTCGAACCTCGGGTGAAGCTGGGAAAAACGGGGAGGAACTGGGCTTCCTCCCCGTCGAAACGAACGCTATTAGCTGAGCGGCGTGCTGTTGACATCGGCAGCGCCTGTGGCATTGAAACGGATCACGCCAGACTGATTGGTGAAGAAGCTGCGCTGTCCAGTGACGCCCGTGTTGACCGGGACACCAGTAAGGGTGTACGTGTTGATGTTGCCTTGAGCGTCGGCCGAGCCGGCGGTATAGACGAAGCTGTAGCCGCTCTTGATGCCGGCAGCCAGCACAGAGTCAACCAGGTCGGCCGTCGTGGAGGTTGCCGTCGACGCCGGGCCCAGGTCGGGCAGGGTGGAGGAATAGCCGATGTTGTAGGTGGTCGAATAGGCCACCTCTGCCGTGTTAATGGTGCGCAGCGAGCCGACTGCAGATGCTTCGTTAGCTGCCATTCGCGAACGCAGGAGGTTCGGGATGGCGATGGCGGCGATGATCAGAATAATCGCCACGACGATCAGCAACTCGATCAGTGAGAAACCCTTCTGTTTGTTATTGGTCCGCATACAATCTCCTTCTCCTCATTCTCGATTTGATGGCCACACGGGTGAATCACCCATCGTATGTGCAACCGCCCTTCCAACCGGAGGAGCGCTAGTAACGACTTCGGCACAAATGCTCGTAACAGTTTTGTTTGTATACACTTAGGTCTGTGGGCGCTCGAGAACAGCGCCCCGCCCATATCCCGCAAACGGCTCCCATACCCTCGGCAATGACAAATTTTGTCACTCCCAACCGCCACAAAGTGTCATGCGTAAGTGCCGCTACATTCTGCCCGGTTTGCTGGCTCGTCCGGCTAGCCATGTGGTGAACATCTAACCAAATGGACACGGATTTGGCAGGAATGATTCGTGCGGGCGCGGCTTCTGCTTAAACTGGCAGATAGACGGCGGCATGCATTCTCACAGGCGATATGCGCAGCCGGAGGAATTTGAGTTGAAAACCAGAGCCAAACGCTTATTGTGCTCGATTTCGGTGATCGTGGTCGTCGCGTTCGTCGTACGCATGGCCGTCTACTATCCGTTTTCGCTGAAGAAAGAAGTTCCCATCGCTTCGGACAGACTTCCTTATGGCTCGGAAACGGGGCAGGTGGCCGCGGCGATTGCGGAGGGACGGGGATTCAGCTCGCCACTGCGCATGGTGCGAACTGGCCCCACCGCCTGGTTCGCCCCGATCTACCCATATCTACTGGCCGGAATCTTCATGCATTTTGGGGTGTTCAGCTACTTATCGAACTTGATCATCCACGTCTTCGATCTCGCCTGCTCGGCGTTTACCTGCTGGCCTATTGCGGCCATGGCCGCGAGAGCATTTGGGAAAAAGACGGGAATCGCGGCCGCCTGGGCATGGGTATTCCTTCCCACAGCGATCTTTTATCCAGTCGTCTGGGTGTGGGACACGTCGCTGGCCGGGCTGTGGATGGCAATCCTGATTGCGGCCACGTTGAAATTGCGCGGATCGGACAGATGGAGCTGGTGGCTTGGGTATGGCGCGCTGTGGTCCGTAGGCGCAATGATTAATCCTTCGCTCCTCTCGGTTCTACCCTTCGTCGCTCTATGGGCCCTGTGGCCGCTGCGAACGCAACTCGGACCGGCGCTAAAGCTGGCCTCAGCGGCAGGCGTGATCTTCGTCTTGGGGATCGCGCCGTGGGCGATTCGCAACTATGTCGTCTTTCACCAATTTATCCCGCTGCGCTCGAACTTTGGGTTGGAGTTATGGCTGGGCAATAACCCAAGTGTCCCCGATAGCTGGACCCCTTGGCTTCACCCCAACGACAACCTCGACGAAGCTCTAAAGTATTCGCGGATGACGGAAATTCCCTATATGGCTGAGAAGGAGCGCGAAGCTTGGGCATTCATCCGCTCCCATCCGATAGACACGGCGCGCTCGACGTTGCATCGCTTTGCCAACCACTGGCTCGGTGTATGGGACGCTCCGGCCGATTTATGGCCGACGGCTCCGTGGTACGAGAGAGGGACGATCGTCAGCAGCTGTCTATTTGCGCTCCTGGCATGGCTCGGCGCTCTATTCGCTTGCCGCACGCGCAACGTGGCGGCATACCCTCTGGGAATAGTGATGCTTATTTTCCCCTTGGCTTTTTACCTGACGCACACTTCCCTGCGATATCGCTTCCCCATGGACCCGATCATGCAAGTCCTGGCTGCCTTTGCCGTGGTGTATATGTTTTCGCCGGCGGCCAGACGTGCAGCGCAGGCGCCGACAAACGATGACTTCCCCAGCAGCGGGCTCCCGGCCGAACCTGAGACCGTGGTATCCGTCCTCAGCTAATGCTGTACTTTTTCACGTAATGCCGGAAGGAACGATAGGACATCCTCAGAAGCTCCGCAGCGCGGGTGCTCGTGCCGTCCGAAGCTTGCAGTGCGGCCAAAATGTAAGCGCGTTCTATTTCCTGGATGTGACGCTCGAAGTCCATGCCTTCTTCCGGCACCACCGGATAGCCGTTGGCGGGCCGGTTCAACCCGGCCGAAACCGTGCCGGCCAGTCGAATTTTTTCCGGCAACACGCCAAGCGAAATCATGTTTCCCGTTTCGAGCGCTACCGAGCGCTCCAGCGTATTTTCCAGCTCGCGCACGTTTCCGGGCCAATCGTAAGTTTCCAGCTGGGCCATGGCCGCCGGTTCAATCCCTTCGATCTGCTTCTGCATGGCCTTACATAACCGTTCGAGAAATGCGCGAGCCATTAAAGGTATGTCCTCGCGGCGCTCGCGAAGCGCGGGCACGTGAATCGGTATGACGCTGAGCCGGTAGAAAAGGTCTTCGCGAAAATCTCCGCTGGCAATCGCCTGTTCCAAGTTGCGGTTGGTGGCCGCGATTACACGCACGTCGACGTCGATCTCCTCGGTGCTTCCCAGCGGCCGCACCTTGCCCTCCTGCAAGACACGATACAGCTTCACTTGCATGCTGGGGCTCATATTGCCGATCTCGTCCAGAAATAGCGTGCCGCCGTGGGCTGCCTGGAACAGGCCTTGCCGATTGTCGTTGGCGCCGGTAAACGCGCCCTTCAGGTAGCCGAACAGCTCGGACTCCAGGAGTGTCTCGGGGAAGGCCCCACAGTTTACGGTGATGAATGGCGCCTGCGCGCGCGTGCTGTTTTCATGAATGGCCCGAGCGACCAGCTCCTTGCCGGTGCCGCTTTCTCCCGTGATCAGCACCCGGCTGGCTTGCGGCGCCACGGTTTGAATCAGATCAAAAATGGCGCGCAACTTGGCACTGCGGCCAATGATGTTGTCCAGGCCGGTAAACCGCCGAAGCTCGCGGCGCAGATAACGAGCCTCGCTCTTCAGGCGCAGAGTCTCCTCGACCTCTTGAACGCCGCGCCGCAACTGATCCACCAGCTCATGGTCCTTGATGACGTAACGATCGGCGCCGGTATTCACGGCGGCGATGGCAGTTTCGATGGTCGGAACGCCGGTAATCAACAGAAAGACCGAAGAGGGCGAGACCTCTCTCGAATACGCCAAAAGATCCACGCCGCTGATGTCAGGGAGGCGAATATCCGAGATCACGATGTCGAAAATGCCGGAAACGAGCCGGCGCCGCGCTGCCTCTCCCGTCGTCACGACCTCGACGCGGTGTCCATCCTTCCGAAAAGTGATTTCGAGCAGCTCGCAGATCGAGCGCTCGTCGTCGACCACCAGGATGTGGGCCATGCTTCGCGCCCCCGTTTACGCCACTCGCGGCAATTCCACGGTGAACTCCGCGCCGCAATCCTTCTCCGAAATCACCGAAATGCGCCCGCTGTGCGCTTGCACGATCTGATAGACGATCGCCAGCCCAAGACCCGTGCCACCCGCGAATGTGGACTGCAGCGGCTCGAAAAGATTTGCTCGCTGTGAAGGAGAAATACCCACGCCCGTATCGCGAAATCGGATCCGCACCCAGAAAGGCGAAGTCTCCACGCACACCGTAAGCGTTCCGCCGTCAGGCATGGCGCGCAGCGCGTTGTCGCACAAATTCCAGAAGACCTGCTTGATCCGATTGACGTCGACGCGAGCCCGAATCGGCCCGTTCGCAAATACACGCTCGATACGATTCTTGCCCTGCAGTTGCGGACCTTTCTCCAGCAGCGTCAGTGTCTCTTCCAAGAGAGCGGAGATGTCGACCTCGCTGAACTCGTAGCTCTTGTCGCGAGAATAATTCAGGAAATCGCTGATGATGCGATTGAGCCGCTCGGATTCGCGCGTGACGATGCCCACCAGGTGTTTGTGGTCTTCGTCCAAGGGGACCATGCGGCCGAGTTCCTTGACCGACCCCGCAATGGCCGTCAGCGGCTGGCGGATTTCGTGAGCGATGGCGGCGGACAGGCGTCCCAGGGCGGCCATGCGCTCCTTGACCGCCATCTCCTGCTCCAGCCGTTTCAGGTCGGTCAAATCCTGAAAACTGATCACGAACCCGGAACTGCGATGTTCGCCCGTTCGCAGCGGTGACACCGACAAGCCCAGATAGCGCTGTTGCCCGCCGGCCGTGTAGCACTCGACCTCGCGGCGCTGCACCAACCCTTCTTCATTCTCCTCGGTGACAGTCCAAATGGCAGGAATCAGCGCACCGAGCAGCAGCCCCCGCACATTTTCGAACCGGTATCCTGTGATTTCTTGCGCGGTGCGGTTGAGCAGCGTAATTCTCCCGAAGAGATCGGTGGTGATGAGCCCGCCGCGCATCGAGTGGATGATGTCTTCGTTAAACGCTTGCAGATCCTGCAACTCGCCTTGCTTGATCTCCAGCTCCACGCTCTGACGCCGCAGGCTCTGCGTCAAAAGGCTGGAAAGATAAGCAACCGCCAGGAACGCGCACATATTGCTGAAAATCCAGGTCAACAGAGAAACAGCGCTGGGCATCTCCACCGCCGTGCGAGGAAGCACGCGGAAGTACACCAGTTCGATCGAAGCCCCCAGAAGAACGAAGCTGAACCCCGCCATCAGGAAAGTCACGCGGCGGGAGAACAGGATGCTGGCCATGATGATAGCCAGCAGATACAGGGGGATGAAGTAGCTCTCATGCCCTCCCGTCAGAAGCACGAGTCCGGTGATCAGAAACAGATCGCAAACAATCTCCAAGGGCGCGAGCCACCACGCCACCGGCACCCAGCGAAGCAGAATGGAGTAGAACGTGGCCAGCGTGTACCAGAGAATGATCAGCGAAAGGAACCAGCGGGCCGATACCTGGAGCGCGGTGTATTCCTGGAGGATTACCACGACCACCATGAGCATGGTGATCAGCAAAAAACGAACCCGAGTGACCCAGCTCAGCCAGTCGCCTACATTCCTGGCGACCATGTCTGAAAACGGAGGCGCCGGTTCGACAGCGCCCAAGGACGCGGCCCCTGGTCGAAGATGTGGAATGGCGTCCCGCGAAACGCTGCCCGTGGCCGCCGTGCCCAGGCCGGGATCGAGAGCGGAGCCGGAGCTAGTGGCCACTGCTCAACTGGCCAATCAGCGTGAACAGGGGCATGTACATCGAAATCACGATGCCGCCTACCACCACCCCGAGGAAGACAATCATGGCGGGTTCGAGGGCCGCCAGCAGGTCCTTCACCGCCGCGTCCACCTCGTCCTCGTAAAAGTCGGCGATTTTCTGCAGCATGGCATCCATGGCTCCGGTCTGTTCGCCGACCCCGATCATTTGCGTAACCATGCCGGGAAACACTTCGGTTTCCTTCAGCGGACCGGCCAGCGTCTTTCCTTGCTCTAGCCCCTGGCGCACCTGCAATAGGGCTTTTTCGATCACCGCGTTGCCGGCCGTGCGCGCGGTAATATCCAGACTTTCCAGGATCGGCACGCCGGAGGTGATCAGAGTGCCCAGCGTCCGGGTGAATCGGGCGACCGCGATTTTGCGCAGAAGAATACCGACCAGGGGCAGCTTCAACAGCAGGCCGTCAAGAACCATTCGACCCTGAGGCGTGCCGTACCACACCTTGACGGCGATGCCCATTCCGATCATAAACATCAGGATGAGCAGGCCGAAGATGCTGCCGACGAAATTGCTTAGGCCGATCACGATCCGGGTCGGCAACGGAAGATCTACTCCCAGGCCCACGAATAGAGTTGCGAAAATCGGGACGACCTTCCACAACAGCAGCGCGATAACGCCCACGGCCACCACGATGACCGCCACCGGATACACCAGGGCCGACTTGACGGCCCGATTCAGCTTCACGTTCTTTTCAATGTACAACGCCAGGCGCTGCAGGATGGTATCGAGAATACCGCCTGTTTCGCCGGCTTCCACGAGGTTGACGTACAGGGGATCGAAAACCTTGCTGTGCTTGGACATGGACGTGGACAGCGTGGAGCCCCCTTCGACCGCCGAACGCGTTTCCGTCAGCACTTTCTGAAAAGTCTTGTTCTCCTGCTGCCCGGCCAAGATTTCCAGGCACTGCACCAGGGGAAGTCCTGCGTCAATCATGACCGAGAACTGGCGGGTGAAGACGGCGATATCCTTGGCCTTGACTCCGCCGCCGAACGTGGGCAGGTTGAACTCCTTGCCCTTCTCCGACATCTTGTTGACCTTGATTTGCTGGCGCTTGAGCAGAGTCGTCAGTTCGGTCTTATTGGCAGCCGTGCGTTCGCCGCTTACGGCGTTCCCGGTGCGATCCGTGCCACGATAAACATAGACGGGCATAACTCATTTCCTCCTGTTTCCGTTGCCATCGTAAATCTTTGCCTAGCGGCGCGCCGGCACAGGAGCACGTTGTCCGGGGCCGCTGACTCCCCGATTGATCATATCCTGCAACTCATCCTGATTGGACGAACGTGCAAGGGCAGTTTCCAGAGTGATTAACTTGCCGAAATACGCGTTGGCCAGGCTCTGGTTAAACGTCTGCATGCCCGTCGTTCCCGTACCGGTCTGCATCGCTGAATAAATCTGGTGGATCTTGTCTTCGCGGATAAGATTCCGAATGGCGGAATTGGGAATTAGAATTTCCATGACCATGGCTCGCCCGCGTCCATCGATGCGCGGCAACAACGCCTGGCAAAGCACGCCTTCCAGGACCATCGAGAGCTGGGCGCGAATCTGGGGCTGCTGATGCGCCGGAAAAACGTCCACAATACGAGTGATGGTCGAGATGGCCGAGTTGGTGTGCAGCGTGGCAAAGGTCAAATGGCCGGTTTCCGCGATCCGCAGAGCCGATTCGATGGTTTCCAGGTCGCGCATTTCGCCGATGAGCACCACGTCCGGATCCTCGCGTAAGGCCGCGCGCAGCGAATTCGAGAACGAATGCGTATCGGCGTGGACCTCACGCTGGTTCACCAGGCATTTCTTGTGGTTATGCAGAAACTCAATGGGATCCTCGATCGTGATCATGTGCTCTTCGCGCTCGTTGTTGATCTTGTCCAGCATGGCGGCAAGGGTGGTCGATTTTCCGGAGCCGGTGGGACCGGTCACCAGCACCAGCCCTCGCGGCTTTTCGCACAGCGCCTTCACCACGGCCGGCAGGCCCAGCGCATCGAAGCCTTTGATCTCCCACGGAATCGTCCGGAATACCGCACCCACCGCGCCCCGCTGTTGCAGCAAATTGCCGCGAAAACGCGCCAAGTTCTTTAATCCAAACGAAAAGTCAAGCTCCAGATTCTCTTCAAAACGGTGCTTCTGCGCGTCGGTAAGCACGCTGTAGGCCAGCGTCTTTGTCTCCGCGGCGGTCAGAGGCGGCAAATCGAGCGGTTTCAGCTTGCCGTGCACGCGCACGCGCGGAGCGCTGTTGGTGGCGATATGCAGATCACTCCCGCCCATTTCCACCATCTTCTTCAGCAGCTCGCTCAGAGTGATTCCAGCCATAGCTTCCCTCCTTACAGAACCGTCTCGCGCAGGACCTCGTCGATCGTGGTCTGTCCCTGGGTGATCTTGATCAGCCCGCTGCGCCGCAGAGATATCATGCCCACATCCAAGGCCTTCTTCTTCAATTCCAGAGCCGAGGCGCCCACCAAAATCAGCTCACGCAGTTCGTCGGTGATCTCCATGACCTCGTACAGGCCGACCCGGCCCTTGTATCCATTCTTGTTACAAGTGGCGCAGCCTTTCCCGTGGAAGATGGTTACGGTCTTGGCTTCCTCGGGCGTGAATCCCGCGTCCAATAAAGTCTGCTGCGGGAGTTCGAGCGGCTCCTTGCAATTGCCGCAGATACGGCGCACCAGGCGCTGTGCGCAAATCAGATTGACCGAAGTCGCCACCAGAAATGGCTCAATGCCCATGTTCATCAAACGGCTGATGGTGGAAGGCGCGTCATTGGTGTGAAGTGTGGAAAGCACCAGGTGGCCGGTGAGGGCCGCTTTCACGGCGATCTCGGCGGTCTCGAAGTCGCGGATTTCGCCGACCAGAATGATGTTCGGATCTTGACGCAGGAAAGCGCGCAGCGCCGACGCAAAGTTCAATCCGATCTGATCCTTCATCTGCACCTGGTTGATGCCCGCGAGCTGGAATTCAATCGGGTCTTCGGCCGTCATGATGTTGGTATCGGGTGTATTCAGTCGCGACACCGACGAATACAAGGTGTTGGTCTTGCCCGATCCGGTGGGTCCTGTCACCAGCACCATCCCGTAGGGTCGAAGAATGGCTTGTTCAAACCTCGCCAGCGATTCCGGCTCAAATCCGAGCTTGGTCATGTCCAGGCGCAGATTTTCCTTGTCCAGCAAACGCATCACTATTTTTTCGCCGAAGAGCGTGGGCACGGTCGAAACGCGGAAGTCGAGCTCCTTGATTCGCTGCTGCGACCGGTACTTGATCATGATGCGCCCGTCCTGCGGCAGCCGCTTTTCGCTGATGTCCAGCTTGGCCATGATCTTGACGCGGCTGGTGATGGCGTCCTTCAGCTTGAGCGGAGGAGTCATCACGGCCTGCAGCATGCCGTCCACGCGAAAACGGATGCGCAGCTCTCGCTCATACGGCTCGATATGAATGTCGCTGGCGCCACGCTTGACTGCGTCCGTCAATACCAGGTTCACCAACTTGATGATGGGTGCCTCTTCCGCTGCCTTTTCCAGGGCGGCGAGGTCCATTTCCTGCTCTTCCGCGGCAAGTTCCAGGTCCCCGGAGTCGTCGGCGCCCAGATCCTTCATGACCTTGTTCAGCTCTTCGCCGGATTGCACATCACCGTAGAACTTGGCGATGGCCTCGCTCACAGACGCCTCGGAAGCCACCACGGGCTCTACGTTGAATCCGGTCATGAACTTGATGTCGTCCATGGCGAAGACATTCGTGGGGTCGGTCATCGCGATGGTCAGTGTCGCGCCGACACGAGAGAGAGGGACAATCTGGTAGCGAATGGCTGTCTCTTGCGGGATGAGTTTAATAACCCCGGGATCCACTTCGTAATACTTCAGGTTAATGGACGGCACTCCATACTGGCGGGAGAGAACTTCGGTGATCGCGTCGTCGCTGATCAACCCCATTTTTATCAGGCACGTACCCAGCCGCCCTCCGTTCTTGTGCTGGTACACCAGTGCCTGTTTGAGCTGATCCTCGTTGATCAGCTTTTCTTTCACCAGGATTTCGCCAAGACGCGAAGACATAAGTAGGCGGAGCGAGGGCTACACTCTCCCCAAATTAAAGACGTTAGCAGAACGTCTTAGCAGGCGCGGCGGGCGGGTTTGTGTATCGTATTGAAAGCGCCAATAGCCAGTCGACGTCTCAGCGAGTTTCGAAGGTGTGGCAAATTCGCCACACCCTTGACGTGCTTACTTCCGCCAGTTATCGTGCCGACAGGGTAATCGTGAATATGCAATCCACCGCCCCGTCGCCCATTAGGGCCCTCTCCCCGGCCGTCCACTCGGCCCAGCGCACTCGGCCGGAAGACCATGCATCCGCCACACTGCAAGCGTATTTTGAGACACTTTCGTCGGCCCTGGGGCCAATGGAGTGGTGGCCGGCAAGAAGCCCGTTTGAGGTGATCGTGGGCGCCATCTTGACCCAAAATACCGCCTGGATGAACGTCGAGAGAGCCGTAGAAAACTTGCGCCGCGAAAAATTATTGAGGCCGCGCGCTATGGAACGCGTGTCTCAGGCGCGGTTGGCGAGGCTGGTTCGCCCATCGGGATATTTTCGGCAGAAGGCCAGAAAGCTGAAGGCGTTTGTCCAATTTCTGCGGGAACGCCACGGTGGGTCGTTGGTGCGCATGTTTCGTGCTCCCACTTCAGAATTGCGCCAACAGTTGCTGGCAGTTCACGGGATTGGCCCCGAGACCGCAGATTCCATTTTGCTCTACGCGGGTCATCACCCGGTCTTTGTGGTGGACTCGTATACGCACCGCATCCTCGGCCGGCACGGCCTGGCTGGCGGCAAGCCGGATTACGACGGGATCCAGTCATTGTTCGAGACCAATCTTCCCAGGGATTCCGCGCTCTACAATGAGTTTCACGCGCTGCTCGTTAACGTGGGCAAAAACTGGTGCCGCAAAACCCAGCCCCGCTGCGGCGATTGTCCCCTGCTTCCGTATCTGCCGGAGAATTCTTCGCTCTGGCCGGGCAACACTACCCTTTCGTCCAGAATTCAGGAGTCCGGCGCATGAGCAAGCGTTCGCGGACATCAAGACTGGGACTGGCGCTCGGCGGCACGTTGATTGCCCTGCTGCTCGCCGCGGTCGTCACTCTCGGTTCCCTCACGCTCCCATTCCAGGTCGGGGAATGGAGCCAGGTCCTCATTCTGTACGCGCTTTCAACTTTCATTGTCGCGGCGCTGCTGGTTTTCGGCCTGATGCTTGCGCGAACGTTGATACGGCTCTGGGCCGAGCATCAGGCACAGCAACTCGGATCCCGCTTCAAGACGAAAATGGTTCTCGGAGCGATGGCCGTC
>Ga0207023_10140_pt2 | contig 20395 bp, 21 predicted proteins | sample Alteio_BWMinCont_47_FD_153464 | JGI IMG/M metagenome (GOLD analysis project Ga0207023, IMG submission 153464) | Enriched cells from forest soil in Barre Woods Harvard Forest LTER site, Petersham, Massachusetts, United States -... | ecosystem: Environmental > Terrestrial > Soil > Temperate forest >... | reverse complement strand
GCGCGGCTGGAGCAGGCTGAATTCTGAGAGTTGCGAGGTAGCAGTATGAAGGGAAGTCGTTGCGCGCGCGTGGCCATTGAGTTTTGCACCGCGGGCGCGCTGGGCTGGGTTCTGCTCGGCGCGTTCGTTCCCCGGCCGGCGCGCGCGGCCGGCGCTGCGGCGCAAGTACGCGTTCCCAATGCAGTGTTCAAACAGGCGGCCGGGCGAGTGGCCTTCTGCGTCGCCAAGGGCGCCATAATCATCGCGGTGGCGGATGGGGGCGGCGCGGGCTCGCGTCCGCCGGCAGTGCAGCCAGTGGGCGCGGGACGCGTCGCGGTAGTGCTGGGCGCGGCCGACTGGACAGGCGACGACGGGAAACTCACGCAGCTCGATGCGGAATTGCCGACAATCGCTCGGCAGGTTTTCAACGCCACGGCTACCAAAAATCCTCTCGATCAATCCGCGAGCGATATCGAAGCCGTCGGTGTGACGTTACTGGAGTTTCTCCGGCCGCTCGTCTCAGACATTCATTACAAGCTCAATCTGGCCGCCAACGAGCCCTTGATCGAGGTTTTGCTCGCGGGCTATACCGAGGGTTACGGTCCGGAGATCTGGGATCTACATTATCGCGTGCAGCAGCAGAGTTTTGGTCCCGACTACTGGGAAACGCGGCCGATGCGGCCGGCTTACTACCAGCTTTATCCGCCGGAGAAAGGCCAGCCGCGGACGTTCGTCGAGGTACAGTACCCGGCCAAGCTCGCGCCGCTGGGACTTGCGCGCGCCGCCCAATCTGATGCGCAAGTCGAGCGAATTCGCAATTCTTCACTCCAGATGAATGCCGCCATCACAGCAGTTTTGAACGGAGAGAGCGTCAAGGCCGATGCCCGGCCGGTGGAAGATTTTGTGCGCCTGGCGATGCCGGTGATCGCGGGCCCGCAGGCGAAATTGGCAATTGGGGCGATTGACGAGCAGACCCATTTTCAATGGCTGTTGGCGCCTGAGGATGCGCGGTCGGCGCCCACCGAGACGAAAGCCAACCAAGCGCCGCCAGGACAACAGACGCAGACCGACCGACCGTCGCTGCGGCGCGCGGGCCCGCCTACGGCCCCATAGCTTGTTTGAACTAGCGGTCTAGGATTTATTCCCCGCGAATTGCTGCTTCACGCGCTCGTTCTTTTCCGCCACGGAACGCGCCAGCTCCTGTTTATATGTCACCAGGCGCTCGGCCACTCGAGGGTCGGAGGTCGCTAGAATTTCGGCGGCGTAGATGGCTGCGTTCGTCGCGCCGGGCTTGTCGATGGCCATGGCCGCGACGGGAACGCCGGCCGGCATTTGTACAGTCGAAAGCAGCGAATCGATTCCCGAAAGCACCGTCGTGGCCATGGGAACGGCGATCACGGGGAGCGTGGTATACGCCGCGACCACGCCCGCTAGGTGCGCCGCGCCGCCGGCGGCCACGATAACCACCTTGAGTCCGCGCGAGATGGCCGTCGAAGCGTATTCATGCGTACGTGCAGGAGAGCGATGCGCTGAGACCACCTCGATCTCGAATGGAATGCCGAATTTTTCGAGCATGCGCGCCGACTCGGTCATCACGGGCAGATCGCTATCCGAACCCATGATGATGCCGACCAGCGGTTTTGCTTTTGCTCCATCGGCTGATGAACTCAACGCTCGCCTCCGATTGTGGGCGCCGCGACCGCGGCCACCACTTGAATAGTGTCTCCACGCTGAATCTGGCCGCCTTCGATCACGCGACACAAGACTCCCCGCCGCCCGTATAGTTCCTGCTTCAGGCCCGTGCGAATTTCGTCCATGCGCTCACAGGGTTCGCATGGCCCGGTGACTTCGAGCACGGCCTGGCCGAACTCAAGACGTTGGCCCTTAGAGAGATCGTTTACGCGGAGTCCGCGTGTGGTGATGTTTTCCTTGATCTGGCCAGGCATGAGGCCGAAACATTCGAGAGTCTCGCAATCCATCAAGAGCACTTGCCGGCGACGGCCCGGACGAGCGTGCCTGCAACCTTCAAGTCCGCAGTCGGGGACAGCAAGCGCGCTTTGGACTTCGCGCATGGGGCGCCGCAGCGCGGTGCCGAGGAAAAGATGTAACACAAGGCTCATATTTAGTCGCCCGCGACCTTGGCTCTCTCGGAAGGGACGGCGATATCGGTGCGGTAGTGCGCCCGAGCAAAATGGATTTTGCTTGCGGCCTCGTAGGCCGTCGTGCGCGCAGAGTCGAGAGAGGGCCCTGTTGCAGTAACGCCAAGGACACGGCCACTACACGTGTAGTATATATTACCGTCCCGTTTCGTTCCTGCGTGAAATACGACTGCTCCGGGAACTGTTGCGGCTGCGGCAAGGCCGGTAATTTCAGCACCCGCATCGAATTTTCCGGGATAGCCGCCGGAGGCTAAGACTACACAGATACTCGCGCCCGGCTTCCATGCCAGCTTGATCTGGTTGAGGCGGCCCTCAGCCACGGCGGCCAGCGCTTCGGCAAGGTCAAAGTCCATGCGCACGACGATCGGCTGGGTCTCCGGGTCGCCCAGTCGACAATTAAACTCAAGGAGCTTTGGCCCTGAGGGCGTCAGCATCAAGCCGAAATAGAGAAAGCCCTGATAGGTCTCACCATCTTTGCGTAGGCCTTCGAGCGTGGGGCGGACAATCGTTTGCAGAATGCGTTCCTCAAGGTCGGCTGGAATGATGCCGTCGGTCGAATATGCGCCCATGCCGCCGGTGTTCGGTCCCCGATCGGCGTCGAAAACGCGCTTGTGATCGCGCGTGGGCACCAGCGAGACAAAATGCTGGCCGTCGGCGAGGACAATGTAGGAGAGTTCACGGCCGGAGAGCGTCTCTTCAATCAGCATCCGAGCTCCGCCATCGCCGAATTCACGCTTTTCCATCGCGCGGTTGAGAAAGGAGCGTGCCTCATCGTGGTCGGACGTCACGAGTACGCCTTTGCCCGCGCATAGGCCGTCAGCTTTGAGCACGACTGGCGCGTCGATGGAGGCGATGATCTTATAGGCTTCGACGGCGGAGTCGCACGTCCCGTAGACTTGCGCCGTGGGGATCTCATGGCGCGCCAAGAACTGCTTGGCAAAAATCTTGCTGCCTTCGAGCTGAGCGGACTGCCGGCTAGGTCCGATCAGACGAAGCCCCCGGCGCGCAAACTCGTCGGCAATGCCCAGCACGAGCGGCTGCTCGGGGCCAACGACGGTCAGATCGGCGCGGAGATGAGTGGCGAGGTCGGCCAGTTCGGTGACGTTGCCAGTGTCGGCAGCGACGCACTCAGCCACTTGCGCGATACCGCCGTTTCCTGGCGCACACCAGATTTTTTTGACGCTGGGACTCTGGCTCAGTTTCCAGGCCAAAGCGTGCTCGCGCCCGCCGCCGCCCACTACCAGTATTTTCATGGCCCTCTGTTCTGACCGGGCTGCAAGTACAGCCCGAACCCGACAATAAGCGCAGGCTGCGCCGCTGTCAACGCCGGTCCGAGTGCGCCTGCTTGCGTACCGAGCGAAATGGTGTTTTCATCGGTCGCCATGCCAATGTCCGCACTCCCTTGGGATTTCTGGGTCATGCTGTTGGTGCTGGCGACCGTCGTGCCATGGCGCGGCTTGGTTCGCGTTCGGATGTTGCTGGTCCGCCCGCAATTAAGCTCTGCCGAGCGCATATCGCTTTACGGATCGACGATTGCGTTTCAGTGGCTCGCGGCGGGAATCATTGCCTGGCGGGCCGCCGCCCGCGGTCTGACTCCGGCAGCGCTCGGTCTTTCTTCAGGCCGGTCAACGTTGGCCATTGTCCTCGGCGTCGCGATGGCTGCGGCATTGACATTGATGCAGATCGCAAGCCTGCGCCAGCTCTCACGATTGCCTGTCGAAAAGCGAGGGCACCTGTATCAAGTCGCCGCGAAGCTGATGCCACAAAACTCGAGCGAGGCGCTGGTATTTGTCGCGCTGGTCGGCACCGTGAGCCTGTGTGAAGAGCTGATGTTTCGCGGCTTCGCTTTCGCTGCTTTCAGGCAACTCAGCGGCGGCTCCGCGGCGGTTGCCGTGATGGCCTCATCGGCGCTATTCGCGGTCGGACATGTCTATCAAGGGCGGCGCGGAGTGGCCAATACCTTTGTGCTGGGGCTGCTGTTTGCTGGCGCGCGAAGCTGGTCCGGCAGCCTCGTACCGCCGATTATGGCGCACTTGGCGGTCGACCTGGCTGCGGGCTTGGTTGGACGGCAGGCGGCGACCGGCGGTCGGAGCGCATCCCAGACGCGGCCGACTATTTTATATATGGTTAATAGCGTATGAGTTCACAGAGAATTCCCGAAGGTGCCCTTCCCCTTGAAGCGATTGCCGCCACACTAGCTCCATTCAAAGTCGATCTGGAAGAAACTCAACTCTTGGCCATCCATGATTACGTTGAGCTGTTGCTCAGGTGGAATAAGTCCATTAGTTTGACAGCGATAGAGGACAGAATCGAGATCGTTTCGAGGCACTTTGGAGAGAGCTTGTTTGCGGCTACGTTTCTCAAAATCGAGCATTGTCGGCTGGCCGACGTTGGGAGCGGGGCTGGATTCCCTGGTTTGCCACTGAAGATCGTTCTTCCTGACATGGAGCCGGTGTTGTTCGAGTCTAACGCCAAGAAATGTGCGTTTTTGACGGAAATATCGCAACGACTGGGTCTTTCAGATGTCGTGATCAATCGTCAGCGCTACGAAGAGTTCAGCGCGAATGGCCAGGGATTCGATTTCGTCTGTGCCAGGGCGCTTGGCGACTATGCCAAATTCCTGCAGTGGGCAAGGCTTGTTCTCAAACCAGGCGGTCATGTCGTCCTTTGGCTGGGTACCGAGGATTCGGTTCGAATGGGGCGAAGAAAGGGCTTTAGATGGCAAACGCCTGTGGCGATTCCAGAGTCGCGCCGCCGGGTTATTTTGGCGGGAGAGGTGGCGTCCTGAATAGAATGTTTCACGTGAAACATTTTTCTCGCGAAGGTATCGCAATTTGTTTCACGTGAAACATCTTGCGCACGCTTTCTGTATCTGGTAGATTCCGCATCAACTTTGGGGGAAGTATTGTGGCTCGCGTTATTGCAGTCGCTAATCAAAAGGGCGGCGTCGGAAAGACAACGACTGCCGTCAATCTAGCCGCATCTATCGCCAGTGCAGGGCAAAAAGTCCTCCTAATAGACACAGATCCTCAGGGCAACGCGACGACGGCCATAGGATTCTCCAGAGATCCTTCCAGGAAAACTCTATATAACTCGCTTATCCTTGCGGAATCGCTTAACCGGGTCATTCTGAACACGCAAGTCGCTGGGCTGGATCTTATTCCGGCAGATAAGAATCTAGTCGGGGCAACTGTCGAATTGGTCGGTTCAGACAACCGCGAATACCGCCTGAAGAAGGCCTTGGAACCTCTTTTATCGACCTATGCGTTCGTCATTATAGATTGTCCTCCAGCGCTCGACTTTCTGACATTGAACGCGCTAGTAGCCAGCAATTCTGTCCTGGTTCCGATCCAGTGCGAGTACTTCGCATTGGAGGGAGTTTCGGAGTTGCTGGACACACTCATGCGCATTCGCAGGACGCTTAACCCAGACTTAGCCATCGAAGGCATTGTCCTCACTATGCACGATGAGCGCACGACGCTTTCGCGACAGGTTACGTCGGACCTGAGGAGTTTCTTCGGAACACAGGTTTTCGAGACGATCATCCCGAGGAATGTGCGGCTGGCGGAGGCCCCAAGCCACGGGAAGCCAATTCTTATTTACGACATTAGTAGTAGTGGAGCAAGAGCCTATGAACGCCTTGCAACGGAGGTCATAACCAATGGCCAGAAACGCATTGGGGCGGGGGCTGGGAGCATTAATTCGTGAGGCCGAACCGCCGCCACCCGTAGCATCGGCAGGAGCGACCGCAGCAGCTCCCGCCCGCGCACCGTCGACCAATCAAGTCGATGTCGACTTGATTGATCCTAGCCCCTATCAACCACGCACCCGGTTCCGCGAGGAAGGTTTGACCGAGTTGGCGCAATCAATCCAGTCCACGGGCATCGTGCAGCCGCTCGTGGTTCGTCCGGTCGGCTCGCGATTTCAACTGCTGGCAGGCGAGCGACGGTGGCGAGCGGCGCAGCGAGCTGGTTTGTCTCGCGTGCCCGTTGTGGTCCGCGAGGTTGGCGACGAAGCGGCTCTGGAGATCACGCTGGTCGAAAACATCCAGCGTGAGGATTTGAACCCGGTGGAAGAGGCACGCGCATTTGAACGCTTCATGAATGACTTTCATCTCACGCAAGAAGAAGTTGCGGGACGCACGGGGAAAGATCGCGCCACGGTGGCCAATTCAGTGCGCCTCCTGCGCTTGGAAAAGCCCATACTGGAGCTGATCGAAGACGGGCGCATGTCGGCGGGCCACGGCCGTGCGTTGCTCGGCGTCGCCGATGTCAATGTCCGCTTGGCGCTGGCAAAGCGAGCCTCCCGGGGCGGATTGACGGTACGACAAATCGAACGGCTTGCTTCGCGGCGCAATCGGGCGCCCGCATCGCCAGCGCAGCCGGTACTCGACGCGAATGCGCGTTCCGCGATCGAGCAGTTGCAGCGGACGCTGGGCACGCGAGTGACGCTGCGTACTCCGACCAAGACGCGACCAGGGCAATTGCAGATCGAATATTACGATGAGGAGCAACTGGCCGGGCTGTATGATCGCTTGACGCAGTGAGTATATACTATGATTGTAGTATATAGAGTAACGGTGCAGTTGCTTTTGGGCGACGGGTTTGAGACAGTATCCGTTCAGCTCTCAACCAAAGGCGGTCGGGCATGAATTGGAGACGATCCAAGCACGGCAACAACGCAGGCGATTGGTCCGGCTTTCTGGACAAGGCTGTTCGGTTTGACGGCACGATCGAAGTGCCGGGCACATTCCGGCTCGAGGCGCAGGTGAAGGGCAACATCATCTCCAGCGGCAGCCTGACTCTGGGTGAGGGCGCCCGCGTCGAAGGCCAGATCGAAGGGAATCAGGTTGTGGTTTGCGGGCGGTTCGATGGCGTCATTATCGCGAAGAGCCGCGTCGAGATACTTCCCAAGGGGATAGTCACCGGTGAGATTCACGCTCCTTGCGTAGTGATCGAGCCGGGAGGAATTTTTGACGGCCAGTGCCACATGTTCGCAGCGACCGAGTCGCGCAAGCCTCTGACGATACCTATCCGGGTGGCGCACCAGGGATGACCCGAACCAGTCTCGTTTCTTGCAGCAGCCTTTGAAAGCCTCTGTGAGACCTCTGAGAGAACTTTTTTGATCGGTTGCCTTGCTCCGCGGTGCGCAGTCGAAATCCTGGGCGGGCTGTACGTACCGCCCGCACTCTATTCATGGACACGGTAACTCACGGGCTCGTCGGCGCGCTGATCGGCAAAGCATTTTTCGCGGATGATGCTCCAGCGGTAGGAACTTCCTGGCTCGGGCGGTCGCGCTCAGAAGGGCGCGTCGCAATTATCTGCGCGACGGTTGGCGCCGTATTCCCGGACATCGACGTTTTCTTCGGCTTTTTTACCCACGACAATCTGGCCTTCATCACGCGACACAGAGGCGTGACGCATTCGTTGCTGATGCTGGTTGTGTGGGCTGCGGGACTGGCTTTGTTGGCTGGGTGGCTGGCTCGAAGTGTGGGTTGGCGGGCGCCGAGCTTCGCCGAGCTCTTCTCGGTATTTGGCGCCGCGCTGGTGAGCCACATTTTTCTGGACCTGCTTACGTCCTGGGGCACGATGGTTTGGAGTCCGATCGATCACTCGCGGCTCGCGTTTGATTGGCTGTTCATCATCGATCTGACGGTGACGCTAACCGCACTGGTACCGCAACTGGCGGCCTGGGTGCACCGTCCAGGTTGCTCGATCTGGCTGGCGCCGGCAGTGTGGCTGGCGCTATCGGGCGCGGTTTTTGGATTGGCGCCGTACATACGCTCGCTTGACGTGCCGCTTTCGCCTGAGGCGGTAACGGGCATTTGCGTTCTCATGGCCGTTTTTCTGCTGGTGCCAATCCGGCGGCGGGGCGAATCGCGCTTCGGGCGAGTGGCGTGGTGCCGCATCGGCCTGGTGATCCTTGCCGGCTACATCAGTTTCGCCGCGGGCATGCACTACATCGCGATGGGCGAACTGCGCCAATTCACCGCCGACGGTCACATTGACTACGATGATCTGGCAGCGCTGCCGCTGCCGCCGGGCCCGACGCGCTGGGCGGGGCTGATTTCTACGACGAACGGGGTCTACCGCGTCCAGTTTAATTTGCTGGGAGGAGAAATACCCAGGATCGACGTTTTCCGGAATGCCACGCCCAACCGCTATGTGGAGGACGCGCGTGAGTTACCGGGAGTGCAGAAGTTTCTCTGGTTCGCTCGCTTTCCGATCTTCACTTATCTGGAGCGCGATGGCCATCCGGTCGTACAGATCAGCGACATTCGTTTTGTAGGGCCCGGTCGGCCAAGAATCGCCGCAAGCCTAGCCACGCCAGCCTCGAACTTCACGTATGAGGTCGTCTTCGCGACGGACGGCAGCGTCATTTCGTCCGGGCTGATGCAACTGAACTAGACTCGCCCGAGCCGCAAACAAGCTGTTACTGGGAAATCGCGCCGGAAAGCTAGCGCGCCACCGCCGGGAAGACGACGACACGGCGCTGCGGGCCGAAGCCTTCGCTGGCCGTTCGAACGCCGGCTTGCCCCTGCATCGCAAGATGAATGATGCGGCGATCGGCTGCGGTCATGGGATTGAACCGGAACGGCGTACCGCTCTGGCGCACTCGGTCGGCGGCCACCTGCGCGGAGAGTTTTAACTCGGCCACCCGGTCGGCATGGTAGTTGCCGCAATCCAGGCGAATCCGTTCGTGCAACTCGCGATCCAGACGCAGCCAGCGCACCGCGACGTGCTCGAGGGCGTGAAGCAGTTCTGCTCCGCGCTCCAGCAGCAGATCGCTGTCCGGGCCGTCGAGTTCTGCAACGATCTCATCTCTGTCCTGTTCTGCGTCCGCGGCGGCCGGTTGCGGCAACCGGATTTGATAGCGCAGATTGGATTGTTCTTGCGGCGGCTTGGGGCTCCGTGCGGGCTCGGCGGGCATGAGTCGAATCCTCAGGCCTCCCGCTGTGCGGCCGCGCGTCTTGCGGGAGCTTTCAGCGGCGAGGTCCGGTTCAGATGCCAGCGCTGCGCGACTCCGATGAAGCTACTGGTGAGAATGTACAAGATCAGCCCGCTCGAAAAGGGAAAGAAGATGAACATGCCGCCCATCATCAGAGGCATGAGGTTCATCATGCGCTGTTGAGAGGGATCCGTCGCAGTCATGGGCGTCATTTTTTGCTGCACGTACATCAGCACCGCCATCAATACCGGCAAGACGTAATACGGATCGCGGGCAGAAAGATCGGTGATCCAGCCAAACCACGGCGCGTGTCTCAATTCGAGAGTGGCCGTGAGCATGCGGTTGATTCCCGCCCAGATGGGAAACTGCACCAGCATCGGCAGACAGCTTCCCAGCGGATTGACCCCTTCGCGCGCGTAAACCGCCATCACTTCCTTGTTCATTTCCGCTTTGCGCGGGTCGCGCATCCCATATTTCTTGTAGCGGTCCTGAATGGAGCGAATCTCCGGGGCGACTTTCTGCATGCGCTGCATCGAGCGCCAGCTTCTGAGCGTCAAGGGATAGAGTAGCGTGTTGATGGCCGCGGTCAGCAGGACGATGGCCCAGCCGTAGTTCGGAACGTAGCCGTGCAGCCATCGCAGAACATAGAAAAGCGGCGCAGCGATGAAGCCAAACCAGCCGAATTGCACCAGCGAATCCAGCGGCGGACGCACGGCTTTGAGCACGTCGAGATCTTTCGGCCCCACGAACACGCGCATGGCCAGAGGCCCCGACGATGTTGTGCCGGCGGCCATCTCCGGGAGGATCTCCTGCTGCGATTGGCCGCCGACCAGAGTGTTGCGGGTCAGTTGACGGCCCGAAAGCGTCATTATCGTCGGCAGCGGCTGACCGGCAGGCGGCTCAGGCGGCATGAACGCCGCCGCGAAGTAACGGTCCTCGATGCCTACCACGTCGAACGAGCCGGGCTGGTCGGCAGGAGTCGTTCGTTGATCGGGCAGACCCAAACCACTTGCTGCGATTACTCGGATGCTGCCGGCCGCGCCGGTAAAAGCAGTCATCACTCGTACCGCCGGCAACACGGCGAAATCACCAAATCCGCCGCGCCAGGCGATGCGGTGAGCGATCGGCTGGCCGCCGCGCTGCACTGAGCTTTCCACTTGTACGATGTAGCTGCCGTCGAACTTCAGGCGCTTGGTAACTTCAACCTGGCCGTCGCTCCAGTCGAATTCGATCTCCGCAGGCGCGGTCAGCGTGTCCTCAGCGGGCGCGGCGCTGGGCTTCATCACGTAGAGCCCGCGATTGGCTGCCTGTTCGAGCTGAGCGTCGGCGATCTGCAGGGAGAGTGGCCAGTTGCCGGTTTCCTGCCCGGCTTCAGAGTGAACCAGATCGAGTGGCTTTCGATTGGCGTCCGTATACTTTTTCAGTTCCCAGCTTCGTACTACCGCGCCGCGATTTGAAAAGACCACGCGGTACAGATCGTTTTCGACCACGATGGTTTTTTCCGCTGTGTCGCCGACAGCGGAAGGGGACGGGGCGGCCGCGATGGCCGCTGGCGCGGGTTGGTTTACAACTCCGGTTGGTCCGCCTACAGGGGCCACGCTGGATGATGATGCCGCCGCCGAGTTCGTCGGGACGGGCGGTGGGGTCGCCGGGCGATACAGGTAACCCCACACCACGATCACCAGCAGCGAGAGCACTGCTGCAATGACGGCGCGCTTCTGGTCAGACATTTCGTTCATGCATGCGCCTCGTCACGGGTCCGGGCTGTACTTGCAGCCCGGTCAGAACAATTGAATCGTCCTCAACCACGTCGGGCACCGGGTCGTGCCCGCCCTGGGTAAACGGACGGCACCGCCATAATCGGCCCGCCGCCAATCGCAGACCGCGCCACGGCCCGTGTCGCTCGATCGCCTCCACTGCGTAATGCGAGCAGGAAGGATAAAATTTGCAAGCGGAAAACATCAGCGGTGCCAGCGCCACTTGGTAGAAGCGAACGCCGAGGAGTAACAACCATGCGGCAATCTTCGCCACACGCGCCGTCATTGCGAGCGGCGCGAGGAATCCCTCTTGTTTTCCTGGGCGACCGAGGGCAGCGGAGCCCTCACGCCCCGCAACAAACCCACCAGTTCCGCTTGCAGTGCCGCGAAGTTGGCGCTGGCCACTGAACGGCGCGGATGCATCACGAAATCCCATCCCGATAAGATCTCCGAACTATTCCGCCGAAGAATTTCGCGGATGCGCCGGCGGATTCGATTGCGCACCACGGCCCCGCCCAGCGCCTTCTTCACGCTGATTCCGAAACGGCTGCGCGCGGCGCCATTCGCGCAATAAAAAATCACAAACTGCGATGACTTGAGCCGTGCGCCCCGGCGATAGACCGCCTCGAAGTCAGCCTTGCGGACCAAGCGTGCCGCGCGGTCCCAGCTCGCCCGAGGCAATCCGTCGGGGGAGCGTCTAGACGGGCGTGAGACGATGGCGACCCTTCTTGCGGCGCGCGGCCAGCACTTTTCGGCCGCCTACGGATTTCATACGCGCGCGGAAGCCGTGCGTTTTGTGGCGACGGCGCACTTTGGGCTGAAAGGTACGTTTCGGCAACGATTGCTCCTCTTGGGTCCGCCGGGCTGTCCGGGGAAAGAACTTAGTCTAGTCAAGGCGGCGCGAGCGGTCAAGGTAGCCAGGGGATTGGGAGAGCCTACTCACATCGTATCCCCCTAGCGAAGCTAAAGTGTATGAGCGAGAAGCGGCTGCAGGAAATCGCCGCCCGGCTGGGGGGAGAGCCGGGCGGCGCGCGAGTAGACTCCGCGCATGGCCGCCGCTCGCTATTTCGATCTGGTGCGTGAGATGAAAAGTGCCTATAACCACCGCCTGCGCTTAGTCGCGTCCGCTCGGGATCACGGCATCAAGCCCACGGCACGCCTGTTTGCCACCACTGTGCCCACCGTGCGCAAATGGCTCCGTCGCTACCAGCAACAGGGATGCTCTGGGCTGCTGGAGCAATCGCGGGCGCCCCACCACCAACCCCGCCGTACCCCTGCTGCAATCGAAACCCAGGTCTTGGCCCTTCGTCAGACCCTGCCCACGTTCGGTGCCCGCCGTCTGATCCGCGAGTTCGATCTACCCCTCAGCCATCGCGCCCTGGAGCGCATCTGGCGCGAGCACGGACTGATGAAAAAGAGACGCCGCAAATACCAGCGCAAGCAGGACCTGGCACACATCAAAGCTCGGTGGGCCTTGTTTCAGCAAATCTCCGCCGATACCAAGGATCTCGACGACATCCCGCACTACTGGCCGCAGGCCCAGCGCCTGGGCTTACCCCTCATCCAGTACACCGCCCGCGAGGTTCGCAGCGGGCTGTTGTTTTGGGCTTTCTCCCAGCAGCGCAGTGCCGCCGCCAGCGCCATCTTCGCCTCCCGCATCCAGCAGCATCTGGCCCGCTATGGCGTCTCGCTGCGCGATCTGGTCTGGCAAACCGACAACGGTGGCGAGTTCAAAGGCGATTTTCCCTTAGCCCTCATCGACAGCCAACACGTGCGCATCCCGCCCGCCGCGCACACCTACCAGAGCGATGTTGAAACCGTGCATCGCCTGGAAGAAGATGAGTTCTTTGATCTGGAATCGTTCCAAGGCCGGGGCGACTTCCTCGCCAAAACTCACACCTACCAGCTCTACTTCAACCTCGTGCGCACTAACTCTCACAAAGGCAATCTTAGCCCATGGCAAATCATCGAGCGGCTCGCTCCTCGCTCGCCCCTCCAACTTTGCTTGCTTCCACCGGTCTTCCTGGATTACTACCTCAATGGCCCAGGGGGATACGATCTCCCTAGGCTTCCCTAGGTAGCCAGGGGATAGCGGATAGGCACGGCAAAAAGGGACCACCCCCCCAGCGCGGCGTCCAGGGCGCCAGGGATCGAGGCGGCTGGGTTCATTGCGCGCCCCACCCGTTGGGTCGTGCGGGGCAGCCGCTCTGGGGAAAAACGACCGAGATGCGTTGCCAGGTTCGGTCAACCTGGTATGCCGAAGGTTCTATACGCAGCGTCGTCGTAGAGCCCTAACCCCTTACCCTTTGGCGGACTGTCATGCGAGAACTGACTAATTGCGTCTTTTAAGGCTTCTTTCTTGAACGGAATGTGAATGACGTTAGCTGTTTCGTTGTTGATCCGCATTTTGAGTGCGTTGGGCCAATAATCTGAAAGAGCTTTTGGATTTCGAATCGCAGTTTCGTAGACAGTATATGCGGCAATAATCGGTATCTTGTAAGTGTCTATTGCCTGCTCAATTTCAAATGGAACCCAGTCCGTGTCTTGGTAAGTCGTTTCACCGATAATTAGAACCATGTTCCTAGAGTTCCTCAGCCGCTCAAGGAGTGACCTGCGCAAGGTCGCACGCAAGGATGTGTCACGGACGGCCGATGCTTTGTCGTGACTGTTGATCATCGTAAAGTCATCATCTGTTTTTGCTGTCCAGGCTTTCATTAGGTTGTAGTAATCAATGTCTGATTTCCCCGGCTGGCTGGTGCCAGCAGCGTGGAACGCTACGTAGGTGCCGTTGCGGTAAACCATTCGTCACCTGGTCCAATGTTCCTTAACATCATTTAGGTTAAGGTCACCGAACCGATCTCGATGAAGCACGATCCGGATTCTCTGTGTTACTTGTTTGATTTTTGTCTCAGTGATCGCCGAAAGAATTAGTAGGTCTAGAAGGTCACGAGTTGGTAGATTCAAACCTGCCAAGCCACTACCGATGAGAGGCAGATTCACGGCCTCTCCGTTAGATTCAATCCGCGCACGGTGCCATAACGCGTCTAATGCTTCCCACATCATCGCTACGTTAGAGGAGACCTTGCAGGTTTTGGGGTCGGCTTTTGTAAGGGCGAATGCCAAATAACGGTCCTGATTGATGGTGATCAGGGCGGTTGACCCAATGGGATAGCATTTGGATTTTCCTTCAATCTTCGCGACCTCGCGACCCTTGATGTTCTTCAGCTGTTCGTCTACTTGCTTATCGAACGATTCCGGATGACCGCCTAGGCACTTTTGGAGGAAAATTCCATGAAGACTTTTGTTGGATACTGGCATGCCGAGCTTGCTGTCGAAGAATTCACTGACTGCAATGACGCGAATTCCGTCTTGCGTGAAGAGATCACCAAAGATGATTTCAATGACGGTATTGCAATTCGCGAGTGGTATCTCGATTTGTGAAGGTTTCCATGCTTCTCTTAGGCCATAGACAACACCGATCCCTAGTGCAATGGCCAGAGAGCGAAGGCCTTCAAACTTGATGGCTGGAATAAAATACGTAATACCCCTGAGGATTGTGAGAACAACACTGAAACCGGCAAACGTGTGTTCCGCCAACTTCCACGGGCGGCTGCTGATGCCATGCCAGAGATCACCTAAGTATTTCATTAGTTGAATTCACCGCGTTGCCCGAGCGAACGTTGCACGTCCCGCACACGCATGGAATGCGGACCTTGGGGCTTCCGTGACCTCTGGCCGCGTGTCGGCGAGAGGTGCAATGTACCGTGAGTTCGCGGTGTTTGGCAAATTCAGTAAAAGACCACGGTACTCTCCGCTCATTCACAATTAAATCTCTCGCAGCCTGATCACTACCTTCGCGAGCGTTGAAGCTTTCACCTTGTTCCCATTGAGAATTGCCCGAATCGTCTTGCGGTCAAGACCTGTCTCTTTAGTTGCTTTCCGCAATCCACGCCCGCTGATCTCTGCTATTAAGCTTTCGTTAGCGGCCACACGTCCGCCGTCGTAATGAATACATATATCATCGATATTTTCGATGAAATCGCCTTTGCCCTGCTCAAAGCGGGAAACTTCTTTCCCGATGCAATGCTGTAGGCCGCCATTGATCGTCATGCGGCGCAGCAATCCGCGCGTGTGAGCCTTGCATTTCTCGCCGTCCGGCCCGAAGGGGACCACACCAGCGTGGAAGGGTACTCACCCACACCCTATTGTTTTTCGGTAGTACAATCACCCAGCCTATCCGGCCCCGAGGAGGGAAGTTCTCCATGAAGCTGAACGAGGCTCCAGTTAATGTTTTTGTCTTGGGCGACTTGGTGGTCGATCATTTCATCCCCACTAGCAAGAAAACAAGGCCATTTCAACGAGCTAACGTTGATGAAGTCGTAGTCGAAGGACATCGTCGTAGGACGTTTGTTGGGGGCGCTGCCAATTGCGCGCGATTGATTGCTTCACTGGGCGCCGGAAGAACATGTCTGTGGGGTCTATCTGGACATTCTCCCTGGGGATCCTTCGTTCAACTCCTGGACCGCTCGCAAAATACAGCGCCGATGACGCGTGGGATCATATACCTTGGCGTACACAACGAAGCTTTTCAGATGAACACAATCACTCGGGTTATTCGTGAGGATGAAGGTGGTGGTCGAAATCGTCTGATTCGAATCGACGATATCCCTTATGTTCATGTGACTGAATCTCAGGAAAGGGATGCGCTGGACCACCTAAGGGCCGAGGCAGCGGCATATGGACTCCAGGCGATCATCTTGAATGACTTAGACATGGGAGCCCTCAGCGAAGGATTGGTTCGCGGAGTCATTGAGTTTGCGTCTGAGGCGAACATTCCGGTCTTCGTCGATCCCAAGCGAAACTGGGCTAAATATCGCGAATTATACGTTACGTGTGCGTTACCCAACTTGCGCGAATGGTGTGACATAATTGGCGAGAGTGACCGGTATGAACATTGGCGCACCGAGATTCTAGCGAGTCGTTCTCTAGAATCAATTGCACATAAGTGCCTGCAATTCATGCCTCGGGTAGACTTCCACGTCATTACGTGTGACTCCCTTGGCTCGATTGTCATCCTAAAATCTGAGAGTGGACAACGAGACATCTATCACATCAAGGCTCATCCAGTTGGAACAAATTCCGCGGACCAATTGGGGCCGGGCGACATACTTGTGGCGGCGTTGGCCATTGAATTTGTGTCCATGGGACCATCTTCAAAACCGGCTGACCGCATTCTTCCATCGTTGGAGAAGGCGAATGCCGTTGTTGCTTGTTACATGGACATGAACTGGCACCAGACCCCCTCGTCCAAAGATATCGCGGCTTTTGCGATGAACAATATCGAAGTAGCCGGACAAACGCGTGTGTCCGAAGCCCACATTATTATCCCCGAGTCTCAGAACATTAGTATGGATCCCTGCATGCTTTACGACTCGGAACTTGTTTCAGTCGACCCGACTTACAGGAATGCAATCACGTCCCTAGTGACCTTCTTGTTAGAAGGATGGAATGAAAAGACTTTCAGCGCAATCCTGACGGGACGGGGAGGTACAGGCAAGTCCGAGATAATCAAGATCCTGCAGGCTGAACTTCCAAAGATAGGCGTTTTTGTACGAGTGTTTACCTCGCTCTCGGAGTATCGGGAGTATCGGAGCGTTGAGTCGTTAATCGGACATGTCCAAAGACTTATTCCAAAGGAGGGCAGTAAAACAAGATCTGCTCTGGTAATCATCGACGAAGCATTTACAGTGGCAGCTCACCTAACACATGGTAAGAACGGAGTCCTTTTGCTTCAAGAAGGCGCTCAAGGGCCATGCAAAATCCGTTTTATGTTCATTGACGCTAACTATGAGGACGCTCGTCAGAAACTATCCACCTCCCAGTTTGAGAGTCGATGTAAGGTGTTTCGCCTTCCTTCTCTCGATTCTCGTCACATCGATATCCCTTATGTATTCGCGGCGGCTTGCTTTAGGGAGGCGAAGAACGAGAGCGTGATCAGGATATCGGAGACGGCCCTTCTAAAAGTGGTCGACTGGGTACTAAAGACAGGGATCAACACGAGGACGATTACGCAGATAGCGAACGACATGGTATCCAGTGCTCTCAGGCTAGCACCAGATAGCCCTCCCGAGCTTTCAAATCGAAATCTGCCAGATGATGTTAAGGAATCGAAGATATCTGCCCGTGCTAGGAACCTGAAAGTTTTCGAATGGGCACGCTTCAAGCAACCCGCCGAAAGAAGGACCTGGAAAAGAAAAGACGCCCGGCGTGGTCGAGTGATTATTGCCGGACGACCCGCATCCGTGATCAATGTCAGCTACGAAGGGCTAGAAGCCAAGTTGGAGGCCCATAGGTTCATTCCGAAAGTCTGCGATGTGAAAGCCAACGGCACGCTGTTGAAAGGCACTACGATTTGGAAGAAGGGTGGTTTGTGCGGCATGCGGCTCTCGGTGCCTAAGAAGTTCCTGGCCAAGTGGCGCGAATTCGTCGATAAGACTGAGAGTGCCTGAGACCGAAACGTTTTCTGCTGCCAAATAGTTTGTCCTATCTTCTCGCGGCCTTCTGCAGGACGGGACTGCGAAAGTGACTCTATTTTGTTTCGGTCTGCCGATCAGGTGAGACGGAGGTTATTCTTCCTGCAAACCCATCGCTAATTGTGAAAGCGTCGAAGCTTTCACTTTGTCCCCCGCGACAACTTTCCTGACTGTTTTGCGGTCAAGTCCCGTCTCTCTTGTTGTTTTTCGCTGTCCGCGTGCATTTATCTCGGCTATTAGGCCTTCGTTTGCGGCCACACGTCCGCCGTCGTAATGAATACACATATCATCGATGTTTTCGATGAAGTCGCCTTTGCCCTGTTCAAAGCGCGAAACCTCTTTCCCAATGCAATGCTGTAGGCCGCCGTTAATTGTCATCCGACGCAGCAACCCGCGCGTATGAGCCTTGCATTTCTCCCCATCCGGCCCGAGTGATTTGATTTCGGGGTGTTGGACATAGCCGCACAAAATATCGCCCAAAGTGATGACATCCGCTTGCGAGAGTTCGTCCAGACGATAGCTCTTTCCATCATGCGTGTTGATGCATGGGGATTGCGCCCATCCCGCGCGGTTCTTGCTGAACGGGGTGAGCAGCGTGAGCTTCAGCTTGTCACGTGTCCGAGGATGCAATACAAACCCGAAGGGGCTGGCTTTGCCTTTCATCTGGTCCAAATAATGAGGCGTTGAGATTCTCATTTTCATCATGGCCGGTAGGGTGATCCACCAGGGCTGGCCATCGACAGGGGTAGCCGTTCGAGCATTGATGGCGCACCCGCCAACCATGAGGACCTCAAAATCTGGCTCGATAATCTGCTTGAATTCCAACGTCAATAGAAAACGCCACAACTCCCACCACCATTTCGGCAGGCCGTTGACCCGCTCCTCGCTCGGAGCAAAAAAGATAAGGCCGTGGGCTTTGGGGTCAACAACCGTGACGCAATTGGAATGACCACAATACGGTTGGCCGCACTCAGTCGTATAGAGCGAATAGCGTTTCGCCGCTATCGATAACCCGAAGAGCTGTCGTTGATTGCCGTCTTTGTCGTAATTTTCATCCGTGAGCCGCAAAAGATGAGGCACGATATCGCGATTGTATGGGGAAAGAGAATCAAAGCGTTTTGTAATCTGCTCGACTTCGCTCCATGAGAGTGCCTTGACCGGCGGAGCGCCGTCGGGCATCTGGACTACCCCGCCAGCTTCGCTTGCGACGATAATTAACGCATCCGTGTCGCAGCACAGATACGTTCCGCCAGCATCTCGAACACAACGCTCGATCATCGCCAATAGCAAGCGTCCGCCCGCCGTAATCAAAGCGCCAAGCAGGGGAAAGTAGAAGCTGCCGGGTTGCTCGATAGTGTCCGGCGCGGGCTGCTCGAAAATGCGCTCCCCGGAATAGACCATGATCTTGGGGCGGCTACTCGTGTCAACCTTTACCGGATTCAATTCGAGATAGGTTCCATAGGACGTGCTGTTCGCTAGAATCTTGAGGAAGTGTTGCAGCCGGTCGTTAGACTTATTCTGCTTCCGGTACTCGATAACGCGCGTGAAGAAATCCTCTTTTGTCGGGTCAATGGAAATGGCACCTCGCAATTCGACCGGCCTGAGACCGGTCTGTTGTCCGTGCGGAACGATGCGGAAAGCCTCTTGGACATTCGGAATATGGCCGCTCATTACGACGCTGGCGACTAGATCAGGCCCGGCAACCCACATTGGCTGTTTCCAGTTCAATGCGTTTGAGCCGATATTACAGGTGCCAGATTTGCTGTCATACACCGAGCGGATCGGCAGAATATCGCCCTCGGCTAAGATTCGCACATAGAAGTTGAGTTGCTTCCAAAACGCTGGCCGAAACAAATCATCGAAAGTGACGTTCGCCAGGAGCGCCCGCACATCCTCGGTGACGTCCTCTGTCGTCAGCCACTCGGCCGTCAATACATCCCAGATGCCGAGCAGTGCGTCGACGCTCGGATATTCGCTTGTCAGATCAACTGGCACCACGGGGAGCGGCCACCGCCGGATGCGGCATTCCGTTCGCCCGCCGTAATAGGCGGCCATTGCAATTCCGTGGATCTTGGGCGGGATGTCTACAAACTTCCGCATCGGCTCCACAATTCCCATGCCGCGCAGGTATGCCTTGCCGATGGACGCAGGGCTGTAGGCTCGTTCGGGCGGTAGAACAATGGGATGCAGCTCGTACTCATGTTTTAGAGCATTGAGCAACCCGAGCGTGGCGCGCACATCCCGGCGCGCATAGGTGATTTCCGTCTCGGTTATTTGCCCGGTCGGTTCGTGCTCCATCTTCTTTGGTTGAGAGCCGAACGCCTCAATCGCGACCGCCAACGAATAGCTGTCATCCGTAAGCGCGAACGCAAGCGTATGCAAATCGAGGAAACGGCCACGACGCCACTTGTGCTGTTCATTTTTCCTGTGTACTGCGGTTAATTCAATCTTTTCAGCCACTCCATTCAGAGGCGCAATACGGATACGTGGACGATGACGATTCTCGACCTGCTTTTTGCTCAACCGGCTGAGGACAAAAGAGAATCCACCTTTACGCGCAGCCGACCAATTCACGGCGATGCGTGATATGTCAAACGACAGATTAAAGCCCAAGATCAGCGCCCCGGCGCGGACAGATTCCCAAAGAACCTGCTCGACGAATTCGGCGCGCGCGAGCACGGTCAACTCTTGGTCTGCGGCCGTTACAAGCTCGTCTGCGAGATGTTTTTGCGTATATGCACGGATGCTCTGAATATCTTCAGGGGCCAACTCATCACGATAGAAGATGCCCTCTTGGACAGCTACGTACTCTGAGCCCTGAAGCTGGCAGAATCGCCAGACGCCGAAATTGAGCGTCTGTTCAAGATCAAGCGTTGTCTCTGTATCCCAGACAAGGGCGCAATCAGGCCACTGCTTGGGCGTGCGGGAGCGTCTCGTCGATTGTTCTGTCGGTTCGTTCCTCGAAGCAGGCGCAGCTTGCCTCAGAACACCTGATTGCCGTCAATCGCTTCCTTAGAAC
>Ga0207023_10153_pt1 | contig 20526 bp, 13 predicted proteins | sample Alteio_BWMinCont_47_FD_153464 | JGI IMG/M metagenome (GOLD analysis project Ga0207023, IMG submission 153464) | Enriched cells from forest soil in Barre Woods Harvard Forest LTER site, Petersham, Massachusetts, United States -... | ecosystem: Environmental > Terrestrial > Soil > Temperate forest >... | reverse complement strand
CGGCCGAACCGCGGACTCGTTGTACCAGATGATGTCTTTGATGGCGATGATGCCGTAGGGCTGAGATTGCGGCCCGCTCGGGGAAGGCCACTCCTTGACTTCGCCCGTAGCTAGATTCAGCCGCCCCAGATAGCCTCGTCCGTAATCCGCGTACCAGATCATGTCGTCGCTGGTGATGGCGATGCGGCGCGGGCGAGCGTCAGGATCCGGCAGTTTGTACTCTTTGATGGCCATAGTATCGAGGTCGAAGCTGACGATTGCATTGGTATTGAAGAGGCAAACCACGGGGACGCCCTTGGAAGTCATAACCATTCCGTAGGGATTCGTGTGGGGCTGGGGCATGGTAACGAGCTTGATGTCGCCGGTCTGCGGATTCAGGCGGCCGACCATATTGGAATTCTCCAGGCTGAACCAGAGATTGCCGTGGATATCCCACTTCGGAGTGTGCGGATCTTTCGCGTTCGGATCGGGCATGTGGAATTCCTTGATGACTTCGCCGGTCTTAGGATCCAGTTCGCCGACGTAGCCGCCGGTGTTCGCGGTGAACCAGATGTTGCCCTGCTTGTCCTCGATCAGTCCGTGAGGACCCGAGTTGGGCGTCTTTAACTTAAATTCGTGCATGGCGCCAGTGTTGGGATCGAGCCGACCGAGCACGTTGGCCCACATGCCGGACCACCAGATGGAGCCGTCGGACGCGGCGAGAGGATCGTGCGGACGCGAACCCAGAGTGGGCACAACCCATTCCTTGATACCTACCTTCAAGGACCCGGGAACCACGACCGTGGGCGGGCGCGTCTTGGAGCTGAAATGCTCACCCAGATAGGTCGAGACGGTATCTCTGGTGTCGTCGGGCAACTTCACCATCGACGAGATGAGCTCGTCCCAACCCTTCTTGTCATAGCCCCAGCCCTGGGTGATGTTCGTAAGGGAGTGGCAGCCGCTGCAGACGCTTTGTACCATTTGTTTGCCGTTCCCGTCCGGCAAGTTTACTGGGGGCCCGCCACGCTGCGCTCGCGCTGGAATCACGGCAAACACGGCGACAAAAAGAGTCAAGGCCAAGAAGCGGAAAAATCTCTTTGACATCGTATCCTCCTCGCTCAAGATCCGAGGCTTTTCCGAAATCGGGCAGAGCCGCCGAAATCCGGAAGAATTCCTCTACCCCAATCTGTCATGACCATATGCCTGCCGCCCTTCGGTGTCAACTTTGGACAGCGAGGAGAGGCCATGCAGCGCCGGAGTCACGGTCCGCGCGCGATCGCGCCTTGACTGGCCTTTCGACGAGTTCTAGCATGGGCGCACTTGAGCGCACGGGCTTGGCCGAAGGGTCCATCCAAGCCGTGGCGCGTGGAGGAATCTATGGCACGACGACTGTGTATTCTCGTTGCGTTGTTAGTCCTGGTCGTGGAGACGGCATCGGCACAGCAAGTAAAGGACGTCCGCTCCGTATTGGAGGCATCGCTAAAGGCCATGGGCGGAACGAACCTGAAAACGATCCAATACTCGGGCAGCGGCTGGTCGTCGCGAATCGGACAAACCTATACGCTGACCGAAGACTGGCCGAAATTTGAGGTCGCCAACTATACGCGGACAATCGACTATGACGCAAAATGGTCGCGCGAAGACTACACGCGCAGACAGGCCAAATACCCGCTGTTGGGCAGGCCTCCGATGGCGGAAGAGCACGTCACCACCATTTTGAGCGACAAGTATGCCTGGGACATGCAAGGTGACAAGCCCGTGCCGCTCACCAGCCTTTACCTGGACGGGGTGCCTTATGCCGATCTGCGGCTGCTGGAAATTGCGATCACCCCGCACGGATTCTTGAAGATGGCGCTGGCGGCGAAAGATGCGACCGCGATTACGTTGCCCATTAACGGACCCTCGGACTTCGGCCTCTCGGCATTTGGCCGCAAGGTGACGATCGTTTCGTTCACGATCGGCAAGTATCGCGTGAATGGAACGATCAACGACCAGAACCTGGTGGAATTGACCGACACGTGGTTTCCCAATCCGATGTACGGCGACATGGATTACGAGATGCGCTACACGCGCTATAAGAACTTCGGGGGCGTGATGTTTCCGACGCTGGTGCACGTGCATCAGGGCGACCCGAGGCTGAATCCCGCGCACAACTTCTATCAGTACGACATTACCGACGTAAAGGCGAACGTACCAGTGACGCCCATGCCCGTGCCGGACACTGTGCGGACGGCCACTCCGGCGCCGGTGAGAGTAGAAAGCACGAAACTGGCGGACGGCGTCTGGCTGTTGGGCGGCGGAACACACAACAGCATGCTGGTCGAATTCAAGGATTTCGTCGCGGTGGTCGAAGCCCCGAACAACGAGGAGCGCTCTCTTGCAGTCATCGCGGAAGTGAACAGGCTTACACCCAACAAGATGATCAAGTATGTCGTCAACACACATCACCATATGGACCATGCGGGCGGGCTGCGGACATACCTATCCCAAGGAACCACGATCGTTACGCACGCGATCAATAAGCAATACTACCTGGATATTCTGTTCCATCCCTCTCCCCGCGAGTTGCAGCCCGACCGGATGTCATTGTACAGCCCGATGTACATGGTGAGCCGGCGGCCGGCTCCGATCGAGACGGTCGGCAGTCCGGAAATCGGCGGCCCCGGGACCGGAGGCGCCGGCGGCACTCGATACGTCATCACGGACGGCGAGCGCATGCTGGAAGTTCTTTATGTGGAAGATATGGCTTACGAGCTGGGGGATAACTCGTACGCCCAGGGTAATCACAGCAACGATATGTTGATGGCCTACTTGCCGAAGGAAAAGATCCTGTACAACGCGGACCTTTACTCGCCGCCGGCACAGGGCGCACAACCATCGGCTCCAACCGTGAGCATGCGGACGCTGTACCAGAACATAAAGAAGTACGAGCTGGACGTGGCACAGCATGTGCCGTCACACGGGCGAGTCGGAACGCAAGAAGAATTCCTAAAACTCGTGGAGCCGAACACGAGGACAAGCAACTAGTGAAGTCTATCCCAGTTAAGTAAACGTGCTGCGGGGCGGGGGACAACGCCATCCAAAGCAAGAGCCGGACTCCGAAGAGTCCGGCTCCGATGTTGGGAAGCAATTGGCGGTGCTCTTGAAACGTCAGGTCTGGCAGCGAGGATCACCGGCGATCGCCTAGTGGTGATCTTTATCGCGATTATAATCCCGATCGTGGTCGCGATCCCATTTATGGTCGTGTTCCACTCGACCGCGGTCGCCCTCCCAGTATCCGTCAAAAAACCGCTGCCCATCATGATGAGGCGCTACCCAGTGGGCCCCCGCGTAGGGCGGCCGAGTCCAATAGCCTTCATGCCACCTGTATTTGCCATTCACGGGGTACCAGTAGCCCTCGATCCAGAAAAAGTCGGGTCCGGGCCTCGCGGGTTGTACGCGAACCACGCGAGGCGGGGGCGGGGCGCCGATTCTGATTCCGATTGAGACCTGAGCGGCAAATACGGATATGCCCGTCAAAAGCATCCCGACGAGAAGTGCTCCTCGAATGAAGGTCCTCATATATTGTCTAAGCCTCCTTGGACGATTGTCCCAGACCACTCGACAACATCAATCAGGTCGATCCTTGAGCCATGCAAGACCCAGACACCGGTTCTGCGAAACGTGCGTATCCACTTGACGGCTAATGGCATTTGGCATAGTTCTCTTTCTACCATGCCCCGCGCGGGCACGACAGCGCACCGGGCAGGTACGATAAGGAGGCCGCGATGCGCGTCCGTTCAACCCGCAATCTTGCTCTAATATTTGGTGCCGTTTTCAGCTTTCTGGTTGCCCCTGTTGCTTTCGGTCACATCAAGATTTATCCGACCGAATCGACATTTGGCGCGCGAGAAAAGTACACCATGCGCGTGCCCAACGAGAGGCAGTCGCCGGCAATCAAGATAGAGGGTGAATTCCCTGCCGGACTGGATATTTACGACTTCGAGTTCAAACCGGGTTGGAAGATCGATTTCAAGAAGGACGAAAAAGGAAAGATCATCGGGGCGACCTGGACAGGCAGGATCGCGCCCTACGAATTTGTCGAGTTCGGAATGTTGGCGATCAACCCCAAGGACGGCAATCCAAATATGCTTTGGCGCTTCTATCAGTATTACGAAGATGGATTCAAGGAAGAGTTCACAGCTGCGCCGGACGCCCAGATGCCGCTGCGTCCCATGCCGCTGGTGACGCTGAAGGCTGCCCCGGCAAAATAAGGCGGCCGACCCAACGCGTTTCCAACAACTGGTGAGCCTGGGGAGAGGCGAACTCCCAACCAACAGTTTAGGAACGGAGTTCTCCTCGAAACGGCGCAGCCGTTTCAATAACTTACAGTGGGCCGAACTGCTGAAATCGGCTGTTTCGCGAGCGATTGTGCAAAGGATTGTGCAAAGGCAGGTAAGCAATCCCGCGCGTCAAGAAGCGGCCATGTGAATAGGGCTATCGGAAGCGCGCGAGCAGTCAACATTGGGGTCCGGTTGCCGCCTGTTGGATTTGCAGCCGCTGCGCACCCGCCGCTCCATAATGGATTGAACAACGATAGGTTGGCGACGATTGTTCCAGCCATCGGCTAGTTTCAGTAATACATCATGCCCAACTGGAATGACTTGCCGCGCGATTTGTAGCGTCAAGGCAATTGCGGTCAGGATTGTTACTAACTCCCCCGAGTTCGTCATGGGCCTGGGAGCCCTCCAATAGTTGTACTCCTCTATAAATACTGTACCGGCCATCTGAACCGCCACTGTACTTCGGGCTAGACGAGGGGCATCGAGGACAGACTGTCCCAATTGTGCAAAAGAACTCGGTGGGATAGTCGCTAACGCGTTGAAACGCGTCGTGGGCCTGGCGAGAGGCGAACTCCCAACCAACAGTTTAGGAAGCATTTCCGGGCACTTTAGCTAACTAATCGGACGTCTTGGACCGTCGCAGGGCAGTGTCTCTCGACCCTAGTTGGGTGGATTTGGATATGGCTACGTTGTTAGGCATGCACGAATGATGTCATCTCGGCAAAAGCAATGCAGTTCCATTCAGCGCAGCTTCATCTAAGACCGATCAATCTGCGAATGCCCCACCACGCGTGGATTAGACGGGGAAGTGTCCACTGAACAGTTATCCCAACCGGCCGTCGCGGCGTTAGTCCCAAATCCCGAGGAATGTGATTTCTTGTCGTTTGCGGTGTGGACCTCGCAGGTAGCAGTGATTTGATCATCCGCTTGTGTGTTCCAAAGCGGACAGACAGCCCAAATCCTCGTAGCTACACTTTTGACCAATTGGTTGAAGGTCGGGAACGGCACATCTGTCATTTGGCTTGGCGCACCATTGGTGGGTCCAAGCCGGGGCTCAAACTGCAGGAGAAGCAAGGACTTAATCTTTGGAATCAGCTTCTATAACCGGTACAACGATCAATCGCTCGCTCGAGTGGTTTGGGGATCTGGGGAGCTTTTCCTGGAAAGTGACCCGCGCGGCCGTTACCAGACCGTTTGAACTCCGCGAGATCTATCGACAATTCGACGAAATAGGCTCGAAGTCGCTCCCCCTGGTGGCTCTCGCAGGCGCCGCTGTCGGTACCGTCCTCGCGCTCGAGAGTCGCAGCAGTCTGGCGCATTTCGGGGCTAAGTCCATGCTTCCAGCTACCATCGTGTTCACCATCATCCACGAGATGGGGCCGATCATTGCCGGATTAGTGGTTAGCGGACGAGTGGGAGCTGGAATCGGCGCTGAGCTGGGCTCGATGAAAGTAACTGAGCAAATCGATGCCATTGAGGCCTCGGCCGTAAACCCTTATAAACTCCTGGTCTTCACGCGCGTATTGGCATGTATCGTGGTCCTGCCGCTCCTGACACTAGTTACTGATTTCTGCGGCGTATTGGCAGGGTGGGTGGCGACGACGCTGACCGACCCCATTTCTTTACTCCCGTTCTTGCACAAAGGTTTTTCGGGCGTGGCTTTTAGCGATTTTCTCGCGCCGACGTTGAGAACCTCCGTCTTCGGTCTGATCATCGGCTTGGTCTCCTGTTTTCAGGGAATGCGCACGCAAGGTGGTACCGAGGGCGTCGGGCGTTCGGCGACAAGTTCGGTCGTTTTATCTTCCCTGTTTGTAATTTTGGCTGACGTCATCCTAGTAAAGTTGATTCTCATCTTTTTCCCATGAACCACTCTATTGCAGAAGCCATCTTGGATCGCAGCCAGAGCGTCGACATTTCCGGCGAGCCGGCAGTGGTCCTTCGGGATCTCCACAAATCGTTTGGCGCACAGCACGTTTTGAACGGAATCAATTTGACGGTAGTTCGCGGTGAGACGCTCACCGTGCTCGGCCGAAGCGGCACCGGAAAGAGCGTTTTGTTGAAGCTGATCATCAGACTTGACCATCCGGATGCCGGTTCGATTTGCATTCAAGGAAAAGACATTGCGGGTCTCAACCTCAATGAGATGAATCGCCTGAGGACCAAGATGGGTTTCCTATTTCAGCATGCGGCGCTCTACGACTCGCTGACCGTCGAGCAGAATGTGGAGTTTCCTCTAAGGCGGCACACGAAGATGCCGAAATCCAAACGGATCAATCGCGTCAAGGAATTGTTGCGTAGCGTGGGAATGGAGAACGATCTCCACAAAATGCCGAGCGAACTTTCCGGAGGCATGCAAAAACGAGTGGGCCTGGCGCGCGCGCTGGCGCTGCAGCCGGAACTCTTGCTTCTCGATGAACCCACGGCCGGGCTCGATCCGATCACCTCTGGCGAAATCGACGATCTGGTTCTTAAGCTGCACAAAGAACATGACCTGACCTCCATCGTCGTGACGCACGATCTTCACAGTGCCAAGACCGTCGCGGACCGGGTGGCGTTGCTCGATAAGGGGAAGGTCGTCATGGAAGGCAGTTTCGAGGACCTTGCTGAAAGTAAGGATGAGTTTGTTCAGGAATTCTTCAAGCGGGACTCGTAGGGAGCAAACATGTCAAGAGCGGCGCGGCTAGGAGCCTTTATCATCGCGGCACTGACCATTCTGGTGTCAGGAATCTTCTTTATTGGTGGGAAGCAGTATCTGTTTACATCGACGTATCGATTGAAAACACAGTTCGCTAGCGTCGTCGGCTTGGATTCGGGGGCGGAAGTGCGTGTGGGCGGCGTGCACAGCGGGTCCGTTCGCAGCGTGCAGTTGCCCAGCAAACCGACGGACACGATCACGGTCTGGATGGACCTCGACCGATCGACTCACAACATCATCAAGCAAGACTCCATAGCCACCATCGAAACCGAAGGGCTCCTTGGCAATCAGTATGTTGCCATCTCCTTTGGGTCTGCCGAAGGGGCAAATGTCGTGGATGGAGGCACCATTGACAGCGAGCCGCCGCTCGTCATGGCGGACCTCATCCGGAAAGCGAGCGGCGTTCTAGATAGCAGCCAGGAAGCTCTCAAGAATGTGACGCACGCAACGGCCAATCTGAGTTCGATTAGCGCCAAGATTGACCAGGGCCAAGGCACGGTGGGAGCCTTGGTAAACGACAAGACCATCTACACTCAGCTGGATCAGACCACGCGCGGGTTGCGTGACACCGTAACCAAAGCGCAAGTTGGAGTTACCGACTTCCAGGAAAATATGGAGGCCTTGAAGAAGAGTTTTTTTCTGCGCGGGTTTTACAAAACTCGTGGCTATGAAGACTCTTCCAACCTGGCGAAAGATGAAATCCCACATCTTCCACAGGCTGAGCCTTTGAAAACATTCACTTACGAACCGCAGCTACTCTTCGACAAAGTGGATACGGCCAAACCCAAGAACCAGAAATCATTGCGGGCTGCGGGCCAGTTTCTGGCCGACACTGAGTTTGGAGTCGCGGTCGTCGTTGTTTCCACAAGCATGACTGGAGACACAGCGAAGGACTTGGTGCTGACACAAGCTCGGGCTTCGGTGGTGCGAGACTACCTCGTTGACAATTTCGGTTTCGATGATGCGCAACTCAAGACTTTGGGAGTTGGCAAGAAGAATGGGACTAGCCTCGACGCCGGTTGGGGAACAGTTGAGATTATTATATATCCTCCCGATACCGATGTTCCCCTGCCACCTAGCGTTATGTCCATAAATTAAGCCGGGTGGGGTCTCAACGGGAGTCCCCCACAGTGACGGAAACGATGATCTCCATTGTCCGCAAGTTATTGAAAACATGGTGGGCCTGGGGAGAGTCGAACTCCCGACCAACGGTTTAGGAAAACGTGGGGAGATTCTGATGCGTTCTGAAACCTTGGGACTCTACTATATTGCTCAACCACCGACGACGCTGACGTTTTGAATCGTTTGTATCCGTTCCAATGGGTTCTGAACAGAACACTATCACGTTTTTATCACACTCGAAATGAGGGCTGGCGAAGCCCGGCGCTCAGGCGCCAGAAACGCCCCCAAAGCCACCTTCCGGTAATCTCGTTTTTCGGGAGTGATCTTGCGCGAAAACTTGGAAAGCCGGCAGCTCAACTTCCACACATCAAGCAACACCTTCTATGATTCGGATATCTCGCACGACTGCGCCTTCCAGCACTTTCAACGCGTGCTTGTACGCCTCGCTGTCATGCGTGGCAATCGCTTGCTCTACGCTATCGAACTCGGTTATGACCACACGCTGGTTCGTCGCCGCTTCGTAGGTCTTTGCGGGCACGCCCCGAGCCAGAAACCTTCCCCCTCCAGCTTGAATTGCTGGCCCGGCCAATTTGGTGTATTCGGCCAATGCGGCCGGGTTGGAAACGGAGTGATAGAAAGCGACCCAATATCCTTTTGCCATCGAACCCTCCTAGCGGTCAGCCATCGTAGTGAACGTTCCCGCCCTGGGTCCAGCGGTTTTCCACATTCCGGTAATCCTTGCCGGTTCAACTGGTCGATGCAACACCCTCTGGGTTAAATGTCCTCTTCTAAAGGTGGTGTTTTCTGACTGATAGAGGCGTCTGGCTTTCTGCAACGCAGAAAGCCCTATTTATGGCACCGTTGGAAGGGCCACACAGTCTTTGCTTGAGACCGGCCGCGCCTCCTGCAAGCAACATGCGGTCATTTCACTTGCGCAAGTGTTGCAATGACCCCTTGAGACCACCCTGTTTCTCAGGAGTTAGCCGCTTCACCGTTATAATCGCTGCCAAGCTTTCGTCCACCCTTGAATTGTTCCACGCTAACCTGCACGTGCTGGTTTTCCACATTGGCCGTTAGAAACGGGCTGGCAATTAACAGAGAGCCGATATAACCTCCGGCATTCCAGATTGGAGAACCGCTATCATTCGCATTCTTCTGGTAGATGATTATGAGGATTGGAGAAGCCTCGTGCGCTTGCTCCTTCTAATGCGGCCAGAATGGCAAGTCGTCTGCGAAGCGTCGGATGGATCAGAAGCCGTTCAGAAGGCGGAAGAATTAAGGCCCGATCTAATTGTGCTGGACATCGGTCTCCCCAAACTGAATGGAATCGAAGCTGCCCGCCGGATACGAGACGTGTCTCCAAACTCCAAGATAGTCTTCCTAACGATGGACAACTCTCGGGAGACTGAGCAGGCGGCTTTGAGCACTGGCGCTCAAGGCTTCGTTCATAAGGCGCGCGCTCAGAGTGAACTACTGCCTGCCATCGACGCGGTTCTACGCGGCAAGCAATTCTTCAGCCGTATATTGACTGATGCCCTGCGAGCGAAGGCCCCTCGCCGCCATGAGGTTCTGTTCTATTCTGATGACACGGTTCTTCTAGATAGCCTTACTCGCTTTGTTGCTGTTGCCCTAAAAGGCGGTAACGCGGCCATTGTGCTTGCTACGAAGCCACACAGGGACAGTCTTTTTCAGAGATTGCAGGCAGAGGGCGTGGATGCTGACGGTGCCATTCGACAGGGCATTTACATTTCGATGGACGCTGCCGATACGCTCTCAACAATCATCGTGAATGGATTGCCTGACCCGGTTCGATTTTTCGGGGGCATTGGTGGCCTTATCGAAGCAGCTGCTAAGGCGGCCAAAGCAGAGCAGCCTCAAGTGTTTGTGTTCGGAGAAGCCGTGGCTCTCTTGCAGGCGGAAGGCAAGACAGATGCGGCTATTCGGTTCGAACAGCTCGGCAACGATTTAGCTGAAAAATACGAAGTAAATATCCTGTGCGCATATCCATTGAGCAGCTTTCATGGTGAGAAAGACCAACACGTTTTCCAAAGTATTTGTGCGGAGCACTCAGCCGTATATTCGCAGGAAACTAGTTAGACGCTCGCCTTGAGCATCGACCCTATCGCGCAGCTAAACTGCGACGAATGCATCGGGCGACTCTTAAGTCATCCTCGATGAAATTCTTCTGGTCAACCGACCCACACGACTGACATCGCATCTCGCACCCCTTGCAATGCCTATGTTGCCGGGAGCATATCACTGAGGCGCGTTCTAGAACCCCCGTCCCAAAAGGCTGGGTAAGGCGAAACGTCTCACCAGCCCACTAGCCGGTTATCTTGCGAGAGCCAAGTCCTGATAAGTCGCGCCGGCTTCTCGGAAACTGGCCTTTTAGCCTCGGAGCCACATTCCGGTAATCCCGTTTCCCAGGCACAATCCGCGATGAGCGATATGCGGGGAAGGTCGAACCGCCCAACCATCATCCCCCCAAGCCCCTGAAGAAGGGGGACCATCGGGTCGCCTTCCCCGCCTTTTCGACCTAAGGGGCCTTTTCGACCTTGCGGCTTTGTTTTGCGTCTTGTGATACCCGCCAAAGGGACAGAGGTGGGTCAGTCTTGCCCAGGGCCAGTAGCCGATGATCCGTTTCTCGGGAGTTGAGACTATGCTACGCCTTTGCTGAAGACCAGTACTCCGGCTGACACTTCTTACAGTTCACGCCAAGCACATGCCGGCCCTCTAATTGCGTCCAGCACTTGAAAAGGAACGAAGAAGAAAATAGCCCGAATGATGGCTGCTGAGCCAGAACCGAATCCGATTCGTGGCGTGCTGATAACACTGGCCATCGAGGCGCTGTGGTGTGTCGTCGTGATTGGGGGATGCCTGTGGCTGAGATGAAGCGCCCTGTCACGGCGAGGTGCTTCTCAACCTCGCCATAACGAACAAGCGGCACGAAATGCGGTTTAACTAAGTACTGCCGATAGGCGCCTAGTTTCCGTTTTTCGGGAGTTTGGGTGACGTTTGCTTATAGACAATCCCTGCACCACATTGCTTTTCGCAATGCCTTCGCCTCGCGAGCCCGCTGCTCTTCAATCTCCATATCCCAGGGAGAAACCATGAGAATCAATCGCATTGGTACACTCCTCGTCCTGTTCGCCCTGTCTGCCGGCGTCTTTTCGGACAACCGCGCCAGTGCTCTGCCTGTAACGACTCATGCGTTAACCCAAGAACGTGCCAAGGTGGCGGCCTCTGCCCAACATGAAAACCAGCCGAGCACCTGCAACAACTACAAACAGACAGACGAGGCACACCGTTGCGCGTGCAACATGGCAACTACTTGTCCGGACGCGGACGATCAGGGCAAGGATATCCCGCGCCAGCCGGATACTAAATGCTCTACCAATTGTCGCGACGACGCCTGCGAGTGCATCAGTCCCTGCGATGACTGACATACCTGGCCGACTGATAGGCCAGATTCCGATAATCCCGGTGGTATCAATGGGTCAGTGCAACACCTCCTGTAAGTGAAAGACGTTACGCGCTTTGCCGAGGGCGCAGCCGATCTCACGCACTAACGCCCGAGACTCAAAACACCGCATTAAATCGCTCTCTACGTGGGAGTACGTCGAGTATCTCTCCCATAGATCAGAAAACACGTCCTTTTGAAGAAAACATTTGAATGCAGCGGGTGTTGCATCGACCGGTTGACCCGGCACCGTTTCCCAGGCACTGGCCGGTCCAGGTGGGGATAACTTCTGGGTTGGCCGTGATCCAGGCACAATCGCCAAGGTCACCAGGCGGACCACATCTCCAGTTAGCTGATCCCGCGAGAGTTAGCAGCCGGACCGGGGGGAACGGTGACGTTACGCGAAATCTATCCGCATTCCTGGCTACAGGCCGTGTTCGTCAGCACCCGAGGACAGGTATTATCGGAGTCATCCCAAACAGGAGTTAGGTCGCGTTAAACTAGTTCTCGGGGAATCCGAGGCCCGGCGCCACAGCAAGAGCGTGTTTCGCAGTTTTTTGTGTTCCCCGATCAAGGAGGCCTCAAGAATGCCCGCACGGAACAAGGAACAACACCGCACAGGACGCATCGGCTGGCTACGCGCGGCGGTACTAGGAGCGAACGACGGCATCCTTTCAACATCGAGTCTGGTGCTCGGTGTCGCCGCTGCGCATGCGACTCACGGCAACGTATTGGTCGCAGGGGTCGCCGGCCTGGTGGCTGGGGCTATGTCGATGGCTGCCGGCGAGTACGTGTCTGTCCACTCCCAGGCAGATACCGAACAGGCCGAACTCAATCTTGAGCGCGCGGAACTAAAAGCAGACGACAAGGGCGAGCATAAAGAACTGGCGGCCATCTACGTCGCTCGCGGGCTCGATCGTTCGCTCGCGAAACAGGTCGCCCAGCAGCTGATGGCCCATGATGCGCTAGACGCGCATGCCCGCGATGAACTCGGCATCTCCAAGACTCTTAGCGCGCGTCCGATTCAGGCTGCGTTGGCGTCGGCTGGCAGCTTCGCAGTTGGAGCAGCGATGCCTCTCCTGGTTGCCGCCATCGTTTCCGAGGCGGGTCTGATCCCCCTTGTATCTGGAACTTCACTGGTGTTCCTCGCGCTTCTGGGCGGGCTGGCTGCCCGCGCGGGCGGCGCAGGAGTGACGGCGGGCGCCATACGCGTGACTTTCTGGGGTGCGCTGGCCATGGCGCTGACAGCAGGCGTCGGGGCGCTGTTCGGAACAGTTGTGTGAGCGGAGCCAACCGGACTCGGTTCACACGAATTGGCAATCGATGACCTGAATCAACTTGAAACGTACGTCGACATCTTGGAAAAGCGTTCCAATCAATCAGTCGCCGAAGCAATCTTAATGGGTCGACGCGTAAGCGACGAACTAAATAGAAAGAAGAAATACGGAGGGCATCAGTTCAAGGTACGAAACTATGCTGAGTTGATTGACGATACTGAACACCGTTATCAAACATATTTGACTAGCGCAATAAACCCACGGCAATGGCCAGTGAAATCGATATCGACAGTCTGATGAACTACTTGCGAGAGAACCGAAGGTCAAAGGATAGATAAAGGACCACGGCGACATTGAGGATTAGCACAAGTCCTCTCGGGAACGTCGCCCGTCTGACCAGTTCATAGATTTCCAGCGGTATGAAAGAGAACGTAATGATTGTTGTGAAGTATTCAGCCCAACGCTTGCGAAGCAGCAGCCCAGTGCCTTCCGTGAAGAAGAGCGCAGAGTACAGAAAGGTGCCCACGCTCAGTGCTTCCATAGCCTTAGGGTCAAAGACGGCCAGTCGCGTTAGCAATCGCTGAACGTAGCGATTGTCTGGGTCCACTCGGACGGTGTTTGCCCACCGATACACTTCAGCGGCAACGTCCTTGTGGAGTAACCGATGCGCCCCGATAGCGACCACTAGAAGCAAAAGGCCCTTGAGAAGCTTGAGAGCGGCGATTAGATAAAGAACGCGTGGATAGGCTGCCCTCTGCATGGCCATTTCTTGCGCTAGTTATCCGTCCTTCGCGGACATGGAGTTATCACGTTTTTATCACGTTTGGCCTATCACCAGGTTTTCGGGTCTTAGCTCAACCGCTTTCAAATAGCTGAAATCAAAAGAGAAAGCTGGTGGGCCTGGCCGGAGTCGAACCGGCGACCAACGGTTTAGGAAACCGCTGCTCTATCCATCTGAGCTACAGGCCCGTTCCATGAATCGCGGAATCAGCGTGGCATACCGGCCGCCCGATTCGCAAGTTTGAATCGAGCCGCGAGCGGCCATCGGGCCACGGCGCGAAGCATTCAGCCTCGGTCCCTCTCGGTGCTATCATTAATGCACAACCGGGGGCCAAGCAGCAGATGCGCTTCGCAAGATGACCGAGAACAAATCCCACAGAAATATCGAGAGTATTGATCTATTGGTTTTGGCATTCCTCTTTGCCGGCAGCGGCTGTGCCGCGCTGATTTACGAAATCGTCTGGTACCAACTGCTGGAATTCGTGATCGGGTCGACGGCCATATCGCTTGGCGTCCTGCTGGCCACGTTCATGGGCGGGCTGTGCATCGGGAGCATTGTTCTGCCGCGCATGACAGCACCGCGACGTTATCACCCCCTGCAAGTATTCGCATCGATCGAGCTGGGAATTGGGGCGTGCGGCCTTCTGGTGTGGTGGGGCACGCCGTTCGTGGATCATTTGTACCTGGCTGCGTTCGGTCACGGGCTGCCCGCGATTCTGCTGCGCGCCATGGTGGCATCACTGTGCCTGCTGCCGCCGACCGTGCTGATGGGGGCGTCACTGCCCGCCGCGGCGCGCTGGATGGAAACGACGAGGCAAGGAGTTTCCTGGATGGGATTGCTTTACGGTGCGAACACCGTGGGCGCGGTCTTCGGCTCTCTGCTGGCTGGATTCTACCTGCTGCGCATATTCGACATGGCCACGGCGACCTACGCCGCTGCAGCGATAAACGCGACGGTGGCGCTGATTGCTTCTGTTTTGTCGCAAAGCGCATCCGCGCGGGCGGGCAGCGACGGCGTGGACATAGCGAACGAGCAAGGCGCCGCGCCGTTCGCGGCAACCGCGCATCCGCGACCCGTTTACGCGACGATTGCGCTTTCCGGAGCCTGCGCCCTGGGCGCGGAGACAATCTGGATGCGCCTGCTGGGCCTGACCATGGGCGCCACGGTCTATACATTTTCCATACTCCTGGCCGTATTTTTGGTGGGACTGGGGGTTGGTGGCGGCGCGGGCGCATGGCTTTCGCGTTGGGTCAAATCATCGACGGCGCTCGGCTTTTCGCAATTATTGCTCACCCTGGCGATTGCCTGGACTGCATATATGCTGGCCGATTCATTGCCCTACTGGCCTGCTGCGCCGACTAGCGGCCCCTGGGTTACTTTTCGCACGGATTTGCTGCGGGCCGCCGCAGCCATGCTGCCCGCGGCGCTGCTGTGGGGCGCAAGCTTTCCGCTGGCGCTGGCCGCTGCCGCGGAACGGGACTCCGACTCAGCGCGTCTGGTCGGTGGAATCTACGCCGCCAATACGGGCGGCGCGATTCTCGGAGCGCTGGTCTTCGGCATTGTCTTGATTCCTTGCGTGGGCACGCTCAATTCGCAGCGAATTCTGATTGTGCTGTCGGCTGTAAGCGCGCTGTGCATTTTTCTGCCACGAGTCTGGCCCCGCCGGGGATACGCCGTCCTGTGCTTGCTGGCCGCGTCGGGCATCGCGGTCGCTCTGGCCGCCAATCTGCCCCGGCTTCCGGATGACCTGGTCGCGTATGGCCGTCGTTTCCTCACAACCAAGGACTACGCAAAAGTTCTATTCACGGCGGAGGGCCTAAATTCGACCATCGCGGTCTCAGACTGGGACGGCGTCCTGCAATTTCACGTCAGCGGCAAAGTGGAGGCATCTACCGGCTCCTACGACATGCGTCTGCAGCGAACGCTCGGACACTTGCCGGCGCTGCTGCATCCCAATCCGCGCTCCGTCTTGGTTGTGGGCTTCGGCGCAGGTGTGACCGCGGGCTCTTTTACGCTGTATCCGGGGATTCAACGGATTGTCATCTGTGAAATCGAGCCGCTGATTCCGCCGGTGGCGACGCGCTTTTTCGGGCCGCAGAACTACAACGTTCTGCACGATCCACGGACGCAAATCGTCTATGACGACGCGCGGCACTTTGTCCTGACGACGCCGGAAAAGTTCGACATCATCACATCCGATCCGATCCACCCATGGGTCAAGGGCAGCGCCACGCTTTACACCAAAGAATATTTCGAGATGGTAAAGGCGCATCTGAATCCGGGCGGGCTGGTCACGCAATGGGTGCCGTTGTACGAAACGGATGCCGACACCGTGAAGAGTGAAGTTGCCACATTCTTCGACGTATTCCCCGGCGGAACCATCTGGGCCAACGAAAATCAGGAGAGCGGCTACGACGTTTTTCTATTGGGATCGAAAGATCCGATTACGATTGACGTAGACGCGCTGCAGAGCCGCTTGGATTCGCCGGAGTACGCGGGCGTGGTCCAGTCGCTGAGCGACGTGATGCTTGGCTCGGCCGTGGACCTTCTCTCGATCTACACGAGCCAGGCTTCCGACCTGAAGCCCTGGCTGAACGGCGCGGTCATCAACCGCGACCGCAATCTGCGACTGCAGTATCTGGCAGCTATGGCGGTAAATAACTACCTGGAAGCGACGATCTACGACCAGATGCTGGCCTATCGCATGTTCCCGGCAAATCTCATCAAGGGATCCGAGACCTCGCTGCGACCGCTGCGGGCAAAGCTCAAACCGCCCCCGGACCCCGACTAGGCTCGGGAAGCCTTCTACCCTTTCGCTTGTGATCGCTGGAAATTTCAATCGGATGCATCGAAAATCCGGATAAGAGGTTTTTGCGACCGACCGTGCATAATAGATTGGGCTGCGCTCGCTCCGACCTCAGCCCTTTTTCTTGCAGATGTGGGTAGTCGCAGCAGAAGGCCCTGCCGAGCCGGCACGCGCAGAGCGACGCTTGGCTCGCTTTACAAGGCGTATGGGGCATGGTATTCAAAACAGATACCGATATGAAGGACAACTATCCATATAAGGGCCTTCCGCCGGCTCAAGGGCTGTACAGTCCCGAGCATGAACACGACGCTTGCGGCATCGGCTTCATCGCCGATATCGAAGGGCGCAAGTCCCACGATATCGTTCTGAAGGGCATCCAGATCCTCGTCAATCTGACCCATCGAGGCGCGTGCGGCTGTGACCCGCAGACCGGTGACGGCGCGGGGATCCTGATCCAGATCCCTCACGCGTTTTTTGATCGCGAAGCCAAAGCACTTGGATTTTCCCTGCCCTCGCCGGGCGAATATGGCGTCGGCATGATGTTCCTGCCGGTGGACCCTCCCGAGCGAATTCTCTGCGAGGGCATCGTTGAACGGATTGCAGAGGAAGAGGGTCTCAGAGTGCTCGGCTGGCGCGATACGCCGCTGAATGGCAATGCCATCGGGCGCCTGGCGCGGAGCAGCCAGCCTTACATCGAACAAGTTTTCATCAAGCGCGGCCCGGAGATGGACCAGGACGCGCTCGAACGCAAACTCTACGTGGTGCGCAAGCGCGCCGAAAATCAGATCGCCGAGTCCGACTTGAAGGAAAAGGACTATTTCTACGTGCCTTCGCTCTCCTCACGGACCGTGATCTACAAGGGGCTGCTGCTGGCGCCGCAGATTACCGACTTCTACAAGGAGTTGCTGGACCCGGAAGTATCGAGCGCTCTTTGCCTGGTCCATCAGCGCTTTTCCACCAACACGTTTCCGAGCTGGAAGCTGGCGCATCCGTATCGCTACATCTGTCACAACGGCGAAATCAATACGCTGCGCGGCAACATCAACTGGATGTTTGCGCGCCAGTCGACGCTTTCGTCTCCACTCTTCGGCGACGATATCAAGAAGCTGCTGCCCATCATCACACCGGGCGGCAGCGATTCCGCCATGATTGACAACGCCGTCGAACTGCTGACGCTGGCCGGACGCAGTCTGCCTCATGTTATGGCCATGCTCATCCCCGAGGCCTGGGAGCATGAGCCGACGATGGCAGACGACGTGAAGGCTTTCTACCAGTACCACGCGTCGCTGATGGAGCCGTGGGACGGCCCGGCAGACATCGCCTTCACCGACGGGCGCATCATCGGAGCCAAGCTCGACCGCAACGGCCTGCGTCCCGGCCGATATCTGGTCACGCACGACGGCTTGGTCGTTATGGCTTCCGAGGCCGGCGTACTTCCCGTGCCGCCGGAAAACGTCCGCATGAAGGGCCGCCTGGCGCCGGGCCGCATGCTGCTCGTGGATACCGAGCAGAAACGGCTGATCACGGATGAAGAGATCAAATCGCAGCTCGCGTCGCGGCAGCCCTATCGCCAGTGGCTCAAGGAAAATCAGATCACACTCGATGATCTGCCGACGCCCCAGCGCGTCCATGCCACGGACCACGATACGATCCTCATGCGTCAGCGCGCCTTTGGCTATACCGACGAAGACCTGAAGACCATTCTTCTGCCGATGGCCATGGGCGGCGAAGAACCGGTTGGGTCCATGGGCATCGACGCCCCGCTGGCGTGCCTGTCGGATCAGCCGCAGCTCTTATTCAATTATTTCAAGCAGACTTTCGCGCAGGTGACCAATCCGGCCATCGATTCCATTCGTGAGGGCTTGGTGATGTCCCTCACCAGCTATATCGGCTCTGAGGGCAACATCTTCGAAGAAACGCCGAAGAACTGCCACACCCTCAAGCTGCGCCACCCCGTCATTTCCAATTGGCGGCTCGAAAAACTGCGCCGCGTGAACTGGGGAGATTTCCTGGCCACCACTCTGCCCACGCACTTCCGCGTGGCCGGAGGCGAAGCGGAACTCGAAAATGCCGTGGAAGACCTTTGCCGCCGAGCCTCTCTGGCGGTGAAGTCCGGCTACACGCTGCTGATTCTTTCCGACCGCGGCGTCGGCCGCGAAGAAGCGCCGATTCCGAGCCTGCTTGCTCTTTCCGCGGTGCACCATCATTTGATTCGTGAGAAGACGCGGAATCAGGTGGCCTTGATCGTGGAATCCGGCGAGCCGCGCGAGGTGATGCACTTCGCTCTGCTGCTGGGCTATGGTGCGAGCGCCGTGAATCCTTATCTAGCCATTGAAACTCTGGAGGACCTCTACCGCGACGGAGCGTTCCCTGCCGACTATACCTTCGACAAAGTTTTCAAGAGTTACATGAAGGCCATCGACAAGGGCCTGCTGAAAGTTTTCTCAAAAATGGGCATCTCCACCCTGCAGAGCTATCAGGGCGCGCAAATTTTTGAGGCCGTCGGCCTTTCGAAATCACTCGTTGACCGCTACTTCGCCGGAACCGCGTCGCGCATCGAAGGCGTCACGCTGGCCGTGCTCGCTCGCGAAGCTTTGTTGAAGCACCAATTCGCCCTGCAGCCGCCCGCGGAGTCGGAAACCGAACTGCGCGTCGGCGGCGAATATCAGTATCGCGTGCGCGGCGAGCGGCACCTGCTCAACCCGGTGACCGTGAGCAAGCTGCAGTACGCCGTGCGCGAGGGCAAGTTCGAGAGCTATCGGGAATTCGCCGAGGTTGTAGACCAGCAGAATCGCGACCTTTTGATGCTGCGCGGAATGCTCGACTTCAAGCCGGCCGGCCCGCCTGTGCCTCTGGAGGCCGTCGAGCCCGCCGCGGACATCGTAAAGCGTTTTGCCACGGGGGCCATGTCTTTCGGTTCCATCAGCAAAGAAGCTCACGAAACGCTGGCCATCGCCATGAACCGCATCGGCGGCAAATCCAACACCGGTGAAGGTGGCGAGGACGAAGCCCGCTACGTTCCCGACGCCAATGGTGACCTGCGGCGAAGCGCCATCAAACAGGTGGCCTCGGCCCGTTTCGGCGTGACCGCGCAATACCTGACGAATGCCGACGATCTGCAGATCAAGATCGCGCAGGGCGCAAAGCCCGGCGAGGGCGGACAACTTCCCGGCTACAAAGTGGACGAGGTAATTGCTCGCGTGCGCCATTCCATTCCTGGCGTCGGCCTGATCTCTCCTCCGCCACACCATGACATCTATTCGATCGAGGATCTCGCGCAGCTCATCTACGATCTGAAGAACGCCAATCGGCGCGCGCGCATTTCGGTCAAGCTGGTCGCGGAAGTCGGAGTCGGCACGGTTGCGGCCGGGGTGGCCAAAGCCCACGCAGACGTGATCCTGATCAGCGGCTACGACGGAGGCACCGGCGCGTCTCCCATCAGCTCCATACGGCACGCGGGAATCCCGTGGGAGCTCGGGCTTTCTGAAACGCAGCAGGTACTGGTAATGAACGACCTGCGCAGCCGCGTTCGCGTGCAGGTGGACGGCAAGCTGCAAACGGGCCGGGACGTAGCCATTGCGGCGCTGTTAGGCGCGGAGGAGTTCGGATTCTCGACGGCTCCTCTGATCTCCATGGGCTGTATCATGATGCGCAAATGCCATCTGAATACGTGCCCCGTCGGAGTCGCAACGCAGGATCCGGAGCTTCGCGCAAAATTCGCCGGCAAGCCTGAGCACGTCATTAACTTCTTCTTCTTCGTGGCCGAGGATTTGCGAAATGTCATGGCTCAGCTTGGCTTCCGCACGGTGGACCAGATGGTCGGCCGAGTGGATTGCCTGGTCCAGCGCAAAGATGTCGAACACTGGAAGGCCAAGGCGATTGATCTTTCCGCCATTCTTTACAATCCGCCGTTGCCCCAGCGCGTCGGCCGCCGCTGCACGCAAAAGCAGGACCACGGCCTCGACGCCGCTCTTGATGGAATCCTCATCAAGCAGCTCGCGGAAAACGTCGAGAATCGTACGCCGGTTATACTGGAACTGCCCATCACCAACGTTCGCCGCGCCGTGGGTACGATGCTCAGCGG
>Ga0207023_10152_pt1 | contig 20658 bp, 21 predicted proteins | sample Alteio_BWMinCont_47_FD_153464 | JGI IMG/M metagenome (GOLD analysis project Ga0207023, IMG submission 153464) | Enriched cells from forest soil in Barre Woods Harvard Forest LTER site, Petersham, Massachusetts, United States -... | ecosystem: Environmental > Terrestrial > Soil > Temperate forest >... | reverse complement strand
GAGGTTTTTGAATCGATGGAAATGAAGGCTTCACAACACCATATTAAGTTAGTATTCAAACAAAAATATGATGAGCCGATACCCGTTTATGCCGATAGGGAAAAGATGGTGTAGGTATTGGTTAACCTGATTGATAATTCCTTAAAATATGGCAAAGAGGGCGGAAGTACCTCGATAAGCTTATTCGAATTGCACGACCAGGTTTTGGTTGAGGTAACTGACGACGGTATTGGTATCGAAGAAAAATATCTTCCACGCCTGTTTGAACGCTTTTTCCGTACAGATACCAGCCGTTCAAGGCAAATAGGTGGTTCGGGTTTAGGGTTGGCTATTGTAAAGCATATTGTGGAGGCTCATCAGCAAACCATTAACGTGCGTAGCACTGAGGGGCTGGGCTCAACTTTTGGCTTCACTTTGCAAAAAAATAAACCGACTTTACAATTCCCTAACATCCCTGTTTTAAAAAGTTAACATTAACTTAACATAGTTAGCGTACATTTGTTAAAATTCCATCAAAAAGTATGTCATTAAACAGCATATTCCAGTACTTTGTACCCAAAGAGAAGAAGATATTTTTCCCTTTATTTGAGCAGGCAGCCAGCAATGTTGTAGCTATAGCTACTATACTTGTTGAAGCAGTAAACTCTGCAAACCCTGTAACCCGCGAGGAGTTATTTAAGCAAATTGATAAGCTGGAAAACAAAGGTGATGAGCTTACTCACCAGATTTACCTGGAGTTAGGAAAGAATTTTATTACCCCATTTGACCGCGAAGACATACATGCGCTTGCCACCGCGATTGATGATGTTGCTGATAATATACAAGGCGCGGCAAACCGCATGAGCCTTTACCGTATAGACGAATATAACGAACATATCCGCAAACTATCCGACTTGATATTGCAGGGAAGTGTTGATCTGGAAAAAGCCGTGCGCGAATTAAAAGATCTGCGTAATATACGTGCCATTGCCGATTCATGCATCAGGATAAATAGTATTGAAAATCAGGCCGATTATGTATTTGACCGTGCTGTGGCTGATTTGTTTTTATATGAAACCGATGCGATCAAACTTATTAAATACAAAGAAATATTAGCCGCCCTTGAGAACGCCACCGATATGTGCGAAGATGCCGCTAATGTAATGGAATCAATATTAGTTAAAAACGCTTAAGCAATTTATAATTATATTCGTAAATGGTAACATCATTACTGGTAATTGTAGTTGCGCTGGCATTAATATTTGATTATACCAATGGCTTTCACGATGCGGCAAACTCTATTGCCACAATCGTATCAACCAAGGTATTAACACCCTTCCAGGCTGTTGTTTGGGCTGCTGCATTTAATTTCCTGGCTTATTTTATTGTTAAAGATCATAAGGTAGCCAACACGGTATCAAAAATAGTTAATGAGCATTTTGTAACTATGCATGTTATACTGGCAGGCCTGGTTGCCGCCATCACCTGGAATTTAACTACCTGGTGGTTTGGTATCCCGTCAAGTTCATCTCACACGCTTATTGGCGGCTTTGCGGGCGCGGGTATAACCAATGCGTTTTACATGGGCGTTAACGGCTTAACAGCCATTAATATAAAGTTAATCCTTACCACAATCGCTTACATTGTGCTAGCCCCGGTAATTGGTTTGGTGATAGCCTATATTGTAACTATAATCATCCTGCACATCTGTAAACGATCGCGACCATCGGTCGCCGAGCGGTGGTTTAAAAGGCTGCAACTAGTATCGTCAGCTGCACTAAGCTTTTCGCACGGTACTAATGATGCGCAAAAAGTGATGGGTATTTTGTACGTAACACTTATCGCCTCAAAAATAATAGTACCCGGCGCAGCAATGCCCGATTGGATTCCGTTGGCCTGCTACTCTGCTATAGCATTAGGCACCATGTCAGGCGGTTGGAAGATCGTGAAGACGATGGGATCTAAGATCACCAAAATTACCCCACTTGAAGGCGTAAGTGCCGAAACTGCGGGTGCTGTAACACTATTAATCACCGAGCACTTTGGTATCCCGGTATCAACCACGCACACCATTACCGGTTCAATTATTGGTGTGGGCTTAACCAAGCGTGTATCCGCCGTACGTTGGGGGGTAACCATCAATCTAATTTGGGCATGGATAATAACTATTCCGGTTTCTGCGTTAATTGCAGGAATAGTTTTTATGCTGCTTAGGTTTGTTGCATAAACTCAATTCCTATCGGCCACCTGATCATTTAAATTTACCCCTGATGAAGAAATTCTTACTATCAATCCCTTTCGCATTTTTTGCAATAACAGGTTTACAAACCATTACACACAGCGCCCAAGCCTGTGCACAACAACAGCCGTCAATATTTGATATGTCTGCAGGTATTAAAGATGCCCTGTTACAGGGAACCAGCAAAAGCACCAGTCAATTATCTGCCCTTAACGGGTTTTTCGGCAATCCGGCAGTAAAAATACTTTTCCCGCCGCAGGCGCAAAAGGCAGAACATACTCTGCGCGGCTTAGGCCTTGGTAAGCAATGCGATCAGGTAATATTATCACTAAACCGCGCTGCCGAAGATGCCGTTGCCCAGGCTGAACCAATTTTTATTGATGCTATAAGGCACATGAGTGTTGATGATGCAGCAAGCATACTATTAGGCCCGCCTGATGCTGCTACCCAATATTTTCGCCGCACAACCAGCGTGCAACTTGCTATACAATTTAGGCCCATTATACAAGCCAGCTTAAATAAAGTAGGCGCAACCAAGTATTATGGCGATGTAGCTAAAACATATAATAAACTACCTTTCGTATCACACATTGATCCTGATTTAACCGATTACGCTACCCAACAAGCTATTAACGGTATTTTTATTGAAATAGCAAAAGAAGAGCTTAACATTCGCAGAAATCTGAATGCGCGTTCAACCCCATTGATGCGCAAAGTGTTTTCTTTTGCAGATCAGGGTAGAAAGATATATTAGCATTCTGTTAAATGAGTAACAAATAACTTACTCAATTAGTGTGCAATACTATAGCATAAGTAGTATTTTTAAATAAAAAAGATGAAAAAAATACTGTTTACCCTGTTGCTATGTGTAAGCTCATTCCTTGTATTTGCCCAGGCACATAAAAAGGTCACTGTTTATTGTACTATTTCCTCGAATGGCAAGGTAGATTACGGCGATCTGAAAAAGCTTTTACCTGATAGTACAAACGCCAAGCTATTGGTTGATCCCAGAACACAGTATGGGATTAAAAAAACAGATCACACTCTTTTATTAATGAGTACCTATGGATGGAAAATTGCTTCTGTTATAGCAGATGTATCAGGTGGGGGCGGGACTTTCACTTCAACTTCCTCAGAATATTTAATGAGCAAAGACATTTATTTGAGTTCATCCGCATATGCTTTGTACCTGAATACTTTAATCAATATCGAGAAAAAGCCTGCTAAGTAGTAATTACAGCTATTTATGTTTAGCAAACTTCACCCTTATTGTAACTGTTTCGGGTTTATGGTCGGTGTTGGTTAACCAATATGGGCCATTTTGTATTAATTGGATAGCGGCGTTATCAGTTTCAGCACCCAGGCTTTTCTTGATCTTAAAATCACTTAAAGCGCCATACTCGTTTACGGTAAATGATATTTTAACCAAGCCTGTTTTTCCATCAGGCGATTTTGCATTATCTTTTAAGTACTTTTTAAAATCGGCCCAACCATTAGCCGGATGTGCGGCTTCATACACCGGTTGCTCGTCATCTCCATTTCGTTTTATGCCAAGTGCACCTGTTACCACCACCTCAGATAGTGAATTGTTATTTGGCTGCATGGCAATTACTAATGAGTCTTGCTTTCTTACAGCTATTTCTTTCCTGTTGTACCCTACAAATGTAACATCAAGAGTGCTTGAATTATTTACATCCGGTAGCACAAATCTCCCATTTACATCGGTAACTGTTATTTTATTAGTTCCTTTTATGGCAACTGTAGCGCCTGGTATCGGATGATCTGTTTCATCTTTAACAACACCTTTTATAAAGTTCTTATTAGCGCTAACACCCGCAATCCGTTCGCTTAGGTTATTATTGTAAGCTTTCGCTGTCTTTCTTGAATTTAAACTATCCTGAGGTACAGTAGGTTCAGCCATAGTTACTTTAGCGTCTGAATTCCCTACCGGGGCATCTACATTAATATCCGCATTAGACGGAGGTGCATTTTGTGCGGCCTTGTTTTCTTGTACTGTAGCATCACGGGCAATAATCGCGTGGGGGGGATTCTTCTTAGCTAATGTGGCTATCTCTGTTTCCTTTTTGGTGGTTAAAAGCGTATCAATCTTCGTCTTCTTAATTTCTGGCTTAAGTTTAGCTTTTGCTATTTGTTGTTTTACTTGTTCAGCCGGCTGGTTTAAATACCACAATATCCCGGCAAAAAGAAACAGTAATATAGCAGCGGCAGTAGCAATAAATCTGAGTGGGATTATCTTTCGTTCTTTTTTTGCTATCCGATTTTGCAATCGGGATGCTAATTCATCTAAATTTTTATCATGATCAGTGCCCGGCAATTCGTAGCCCTCCAATGCATCCCGCAAAAACGGATCAGACTGTGCCTGCCGTTCAAGTTGGTGCATAGCACGGGCAGCAAGCTCCCCATTAAGGTACTTTTTAATTTGCTGCGATATGTCGGTTCGTTTACTCACTGTTCTTTTCCAGGCAAATTTTTAAGTTTCGTTTTCCGTTCTGTATATAGCTTTTAACATCATTTAATGTATAACCTGTTGTATCGGCTATTTCTTTATAACACTTCTCCTGTAAGTAAAATAAGTTTACACTTTGTTTTTGAGTAGATGGAAGCTTATCCATACACCGCTCTAAAACCTTTAAATATTCCTCGCTATACTTATTGCTTTCAGGATGCAGGTCCAGTGCCGATTCCATAACATCATCCAAAGTAACCACTTCCATTTTTTTACCTGTCCGTAGTTGCATTAAACAATAATTACGTGCCAAAACGTATAGCCAACCCCTGAATTGTTTTATTTCATGCTGTTTGGTTTTGTTAACCAGTTCTTCAAAAATACTCATCACTGCATCTTTGGCCTGGTCCTCATCTTTCAAATACTTTAAACAAACACCATAAACAAGCGATACATATTTTTCAAACAACCGCCCCAATACAGCCAGATCGCCGCTTTTGCGGTAGCTGTTCAGCAAAGCGTCGTCATCAGCTTCGTCGGGTTTTATGGTTCGGTTGAAAAAGTTCATTTACGGCAGCACAAAATAATTTTTTTAAACGGCTTATGGAAATATCATTATAGCAGCATCATGTATTAAAAAAACGACCATTATGAAAAAGCTATTATGTATTATTTTACTGTTTACGGGCTTAACCGGGTTTAAGCCGAACAGTAGCCGCCATATCACCGGCAAAGTATCTGATGCGAATACCGCTTTGGCAGGTGCATCGGTAGCAGTTGTAGGAGCTAAACTATACGCAACAACTGATATTAATGGGTTATATGCTATAGATGTACCCGAAGGTGATTATAAGCTATCTTTTACTTATGTAGGTTACCAAAAAAAGGTTGTTAAAATTGGTAAAACTGATGTGATAAATGTAGTGTTAATACCCAATAACGAGAACCTAAATGAGGTTGTCACAATCGCTAACGGCATTCCAAAAAGAAGCCACGGCAGAAGAAGTACAGGCAATGCGGATATTAGCATAGATGCCCCGGTAGGGAATTCAGATGCTAAGGTGGCTGTGGCTAACTCTAATATGAGTCCGCCGGTTAGCGGAAGGCCAGTAAGTTTATCCCTTATGCCAACCAACGACGAAAGCTATCAGCCCATAGTAGAAAACGGTTTTAATAATGCTAAGGATAATCCCCTTTCCACTTTTTCTGTTGATGTAGATAATGCCTCGTACAGCAATATGCGCCGCTTTATTAATAATGGACAGTTACCGCCTGCTGATGCGGTTAGGATAGAGGAAATGCTGAACTATTTTAGTTATGATCTATCCGGCCCAAAAGATAATGAGCCGGTTGCAATCCATACTGAACTATCATCAGCTCCCTGGAATCCTGCCCATCGGCTGTTGCGTATCGGGTTAAAAGCCAAAACTATAGCTACTGATAAATTACCTGCATCAAATTTGGTTTTTTTGTTGGATGTTTCGGGATCAATGCAAGACGCTAACAAGTTGCCATTGGTTAAAGCCGCCATGAAAATGTTAGTTGATGAGTTAAGGCCAAAAGATAAAGTTACCATAGTAGCCTATGCAGGTGAAGCCGGACTAAGGCTAGCGCCAACCAGTGGCGGCAATAAGGAGAGGATAGATAGCGCCATTGATCAATTATATGCAGGAGGATCGACTAATGGCGGCGAGGGTATAAAGCTGGCCTATAAAATGGCTGCAGATAATTTTATAAAGAATGGAAACAACCGCATTATTATGGCTACCGATGGCGATTTTAACGTTGGCCCATCAAGCGATGGGGATATGGAATCGTTAATAGTTAAGGAACGGGCAACAAATGTCGCTATTTCAATAATGGGTGTTGGGATGGGTAATGTTAAGGATAGTAAAATGGAAACCCTTGCAGACAAAGGGAACGGTAATTATTTCTACATAGATAACATTACCGAAGCCCGTAAGGCATTGGTTAGCGAGTTTGGCGGCACCATGTTTACTGTTGCTAAAGATGTAAAACTTCAGGTTGAATTTAATCCGGCTAAAGTTCAGGCTTACCGTTTATTGGGTTATGAAGACCGGATGTTAAACAAAGAGGATTTTAACAATGACAGAAAGGATGCCGGGGATATGGGCAGCGGCCATACCGTTACCGCGCTTTATGAAATAGTCCCTGCCGGAATTAAGGATGATTATTCTGTTTCGGTAGATCCGCTTAAGTATCAGAAGGCGGATGAGGTGCAGAAATCCACAACCAATGAAATGCTGACTATAAAATTCAGGTATAAACAACCGGATTCTATGGTGAGTAAATTGAGTCAAGCTGTGGTGAATGATAATCCGGAGAAATTAAACAATACCTCAGGCGATTTTAAATTCGCTGCCGCGGTTGCTGAATTTGGAATGCTTTTGAGGGATTCTCAATTCAAACAAAAATCAAATTACGACCAGGCAATTAGTCTTGCACGACAGGGTAAAGGCGAGGATAACGAAGGTTATCGTTCCGAGTTTATTAAGCTGGCCGAAAGCGCGAAGTTGCTGGCGAAAAGCGAGCTGGTGTCCAATAAATAACCACAAAACAAAAAGAGCGGCAAATCATTTGATCTGTCGCTCTTTTATATTTAAGTGCGATTTTAACTATACTAAAAGCCTAACCGGTTCTTCTAACAATGATTTCAATGTTAACAAGAATGCAGATGCCGTAGCGCCATCAACCACACGGTGGTCGGAGCTTAAGGTTACTTTCATTACGTTGCCTGGTACAACAGCGCCGTTTTTAACAACCGGAACTTGTTGTATACCACTTACTGCTAAGATACAAGCATCAGGAGTATTAATAATGGCGGTGAATTCATCAACACCAAACATACCTAAGTTTGATATGGTAAAGGTTGAACCTTCCCAATCAGATGGTTGTAGTTTTTTAGCTTTCGCGCGTTGTGCGAAGTCTTTTACCTCACCCGAGATCTGGCTTAATGATTTTCCATCAGCAAAACGAACTACCGGTACCAATAAACCATCTTCGATAGCTACAGCAACACCGATGTTGATATGCTCATTAAAGCGGATCTTATCTCCCTGCCATGATGAATTGATTGCCGGGTGTTGTTTTAGGGCAACCGCGCAAGCTTTCAATACAAAATCATTAAATGATATTTTAACCGGGGCAACTTCATTTATTTTACCACGTGCCACGATCGCCTGATCCATATCGATAGACATAGTAACATAGAAATGTGGTGCGGTAAATAAACTTTCAGATAAACGCTTGGCAATAACCTTACGCATCTGGCTAACCGGTTTCTCAGTATATTTCTCAACACCAACATACGGTGCAGGTGCAGCAACAGCCGGAGCTGATGCAGGCGCTGAAACTGGTGCAGCGGTGGTGGTAGCAGTTGTAGTAGAAGTAGTGGCGGTAGTAACCGATGGTACGAATGATTCTATATCCTTCTTAACAATACGACCACCTTCAGCACTACCTTTCAACTGGTTAAGGTTGATGCCTTTTTCCTTAGCGATTTTACGCGCTAACGGAGAGGCTTTAACACGGCTGTCATCCGCGCTGAATTGTGGTTCGGCAGCAGTAGCTTCGGCAGGTGCTGATGTTGCAGCAGGGGCAGCTTCAGATGCTTTAGCAGCAGGTGCGCCAACACCATCCTGTAATAAAGGAGTAATATCAGTACCTTCTTTACCAACAATGGCAATAATGCCATTTACCGGTGCAGCTTCACCTTCTTTAGGGCCTATGTATAATAAGGTACCATCTTCGTAACCTACAACTTCCATGGTAGCCTTATCGGTTTCCACATCAGCTAATGAGTCGTCAGATTTTACTTTATCACCAACTTTAAAATTCCATTTGTTTATAACACCCTCGGTCATGGTATCGCTCAGCGCCGGCATACGTATTACAGTTGCCGGTATGTTTGAGGTATCCACTTTAGGGGCTGCTGCTACAGCCGGTTTTGGTGCTTCGGTAGCAGGTGCAGCCTCAGCTTTTGCAGGAGCAGCGTCAGGTACAGCGCTTAATGCGGCTTTGTAATCTTCTCCTTCTTTTCCTATCACAGCAATAACAGAATCAACAGGTGCACCTTGTCCTTCTTCGATACCGATAAATAGCAAAGTGCCATCCTGATATGATTCAAAGTCCATAGTGGCCTTATCTGTTTCGATCTCGGCAATTACATCGCCTGATTTTATTTTATCGCCAACTTTTTTATGCCACTTCGCTAAAACACCATCAGTCATGGTGTCGCTCATTTTGGGCATTTTAATTACTTCAGCCATTCTGTTTTTGAATAGTTTAAATTCTGTGTATTATATAATTAGTCCCTAATGTAAGGGTAATCTGCTTGCACGTAAACATCAGTATAAAGTTCTGATGCTTCAGGCCATGGTGATTCTTCAGCAAATTTTACTGCTTCTTCAACCTCAGCTTTAATTTTGGCAGCTATTTCTTCAAACCATTTTTCATCAGCATAACCTTCTTTTTCAATAGTTTCTTTAACCATTTCAATCGGGTCTTTTTCTTTGTAGCTTTCCAGTTCCTCTTTAGTACGATATTTTTGCGGATCGGACATGGAGTGGCCTTTATAGCGATAAGTACGCATTTCTAAAAATGTTGGTCCTTCACCGCGGCGTGCACGTTGCACAGCCTCGTCCATCGCGTTATGTACCGCAACAGGGTCCATACCGTCAACAGCTGATGATGGTATGCCGTAAGGTAAGCCTAATTTGTAGATATCTGTTTGGATGGTAGTACGCGCAACTGAAGTACCCATGGCGTAACCATTGTTTTCGCAAACAAAAATTACAGGCAATTGCCATAAAGCAGCCATGTTAAAGGTTTCGTTTAACGCACCCTGGCGAACAGCGCCATCGCCCATATAGGCAATGTTCACATTGTCGGTACCTTTATATTTTTCAGCAAAAGCAACACCTGCTCCCAAAGGGATCTGGCCGCCTACTATACCGTGGCCACCGTAAAAATGCTTTTCCTTACTGAACATGTGCATACTGCCGCCTTTGCCTTTTGAGCATCCGGTAGCTTTGCCATACATTTCAGCCATTATCGCATTTGACGATACGCCTTTAGCAATAGCATGTGCGTGATCACGATATGCTGTGATCATACTATCCTCTTGCCTTATAACCGACATGGCTCCGGCTAACACAGCCTCCTGGCCTATATATAAGTGGCAAAAGCCCCTTATCTTCTGTTGTCCGTATAATTGCCCGGTTTTCTCTTCGAACCTGCGCATTAGCAGCATCCACTCGTACCATTTAAGGTAGGTATCTTTATTTATTTCGATCGAACTCATTTGTAAACAACCTATTTTTTTCTGAGTAAAGCGCAAATCTAATTATATCCTGCAAATTATCGAAACTACTATGCATTTCTTCCAAAAGATTTCTTAATTATTACACTACATTATAATAATATCCCTCCCGGAAAATGTTGGATTGACATTTCTGTAACTATTTTGCTACAAAAAACGTAACAATAATTGTTGTAATTATAGTTTGTTTACTAATAGTTAATAAGTTATAGCAGATGGAAAGTTTTTTGGTATTATATTTTTTCTAAAAAAAGACCCTTTTTATTTGCATAATTGAAAAATATGGATAGTTTTGTATCCTACGATGTACACATTGTATAATTTAATAAACATTTTGTTGACCTAATAACAACAAACTAAGGATTAAATGAAGAAAACGTTAATTGTTATTGTCTTATTTTTCAGTGTTTTAGCTACTCAGGCTCAAACCAAAATAACACCAGCTCAACCTGTTGCAAAAACACAGGATGACGACGAAAGTTTAGCAAAAGATTACCTGTCACAAATTATGGGAGTTGCCTTATCCGCAACCTCAAACATGAAACTTTTCCATTTTGTGTACGATTGGATCGGCACCCCTTACCGTTTCGGTGGAAATTCAAGAAAAGGCATCGATTGTTCAGCATTCACAAAGGAATTATACAGCGAAGTTTTCAATCTGGATATCAAACGTAATTCACGCGATATTTTTAGCATGGTTAGCCCCGTTGCTAAAGATGAATTAAAAGAAGGGGACCTGGTTTTCTTTAAAATACACAGCCGCCGCATATCACACATCGGCATTTACTTAGGTAACAATCGTTTTGCACATGCATCTTTAAGAGGTGTTGCTATCAGCAGCCTTGATGATGCTTATTATAGTAGATACTTTTATAAAGGCGGGCGCTTGCTTAGCTCATTTAAAAATGAGTTGGATAATTCGCCGGATGAGGCCACCGCCAGTACAGGAACTAACTAATTTGAACCTAAATACTAAAATCCTTTCAGCCGAAAGGATTTTTTTTTGATATGAAATCTAACCTTATTATTTGCTTAATGTGTTTTGTTTTATTGCAGGCTTGCGATATAACAGAGCAACCTCAACAGCAAAAAACTGTAGTTCACAAAAATATCCCGCAAAAGATAATTGTAAAATCACCCTCGCACGATACCTTATGTATTACCGCTGTTGGCGATATTATGATGGGTACCTCATATCCTAACAGTAATACTTTACCGCCCGACAGTGGCAGGAACAGTTTTAAAGCAGTAGAAAAATACCTGCAGGGCAATGATGTAACCTTTGGGAATCTGGAAGGAACGCTGCTGGATAACGGTGATCCCGCGCACTATAAGTTGCATCTAAAATCAACAGCATATTTGTTCAGGATGCCCATAATATGCGGAGGTATTTTAAAAGATGCAGGTTTTAATGCTTTGAGTATTGCCAATAACCATATAGGCGATTTTGGCGATAATGGCCGGGTTAGCACCATGCATATATTGGATAGTTGCGGTATTAATTATGCAGGGCAGCTAAGTCACCCTATAAGCATATTTACTGTAAATGGTGTTAAGTATGGGTTTTGCTGTTTTGCCCCCAATAGTCAAACGGTTTCAATTCTTGATCTTGCGAATGCCGCGAATATCATACAGCAGCTTAAGCAGCAATGCGATGTAGTTATTGTAGCTTATCATGGCGGGGGCGAAGGCGTGGGTTACGAGCATATTGTTTTTAAAGATGAATCATACTTTGGCGAGAGGCGAGGTAACGTATTTGCTTTTGCGCATAACGCCATTGATGCCGGTGCTGATATTGTGTTAGGTACCGGCCCGCATGTGAGCAGGGCGATGGAGGTTTATAAAGGTCGCTTTATCGCTTACAGTCTTGGTAATTTCTGCACATATAAAAGTGTAAGCGTTGCCGGTGTATGTGGTATAGCCCCATTGCTAAAACTCTACATTAATAAAAAAGGTGAGTTTTTAAACGGAAGAATTATAGCTGTAAAACAATCGCATCAAAATGGCTTGGAACCCGATACTTTAAACCTCGCAATAAAACGGATCAGGTTATTGACTTTGGCTGATTTTCCGCAGTCGGGTATTGATATTGCTGACAATGGTATAATTACCCGGCTGGCACTAGCCAATGTGCCAACGCTTGTTGACACATTGAAAGACAATCAAAAATGATATTATGCTTCGTCTTTTGTATTCCTGATCAGGCTTATCCCCGAAAAAAAGAAGAGCAGTGCAATTAAGCCAACTACAATAAGTGTGGTTGCGCCATTGTTGTGGTTAATAATACCGATGCCGGCATAAATAAGCCCTACAATTCCAAGCAAGGTAAGGATAGCACCGAAAGTACGTTTTAAGTTCATTGTTAAATTTTTTGTTATGATTGTTTTGTTAAAAACAAATAACACACCAATAATTAGTTCTATATTAGATTATATATTTTATCACCCATGTCAACTTCAATAATCGTATTATTTGTTATTGTTTTTATTTTGCTGATCATTTTATCGTCATGCTTTGTGACTGTAAAACAGGGCACTATTGCGGTAATTACAGTATTCGGCAAATACCGCCGCATCATGTCGCCGGGTTTAAACTTTAAACTTCCCCTGATCGAAAATGTGTATTCACGCATATCTATCCAAAACCGCTCTGTCGAACTGGAGTTCCAGGCCGTAACTTTTGATCAGGCTAATGTATATTTTAAAGCCATGCTGCTTTATTCAGTACTCAATCAATCCGAAGAAAGTATAGTGAACGTAGCATTTAAGTTTGTTGATGAGCGTAACCTGATGCAGGCGCTGATCCGTACAGTTGAAGGCTCTATCCGTGCTTTTGTGGCTACCAAACGCCAGGCAGAAGTATTGGTGCTTCGCCGTGATATTGTGGAGCATGTAAAGGAGCAATTAGATGTAATCTTAGAAAACTGGGGTTACCATTTACAGGATCTGCAATTGAATGATATTACATTTGATGATATCATCATGAAATCAATGAGCCAGGTGGTTGCCTCAAACAACCTGAAAGCGGCTGCTGAGAATGAAGGACAAGCATTATTGATCACCAAAACCAAAGCTGCTGAAGCGGAAGGTAACGCGATCAAAATTTCTGCTGAGGCAGAGCGTCAGGCCTCACAATTACGCGGACAGGGTGTGGCTTTGTTCCGCCAGGAAGTGGCCAAAGGTATGAGTGTAGCTGCAAAAGAAATGCAGGAAGCTCATATGGATACCTCGGTGATCCTTTTCACCATGTGGACAGAATCTATCAAACACTTCGCGGAAAACTCGCAGGGCAATGTGATCTTCCTTGACGGATCAACTGATGCTATGCAGCAAACCATGAAAGAAATGATGAGCCTAAACCTTTTGCACCAGGAACAGTCGAAAGGGAAAAGCGCTAAATAATTAAATGAAGATTAGTTTACCGGGATTGATTTGTGCAGTTGTTTTGAGTTTGTCGGCTTTGCAAAAAGCATCGGCGCAGGGTACCTCTTATCAAAAATTAACGCTCAACGATTTTCAGGGTATGCCACGCACAAATGGAGATGGGGTGGTTGCTTACACAAACTGTACTATTGATTTTCATTACGAAGCCAATCCGAAAGATAATTACTATCTGCTGAAATTCGATATTAAGGTAACCATGAATAGGAACAGATCATGGATGAATCGCAGGATGATAAAATCACAAGATCAGCTTGCCGAAATACTGAGACATGAGCAAGGCCATTATACAATTGCTTACATGGAACAACAGGAACTATTGCGCACGGTAGGCAAAACAGTATTCTATGCTAACTATCGGCAACAAGCACAGGCAATATTTGACCGGATTGACGCAAAGTACAAACAATTGAATTTAGACTACGATACAGATACCGAACACATGGTAAACCGTGTGCAACAAGCCAGCTGGAATGCTTATTTTGATAAGAAGTTGGCTTATATGCCACCGGTGAATGAAGATTAAGTGTAATCCCTGCTTGTCATTCCGAACGGAGTGAAAAATCTGTCAATCGTACAAATGCTTCGTTCTTCTGCACGACAATCTTATTTTATACCTTGTTATTCTGCCGCCCGTGTTGGTGTTGTCACCAACACGTTTATAAGTTTCGAGGTATTCGTTGGTGACAACACCAACAAAGGCGACAATAGTGTTTGATAGCTTCTAAGATTAAAATGCTTCGCCTACAGAGATAAATAGGCCTCGGGAGTTTTCGTTACCAAAGCCATAGTTGATAGAAATATTGGTATTGGATACTTTATTCAGCTTTACACGCAATCCCGGCCCGAAACCTGGCTGTACGGATTGCAAGCTTGTACCCCGTTCGGCGTTAAACGTTTCACCATTTAAAAATACAGTACCGCCAAGCACCCCATCAGCCGTAATCTTGTAGCGATATTCTGCCTCGCCATACAACATATCATTACCACGGAACCTGCCCTGGATGTAACCGCGGCCGGTAGCGAAATTCGCATCCCAGCCTGTTGCCGGCAGATCAAGATATGGTGGTTTACCACCAACAATCAGCCAGTCATAACTCCATAGGGCTAGTGTGTTGTCCGATCCTTCAGGAAAATTAATGTATTTACGCACATCAATAATTAACGATTGCCAGTTTTTTGTGGCGCCAAAGTTTTTGTCGCTATTACGCAATTGTACCCCTATGTATGTTCCTTTTGACGGGTTAATCGCGTTATCGCGCGAATCTAGTTGCCCGTTAATTGTAAACCCCGACGATATAGTGCGTGTTGCTGTGCCGTATTTAGCATAGTCAGATACAGATCCGTTTGGATTACCTCTTTCGGATATATCCCAATGATCATCAAAATCATAACCTAAGCCCGCATAAAAATTCCCGGCAACATGCCTTAATATGGTTTCATAAAACTGTATTAAGGAGTAATCCATCGGGTCATCGGCAGATATTCTTGAATTGCTGCCCAGTCCATACGTGCTTTGCGGATACTTTAAATAGCTGTAATTGCCAACAAACTCATAACTGTTATCCTTAGTCCAAAAGTTAGTTTGTATTGGCATAATAAACTGTTTGTTTTCAGTGTATGATGCGCTTGCTACCACAGTTGATATTCTGGATTGAGGCCCATTACGAAACGCTATATTACCTGATACCACAACAGCAAAGCTGGTAACCAGTGTATAACCAATTGCCGGTACTACAGAAACTTGTGGTTTTGAGGTAATAGAATCAATTTCGGGAGTGGTTTTGTTGTGGAATAGTTTATGTAAAACGTCGCCTATATCCTGTTGCTTTGTACCTCTAACCATAACCGTGGTATCTTTTGAACCTGGATTAACGCCTGTAGGGGATAGTTTTTTAATAGGAATACCTGATGATTGATTTTGCTGTGCATAGCTATCCAGGCCAATAAACATGGCAATGATAAATGTGCTAAGAACAAAATAAAACTTCATTAAAGGTGGTGAGTGATTAAGAGATCTGTATTATTAGAGACTATATTATATATCGGCGAAAATAATAATTATGCCTTACACGCTGATATTAAGTTTGTAATATTAGTTTCAGATGGCTTTACTTTAACTAAACAAAAAAGTCTCACCCGGTTAAAGATGAGACTTTTTTGTTTATGACAGATAAACCTATTGGTATTGTATGTAAATAGGATAAGGCTTGTATTTTAACACCTCTTGTGGGGTTAGCATATGATGTGGTGCCTTTTTAATATCGTTTTTATAGAACAGTTTGAAGCCTGTAAATTGAACAGGTTCAGGATAAATAAAGTTACGGTAGGTGCCTGTTTTTAAATCAGGTTCGCCCCATCCATCCATGTTCATTACAAATTGTATTTCCTTATGTAATTTAATTTCCTTGTAATTGGTTACCATCTTCCTGGTAAAACGGTGCACTATGAAAATTTTCGGAGGCAGGTTGTACTTGCGAACAACATTAGCCAAATAATCAGATACATAGTTAATATCAGCCGCATCAAAAGTGCCTATTTTTCTACCCGGTAAAGTTCCGTCTTTCATGGAGAATTCAGGGTCGATGCCGATATGTACTTGTGGCATTTCAATGTATTTCTCTAATAAAGGCAACTCAGCACGGATGTTACTTAATGATACCTGAATATCTAAAAATACAATAGCATGTGCTTTTTTGGCCAGATACAATACGGTATCAATTTGTTTAAATGGCATGCGGTGACGGTATTTACCATCCTTGCCCGGGTCGCCACTGGCAACAACAGCTATATAATGCAACGCAGGTTGTACCGGAGTTGATGGATCAGCTTTTTGCCATTCTTGTACTGCCTGATGTAAACGAGCCAGCATTTCATTCGGCGGAAGTTCGCCTAAAATGCCCATCTTTTTTGAGTATAGATTACCATAATAAGCAACCACACGTTTAAACGGTAAAATTGCTCCTGGCAATGGGTAAGGCGCATTTTTTACCGGCCATTTTCCTGTAGTATCGCCATGGGCAAGTTTTTTCATTAACGAATCGTACAGCTTTTTATTAAGCGGCGGATAAGTTACGTGACTTACAGTAGTGTCGGTTTCTGTAGTGGTGGTAGTTGTTGTACCTGTTGGTTTCGCAGTAGTTTTAACCGCATCTTTTGCCGAAGAGCTGCTTTGACTGCAATTGGTAAATAATATTAATGGTAACAGCAGAAAAGTGGCAGAAAAAATAATGTTTTTCAATTTCATAAAACGCGGGTAATGTATAAATAGCTAATTGTAATTTTGTTATGTATTATTCAGGTTATGGTTGATGAGTTATAACCTGAATAATACTATCGTGTAAATATAAATTTTTAACGGGCTAATTAATTTTTATTTTTATAAAACTTGCCAAACACGCCCAGCGGCAATTTTGGGCCCGATGTTGCCTGAAGATATAATTCGCCAATTTCCAGGTTTTCTACCTTAGGATAAGCGCCTCTGATCAGGTTTTCAATAATTACAGATGAAAACCCAAGCGAGTAAGTATTCAATATTAGGAAATGCTCTTCGGGGTCTAGCAGTTCCACTACATCATGCATCATTTCATTGATATGATCTTCCAGTTTCCATTTTTCACCATTAGGGCCATGGCCATAAGCTGGAGGATCAAGGATGATACCGTTATATTTTTTTCCACGTTTAAGCTCGCGCTTCACAAACTTAAGCGCGTCTTCAACTACCCAGCGGATATTTTTTATGCCCGATATTTCCTGGTTTTCATTTGCCCAGGTAACTACCTGTTTAATGGAATCCACGTGCGTAGTATCAGCGCCGGCAGCAGCGGCTATTAACGACGCACCACCTGTATAAGCAAAAAGATTAAGCACTTTAGGCTCGGGTGTTTTAAATTGCTTAATATTTTTGGATATATAGTCCCAGTTAACCGCCTGCTCCGGGAAGATCCCCAAATGCTTAAACGACGTCATTGCCAACCTGAATTTTATAGCGGCATCCTTATTTTTATATTCAATATGCCAGCGGTCGGGGATATTAGGGTTCTTCTTTACCCAGTCGCCTGATGTGGCAGAGCGGCCTTTAAATTTTATATGGTGTAAACGCTGCCATTCACTTGCAGGTAAAGCTTTGCTCCAAACCGCTTGTGGTTCGGGGCGTATTAAAATTACGGTACCAAAACGCTCCAGCTTTTCAAAATCGCCGCAATCAATCAGCTCGTAATCTTTCCAGTGCGTAGGTGTGAGGAGTTGGATCATGTGGGTGGAGAGTGATTAGAGATTGAAGAATAGAGATTAGTTAATTTTCTGCAAATATATTAGTTCTAAAACTAATCTCTACTCACTAATTAACTAATCACTAAAGGCGCGCCTTTGCCGCCCGCATAAATTTGCTGGCGAATACGAAGTCGTTTAGTTCTTTATTATCAGTATGAGCAATTTCGTCTTTAGTGCCTTCCCACCATTTTTTGCCTTGATGTAAAAAGATGATGTGATCGCCGATACCCATTACCGAGTTCATATCATGCGTTACAATTACAGTAGTGATCTGGTATTCTTCGGTTAATTCATTGATCAGTTCATCAATCAAAATAGATGTTTTTGGGTCGAGGCCCGAGTTGGGCTCATCCACAAACAAATACTTTGGCTGCATGGATATGGCGCGGGCAATACCCACACGTTTTTTCATCCCGCCCGAGAGTTCCGAAGGATATAGCTTGTTTTTACCTTTCAGGTTAACACGTTCTAAACAAAAATTAGCACGGTCGAGTTTTTCCGCATGGGTACGGTTGGTGAACAGATTTAAAGGAAACATGATATTTTCCTCAACCGTCATCGAATCAAACAAAGCCGAGTTTTGGAATAGCATACCGATATGAGTACGGATAGGCACACGTTGCTCAAAGTTCATTTCGGTAAAATTCTCACCATCAAAAATAACGTCGCCTTTTGTGGGTTCGTGCAGGCCAACAATGCATTTAAGCAGGGTGGTTTTCCCTGAGCCTGAGCCACCGATGATCAGGTTGTTTTTGCCTGGTTTAAATTTCGCGGTTATGCCTCGGAGTACCTCATTATCGCCAAACGTTTTAGTTATGCCTTTTATCTCGATCATAGCATTATACGGGTTATAACCAAATCGGCAAATAAAACCATAACGCAACTATATACAACACCTTTGGTAGCAGACTGTCCAACTTCCAGTGCGCCGCCATTAGTATAAAAACCCTGGTAAGCACATATAGAAGTAATAATAAATCCGAAAACTATCGCCTTAACTATGGCAACTCTAATAGTTAAACCTTCAAAGCCTTCATGTACACCGCTAAGGTAATCAGCAGGAGAAACGTCACCTGAAAGTACACAGGCAAGCCACCCTCCGAAAATACCTAAAGCGATTGATGCAATAACCAATATCGGAAACATGGTAACACCCGCGATAATTTTGGGCGATATTAAATATCCCGGAGCGTTTACGCCCATAATCTCCAATGCATCAATTTGCTCAGTAACACGCATGGTGCCAATTTGTGACGCCATGCTGGAGCCCACACGCCCAGCCAATACCAATGATGATATGGTTGGACTGAACTCTAATATAGTGGAATCCCGCGCGATACTGCCTGCGATACTGCGCGGCACCAACGGACTTGACAACTGGAACGCAACCTGTATAGTAGTTGCCGCCCCAATAAATACCGAAATGATAGATATAATGCCCAGCGAACCCACCCCTACAGAAACCATCTCGCGCATTACTTCGGCCCAATAAACGCTAAATTTTTCAGGCTTCCTGAAACTTAAACGTAGTAAGAGTATATATTTTCCTAAGCTATGAAACATGTAAAACTAAAAAATCGGTTAAAAATACATCTTTTTAACAATAAGGCTTGCTGCTTGTTGTATTTCAACTACATTTATTCTGTTTACCGTAATTATATGGCATTTTACCGACTTTTTAAATCGCTTTGCCAAAAGCTATAATAAAGCCGTACCTATCCATATTACATTTGTAGTGTTATAACAAACCAAAGAATAAATTATAAAAATGAAAAACGCACTTATCACCGCAGCAACAAAAGGAATTGGCCGGGCAATTACCATCGCGCTAGCCAAAGAAGGCATCAACGTAGCTGTTTGTTCACGCGGTGAAAAAGACCTTGCCGATTTAAAAGCTGAGCTTACCACCATCAACCCAAACATAAAAATATTCACTGCCGCTACCGATGTAAGCGTAAAAGCTGAAATATTAAAGTTTGCCGCTGATGCAGAAAAGGAACTAGGTGCTATCAACATCATCGTTAATAATGCAGGCATTTATGAACCCTACAGTATTTTGGATGACGAGGAAGATACTTTTCAAAAAAGCATCAACACTAACGTTGCCCCGGCTTATGAATTGTACCGCTACTTCGGCAAAAAAATGATAGCGACAGGCGAGGGGCATATTTTCAATATCTGCTCTATTGCAGCGCTCACGCCGGTGGTTGAGGCGGGTACGTACAGCGTAACAAAATTTGCGTTGCTCGGTCTAACCAAAGTAATGCGTTTGGAGTTGCAGGCGCATAATGTTAAAGTAACGGCTGTAATCCCAGGCTCAACATTAACCAGCTCATGGGATGGAGTTAAGGTAGATAAAAATGTGATGGTAATGCCCGAAGACATTGCATCAGCAGTAGTAAATATTTATAACATGAGCCCAGGTGCTAATGTAGATGAAATAGTAATAAAGCCGGTATGGCCAGTGTAAATATCAGTATCCCGCAAAATGCCGCTTGTGAAATTGAAACTGATTCAGGCTTGTCGTCCAATAACTTTGATGGTTTTACATGATTTATACAGTTGGAGTGTTGTCAGTTGATGGATTAGTTGTTGTTGTTTCATCTGCTTTAGGCGTATCATTAACAGGATTTTGCCAGTTAGGGGCTTCCCATGGTTGCTTTTGCTGGCCTTTAAGAATCAGCCCTATACCTATGGCAATTACAAATAGCGGCCAAAGGCGATGAATATGAAAATCGGGGATCAGATCGAATTCGTGCATTAAATAGGCTCCGCCTAAAAATATCAAGATCACACCAATTATCAAACCTGCATTTGAGCGTTGTTTTGGCGGAATAGTTCCCAACGGCAGGTTTGATGTTACCGGCGGAACCATATAATCAACCGTTGCGGGGTCGGATGGGGTGATAAATGGGTTGTA
>Ga0207023_10150_pt1 | contig 20919 bp, 17 predicted proteins | sample Alteio_BWMinCont_47_FD_153464 | JGI IMG/M metagenome (GOLD analysis project Ga0207023, IMG submission 153464) | Enriched cells from forest soil in Barre Woods Harvard Forest LTER site, Petersham, Massachusetts, United States -... | ecosystem: Environmental > Terrestrial > Soil > Temperate forest >... | reverse complement strand
GATTGAGAAAGAAATTCGGAGTCGCGGGCCGCGAACGGGTGATCCGTCGATTCGACCTCGAAAAGCGCACGAAGGTTCTGGAAACAATTTACGCAAGAGTGTCAGGAATAGGAATCCGAGTAACCGGAGTGGGTGACAGAGAAGTTCGCGCAAGCCGTGGCCGCGCCTCCGGGAATCACGGGCCCGGCAGCTACGGATTGATCGTTAAAGTTCATGCCTGATCTGAGTCAGGAGCAAACTTATGTCACACCAAATTCAAACTGCCGCTACCACCTCGCACTACGGTGCGGAATATTTTAAACGACAATTGGAAAGCGGGCGGTTCTTTGGCTGGGCGAACGTCACTAAATTCTCCAAATACATTGATCCGTCCATGAACGTACTCGACTTTGGATGCGGCTGCGGACATTGGATCGCCAACGTCAACTGCAAAGGGAAGCTCGGGGTGGAGGTCAATCCTTTTTCCCGGGCGGAAGCCGAAAAATCCGGCGTCCGGACCGTCGCTTCCACATCTGAGATCGAAGATGGCTGGGCCGACGCTATTATCTCCAATCATGCGCTAGAGCATTGCCGGAATCCCCTGCAAGAACTTCAGGCACTCTTGCCGAAAGTCATTCCCGATGGCACGGTCGTGTTCGTGGTGCCGTGCGAGGCAATCAAAAATAAGTTCAGAACCGACGATCTGAATCACCACCTGTATTCCTGGAGCCCAATGTCTCTCGCAAATCTATTCGCGGAGGCCGGCTTCACCGTCGTCGAATGCAAGGCCTACATCCACCACTGGCCTCCGCGTTTCATCCCGCGTCTGCTCCGGTCGCTCGGCGGCAGATGGTTATTTGAAATTGGATGCAGGATCTATGGGGTCCTGACATACCTAAACTTGAGTCCTGCTTTGTTTTCTCAAGTTCGCGTGGTCGCCAAGCGTCGGTAAAGTCCTTGTCCGCAACAAAACGCTTAAGACAATGAAAAAAGCACTCCTATTTGTTCTCTTGTTGCTCACAACAACCGCGTTTATCGGCCTAATCGTTGATCCGGGCGGTAACATCAGTACTGCGGCAGCGGGCGACCAACGCGCTCAGCTCATGTGGGGTGTAATTGACTGCACCGTAATTATAGTTTGCTTTTTCCATGGCCGGCAACTTATGCGCGTCGCCTCGCGGCAGCCCTGGATTCTGGCGTTTGTTGGCTGGGCGACGCTATCCCTGGCGTGGTCGGACAACCCTCAATTGACCTTTAGACGAGTTGTGGGGCTGATTTGTACCACGGCCATGGGTTTTTTTCTGGGGATGAGGCTCAGCATGGAAGCGCTTTTGCGACTGTTGGAATGGGTTCTGGCATTCATAATAGTCACGAGTTTCGTCGCGGCTGTTTTCTTTCCGTCATTTGGTGCTGTGTGCAGAGTGGACATTGCCGGGTGGTGCGGCGTCTTCAATCATAAGAATGAACTGGGCAGCAAGATGGCGATTGCCTCAATTATCTTCACTTGTCTGCTCTGGGAATACCCCCAAAATCGCCTGAAATACCTGATTCTTCTATTCTCTGGTGTTGTGCTGCTGGCGCTTTCACAATCCATGACTTCCATCATCATTACAGTCGTGACCCTCTCCGTTGGGTTGTACCTGAGGTCGCGGCTTCGCACGGCCCAAAAAGTGGCTGTATATGCGATCGCGCTGCTCGTGGGGCTCACGGCAACTGTATTTCTGGAAGGCCGGATGGATGCTGTCTTCGCATCGGTGGGCCGGGATAGTGGGCTGACTGGCCGTGTACCCCTGTGGCGATACTCGTTCCAAGCCGTGCTCGAGCGGCCGTTCCTGGGGTCCGGATGGGACGCATTCTGGACCAGCGACGGAGGCGATAGAATCCGCAATCTGGTCCGTTGGCCCGCACCGCACGCCCACAACGGCTTTCTTGAGCTATCCCTCAACATCGGTTTGATCGGTATGTTCATTTTTCTGATAGGCAATTTCGAATGCTTTCGCCGTGCAGTGCGTTACAGCAACGATACTAGCCAGCCGTGCCGCCTTTGGCCTCTTCTATTCTACAGCTACTTGTTTCTATATAATTTCACGGAAGCGATTCCGGCCGATCTCCACACGCTGACGTTCATTCTGTATTGCGCGCTCTCCGTTTCGGTGACCGAGGCAACAAGGTATGAAGTCATCGAGCTCGAGCAAGAAGATGAATACGTGCCTTCAGGAATTGCTCCTGATTCCGGCATGATTCAGGAGTCCGTGTGAATCAAGACAAGCTAATCCTCCGAAGCGAACGACCAGCCGCCCTGGCAGGGCGCGAAGACCTGCGCTTTCAGCGCAAAGCCATTCCACCTGCCGACGAGCCATTTTCCATTGCGGAAGTGGTAGGCATTACCCGCCGCCGCAAGTGGATCATTCTGGCGGGTGCCGCAGTCGGGCTGTTGCTGGCGCTGGGGGCCTCGCTGATGATGACACCAAAGTACGAGTCCGTATCTGTCATTGAGATCAACAAGGAGAATTCGGACGCCTTGGGACTGGACTCAATTATGTCAATGGTCGGCACCGCGGAAGACGACGCGCTGGACCACACCATTGATATGGAGACCCACGCGAGCGCACTCCGAAGCGACACGCTTGCGCTCCAGGCGATCGACCAGTTGCATTTGGATGCGCGACCCGAGTTCCAGTGGAAGCCCTCATCGAGTTCGAAAGAAGAGTTGGACGAAGTTTCCCTGCCACTCGAGAAGGCGCCCCATCGTCGCGAGAAGTTGCTGAGCGTAATTCACAAGAATCTAAATGTAAAACCTGTGGCAAACACCCGCATGATCGAGGTGCACTATCTCAGCCCGGATCGTCAGGTCGCGGCAGACATCGTCAATACCCTGGCGAACGATTATATGGAGCAGTATTTTCTAACTCGCTACACAGCCACGGCGCAGGCATCGGACTGGCTTTCGAACCAACTCGCAGACCTGAAAAAGCAGGTCGAAGCATCCCAGCAAAAGCTCGTCGATTATCAGAAGCAAAACGGCATTCTGGGCACCGACGGTGAGAACAACATCGTGATGACGAGGCTTGCAGACCTCAATAAGCAGTTGACCGACGCAGAAGGAGAGCGTATCACCCGCCAGGTTATCAATGAGCTTGTCAAGAGCGGGAATGCGGAGCTGATTTCGGGTCTGGCGGGTAATTCGCTGAAAGCCAACTCGTCCGCGATGAATTCGTTGAGCCTTCTTCAGTCTCTGCGCACCCAGGAAGCGGAATTGAAGGTCCAATATGCACAAGCGGCGACGAAGTTCGGACCGGCATACCCTACGTTGGTAGAAATGAGTAACCAGATGGATGCTTTGAACGTCGCCATCCAGGATGAAATCAAAAAAGTCGCTTCGCGCGCCGAAAGCGATTACCTGACGGCTTTAAAAACGGAACAGCTATTGCAATCATCTTTTGAGAAGCAGAAAACGGACGCCAACAACCTCAACGATAAAGCCATTCAGTACACTATCTTGAAGCATGAGGCCGATTCCAGCAGCAATTTGTACGACACGTTGCTGGAGAAACTCAAGAGTGCCGGCATTCTCTCAGGATTGCGGTCCACCAAAATGGTTGTCATTGATCCGGGCCGCCCTGGGGCCAACACCGTCCACCCCGACACTCCCATAAATCTTGCTGCTGGACTGGCTGGTGGTCTGCTGCTGGGCGTAGCTCTGGCCTTTGTCATGGAGAGCAACGACAACACGGTTCGCAATCCCGGTGAGATCGAGGCCGCGACGAATTTGCCGCAACTCGGGCTGATCCCCGATTTCAGGTTCGATTCACCGGACGGAAGCTCCAATGGGAAATGGACTTGGGGAAGAATTATGAAGACGGCGTTCCCCTGGGGCCCTAGATCAATCGAAACAAGGCCGCTCGCGCTTGCCGCTCCCGCCTCCACTATTGCGGAGGCTTATCGGCAGGTTCGAAGCTCCATTCTTCTGTCCGATTTGGAGTTTCCCAAACTGTGCCTCGTGACGAGCCCATTCAGCCAGGAAGGCAAGACAACGACCGCCATCAACCTGGCTGTGGTCCTGGCGCAGCAAGGAGCCAAAGTGCTGCTGGTGGATGCTGACTTGCGCCGCCCTTCGATCGAATCCCAGTTGAAAATCACACCGTCGGACATTGGACTTAGCTCTATTCTCGCCTGTAATGACCCCAGCCCTTCCGCGATTACGGAATATGCCGATCAGCCTGGCCTGTTTATCCTGGGAGCGGGCCCGAAGCCGCACAATCCGGCTGAGTTGCTGGGTTCCGGATACATGGTCGAACTGATGGACCTGTGGCGCAATCAGTTTGATATCGTCGTGATGGATGCCTCGCCCGCGCTGTCGGTTACGGACGCGGTTGTGCTTTCTTCAAAAGCGGATGCTGTGTTGCTGGTCGTACGAGCGGAAGAGACGACCAAGCAATCCTTGTTGCGGACTCGGGATGTGCTGTTTCGGGCCAACGCAAAGATTGCAGGATTCATTGTGAACGCCGTGGATCCGAACTCCTGGGATTATCACCAATACTACAACTAAGGAATAAGACCCAAATATTTGCGGGGGGATCGCGCCATGAAGCGGGTAATCAATACGGCTGCAACTGTCATTGGCTCCAGGCTAGTCCTACCAATTGCTGTTGTTCTATTACTGGCGCCGGCGGTGCTAGGCCAGCAAATTAGCACGGCGACGCCGTCGGTGGCTCGTATGCCGACGGACGAACAGGGGCCGCTAGATCCCCAGTTGACAAGTAGACTCGTCATCGGGCCCGGCGACTTGCTTACTGTCACGATTTTTGGTGTACCCGAGCTACTCCAGACCATTCGTGTAAGTGAGACGGGCGATGCCGTTTTGTCGCTAATCGGAAACATGCATCTCGCGGATATGACCGTAGCTGACGCGCGAGTGGCAATAGAGAACGAATATCGCAATCGAAAAATGCTGGTTGACCCGCACGTGAGCATCCTTGTAACGGAGTATGCGACACAAGGGGTTTCCGTCCTCGGTGAAGTCACCAAGCCGGGGGTATATCCACTGCTGGGCCCACATACTTTACTGGATATCATATCGGCGGCAGGTGGACTTACGGGATTGGCGGGAAGCTCGGTATCTATTCGCGGGCGGAATGGCGCCGAGCAGGTGGTTCAACTGGATGCGAACGATCCTCAGAAAGCGCTCGCCCAAGATGTTGAGCTTCACCCCGCCGACATGGTCGTCGTGGCTCGCGCCGCGGTTGTTTATGTGGTCGGTGACGTTGGTAAGCCCGGGGGATTTCCCATGCAGAACAACGGCACGCTAACCGTGCTGCAAGCCATCGCATTGGCTTCCGGCGTGAACAAGACCGCTGCTTTGAGTCACGCGAAGATCATTCACGATACTCAATCCGGATATCAGGAATCCGACATCCATCTGGCCCAACTGTTGCAAGGGAAATCTCCGGATGTGGCGCTAGCACCTCGGGATATTATCTTCGTGCCGAACAGCAAACTAAAATCGGCCGTGGCTGGAGGCTTTTCCGTTGCACTCCAAGCCGCGGCCACCGCCGTTATTTACAAATTCTAGCCCTAGCACGCACTTTTTCGTTTGCAAACCGATAAGAGCTTGACTCGTAACCTCCTATTCCAACAAGTCTTAGCAACAAGACTCGCCTGCAAATAGGCATGCAAATGCCGAGACAAAAAATAACCCTCCTTATCAATCAGGTGGCGCCCTCACGCGTAGGGGTGTACAAGCGCCTGGCAGCCGCACTGGATCTCATTATTCTGCATGGCGTCATGGAGAGTGACCGCAGCACATGGAAAGAAGAGGCTGTCGAGGGTGCACGTGTTCGGCGTGTTAGTGGCTGGCAATTGTCGCTGAAAAAACGGGACCATGGGAAGGTAGTCGACTATTGGTTCTTGCATTTCGAGCCCGGCTATCTCACCGAGCTAATTCGCGAACGGCCCGATGCTGTGATCACTTTTGAAATGGGTTTCCGTACCCTGGTGGGACTTGCATATGGCACATGCTTCCGCAAGCCGGTGTGGGTTTGGTGGGGCGGTACCCCGCACACGGAGCGTCATTTGGGCCGATTCCGAAGGTTGCTGCGCGGGATTGTCGCGCATTGGGCCAAGCATTGGATCAGCTATGGGCAGACGTCTACCGAGTACCTGTTAACTCTCGGCATTCCTCGAGAGCGCATTTTACAGGTTCAAAACTGTGTGGACGAGAGCTGGTACGGTACCCAGGCGGAGTCCGAGATGGACGTGCAACCCCGGCCGACGCTGATGCATGTAGGCCGGATGGTCGAAGGCAAAGGGATCGCGGAGTTCCTTCGCGCCGCCGCACAATTGCAACGGGAAGGACTGGCATTTTCCGTCGTCTTGGTGGGCGAGGGCCGCGATAGCGCTAGGCTGCGACGGCTCGTCGCTGAACTTGGTTTGGACAATGTCCGCTTCTATCCCGCCCAGTCGCCAAAGGCGATGCCGACCTTCTACCGCAACGCCGATGTCCTGGTTTTTCCGACCATGATAGATGTCTGGGGACTGGTGGCCAACGAAGCCATACTCTGCGGTGTGCCAGTGCTGTGTTCGCGTTATGCGGGGTGCGCGCCGGAACTGTTCGATCCCGAATGTATCTTCGATCCGGCCGATGAGAAACAGTTTGTGGTTGCTCTCAGAAGAGCAGTGACGGGGCAATTGCCCCGTGCAGACAGGTCTCGTTTGTGGAGTAGTGCGGAAGTGGGCGAAGTCATCGCGAATGCTGTCCTGGCATCTTGTGCCCGCAGGCACCCGACGGGATCGGGAGTCAAGGCCGGTGCGATATCACGGTCCTCAGATTGAGAGATAACGCGCCGCAGCAACCGAGAAGCAGCACTAAGCGGTGTCCTCATGCTTATGCAAATCTAGGAGCAGACGGTCGCCCCTTGCTCGCCCAACTAACGATCGCGGATTATTTCCAGGCCCTGCGCAACAACGCTGGTCACAAACAAATCTCTTAAAAGGCGAAAAAACGAATGAGTATTGCCATTATCACCGGATCCGCGGGTCTCGTTGGCTCAGAGGCGGTGAAATACTTTTCGGCGCAGGGAATCGATGTCATTGGAATCGACAACGACATGCGCGCCAAGTTCTTTGGGCAGGAAGCCTCGACGCGCTGGGTTCAGGACCGTCTTCGGACCAATGTGCCGCGCTACCAACACCATGAAGTGGATGTCCGCGACGTGAGCGGAGTGGAATCCCTCTTTTCGCGTTACGGCAGGGATGTGGCACTGGTTATCCACGCGGCCGCTCAGCCCTCGCATGACTGGGCGGCCAGCGATCCCGCAGCGGATTTTACCGTCAATGCGAACGGGACTTCAGTAATTCTTGAGGCCACACGAAGGTTTGCTTCCGAGGCCGTGTTCATATTTACATCTACGAACAAAGTGTATGGCGATCGGCCCAACCAATTGCCGCTTGTTGAACTCGATACGCGATGGGAGCTTGATCGGAATCATCCTTACGCTGAGCACGGCATACCAGAAACGATGTCCATTGACGGCACGCTGCACAGTTTGTTCGGAGCATCCAAAGTCGCAGCGGACGTTTTGGTCCAAGAGTACGGACGGTACTTCGGCATGAAGACAGCTTGCTTCCGCGGAGGTTGCCTTACGGGTCCCAACCATTCGGGTACGCAGCTTCACGGATTTCTCGCCTATCTGATGAAGTGCGCGGTCACCGAAACTCCATATACGATCTTCGGTTACAAGAAGAAGCAGGTCCGCGACAACATACATAGCGCGGATCTGATTAGGGCGTTCGATCAGTTTTTCAAGCAGCCTCGCTCTGGCGAGGTCTACAACATGGGGGGCGGCCGCCACAGTAACTGTTCGATGCTGGAGGCGATCTCGCTTTGCGAAGAAATCACGGGCACTCCGTTTCATGCAAAGTACGTCGACGACAATCGGCGCGGCGATCACATGTGGTGGATCAGTGACGTCTCGCGGTTCCAGCAAGAGTATCCGGGTTGGAAGCTCGAATACGACGTACCCCAAATCCTGCGCGAAATCTTCGAACTCAACGCCGAACGCTGGAGGGACCAATGCTCAATCAAGGCAAAGGCAGCATCCTGGGGGTCTTGATCGACGCCGTAGATTATGAAGGCGCTGTTGACGTCGTGATTCGTGCCGCAAAAGAAAAGAGGCCGCTTGCGGTCTCGGCACTGGCCGTTCATGGTTTGGTCACCGGAGCGCTCGATCCCGAGCAAAAGTTCCGTCTCAACCATTTCGACCTGCTCGTTCCAGACGGACAACCCGTTCGCTGGGTTCTCAACGCGCTGCACTGTGCCGGCTTGTCGGACCGAGTTTATGGGCCGAATCTTACTCTTCGAATCTGTGCCACGGCCGCAGAAGAATGTCTTTCTGTATTCTTTTACGGAAGTACGCCCTCAATTCTCGAGTCTCTGAGGCCTTCTCTCGAAAGCAAATTCCCTAGCTTGATCGTTGCGGGCATGGAGCCTTCCAAATTCCGGCGGTTACGCCCGGAAGAAAAGGCGGACCTTGCGTCGCGCATTCGCGCTTCGAAAGCATCGATTGTTTTCGTTGGACTTGGTTGTCCGCGACAGGAAGCGTTTGCCTATGAATTTCGTGAAGTCCTGGGAATGCCGATTCTTGCCGTAGGTGCCGCGTTTCCCTTTATCGCAGGGATTATTCCACAGGCACCCGCGTGGATGCAAAATGCAGGCCTCGAGTGGCTGTATCGGTTGGCGAAAGAGCCTCGACGCCTATGGCGGCGCTACTTGTTCTTGAATCCGACGTACCTGTTCCTCGTCGCATTACAGGCCCTGCACATCTGCAAGTTCTCCACGGAGGGACAATCGCCGCCTACCGAGCTTCTGTATGGATGACGCTTCACCTTCCTGAGACTCCAGCCCACGAGCATCAACTATCTATTCCTTGGCGAGATGCTGAAAAGCCCCTTTAACACAGCGTGTGCGCGCAAACCAAGAGACAGGGGCCGCAAGGTCGCTACAGCGAAGGTTTGCAAGACCGTCTGAGCGCACAGAATTTACACTATCTCGACAACGGAGAATAGTGGCGGCGATGTTGCATCGAAGCGTTGGGGAACGGATGATTTAGTGGTGCTAGAGCAGTCGGAGAAGCTACCGACTGGATGTCCATAATTTCAGGGGGGGGCATGGCTGCCAAAGATACTATTAAATCATTGCTGAAATTCGTTTCCTGCCGAGCGACCGATAGAGCCTTCGGCTGGCGACATCGACGGCGATGGCGAGACGAGAATGGGTTGGGAGGATTGTATCAACGTTACTTCGATGAATACCTTACCAGAGCACCTATCGCCGAAGCGATAGCGGAAGTGCTCAGAAATGCAGACATTAATCTGCCAAGAATAATCGAGTTTGGATGCAGTGGCGGCAACAATCTCAAACTGCTGCACGAGCGACTTTCTACGCCTTTCAGGTATTGTGGACTGGACATACAAGAGGCTGCAATAGAATTTGCCCGCCGCCAGTTCCCTGAAGACACATTCTACAAGTGCTCCGACACGGAACTCTCAATTTTAAAACCGAAGCTGGGGCACTTCGATATATTTCTTGCGGCCTCAGTTCTCTATTATTTGCCGCAGAAGGAAACGCAAGCAGTGCTCGACTTCGCAGCAGAGATCGCGGACTACCTCGTGCTTTCCGATTACATCGAACGATCCGATCTTGATACTGGAATAAACGATGGATTATTCTTGCACCCATTCGGGCTCATGTGCCAAAAAGCTGGATTCAAGATAGTAGTTCCAGCTCAGTTCCCCTGGGGCCCAGGAAATCGTCATGGTTTGTTCGTAGCACGGGCCCCGTAAATGAGACTGAACTCTGAACTCTAAACTCTATCACCGCCCTAAAGTGTCCTCGATTGCCACGTTGTTCCCCATGCAAGACAGCGCGGTCTAGAGCGAGTCGATCAGCGTTCTTGCCAGTGCGAGAAGTGTGCTGCCAACGATTTGAGACTTTTCGACTTAACCAGGCTGACGAGATGATAGGTAAGACGGTTCGGTGTGCATTATGAGGCCTCCAGTCTACATCACCACCAGCTGGGACGATGGCCATCCGCTTGATTTACGTCTGGCCGAACTGCTGCACAAATACGGCCTGCCTGCGACATTCTACATCCCACTCGACAACAAGCTACCGCTGCTGACACCCTCGCAGGTACGCGAATTGAGCGCTGAATTTGAAATCGGGGCCCACACGGTGCACCACTGCGACTTGCTGACAATGCCCGACCATGTGACCGGTAGGGAAATTGCCGATTGCAAGGGCATGTTGGAGCAAATCTGTGGCCATCCATGTACGGCGTTCTGTTTTCCTAAAGGCCACTTCCGGAGGAGCCACGTGAAGAATGTCCGTGAAGCAGGATACCGGACGGCACGCACGGTCGAATTGATGTCGCTGGAAATGCCGCGCATGCAAGATGGCGTTGCGATGATGCCGACTACCGTGCAAGCAGGGCCTGCGGGATTCTCAAAAGTCGCCCGCAACAGCCTAAAGCGCCTTCGTCCAATGAATCTGTTTCGCTATGTTCGTTACGGCAAATCGGATTGGGTTGCAACCGGTGAGGCAGTGCTGGGACACGTCCTCAGCCGCGGAGGAGTGTTTCACTTCTGGGGACATTCTTGGGAGGTTGATCAGACGGGTCAGTGGCAAAACCTGGAGCGCGTCTTCGCGATGCTGGCGCAATGCAAGGAACGTGCGGTGTTCACGGACAATACCGGCCTCTCAAAGGTGGCAATGTCTTGAAGATTTTGCAGGCGCATAACTTCTATCAGCATCCCGGCGGAGAAGATCAGGTCGTCGCCGCAGAAGGAGAGTTGCTGCGCGATTCCGGCCACGAGGTGGTCACCTTTTACCGGCGGAACAACAAAATCGCGGATTATAGCAGTCTACAGATGGCAACATTAGCAGCCCGCTCAATATGGGCATGGGATAGTCATGCGGACCTGCGCGCGTTGTTGCGGCGTGAGCGGCCCGCTGTGGCACACTTCCACAACCTACTTCCATTGATTTCGCCATCTGCATTTTACGCGTGCAAGAGTGAGGGCGTGCCAGTCGTACAAACGCTGCACAACTACCGTATGGTCTGCCCATCGGCCACTTTGTTCCGAGATGGCCATCCTTGCGAAGAATGCATAAGTAGTTCTAGCTTTGTGCCGGCGATTGCCCATAGTTGTTATCGCGGAAGCCGCGCGGCGAGCGTGGCAGTGGTATCGATGATCTCAGTCCATAAGGCGATGGGGACTTGGTCGAGAGCCGTGGACTGCTACATTGCACTTACGGAATTCGCTCGCAACAAACTGCTTACTGCCGGCTTACCCCCGGAGAATGTCGTCATAAAACCAAATTTCCTACAAACGGACCCTGGCGCGGGGAATGGCCATCGCGATTACGCGCTATTTGTGGGTCGGCTTGTTCCGGAAAAGGGCGTGGGGAGGTTACTCGATGCCTGGGCGAAACTAGTGGATCCGCCGCCGCTGCGTATCGCTGGCGACGGTCCGCTCCGCACCGCCGTGGAGCAGGCCGTGAGCCGTTCGAACGGCAGAATCGAGTGTCTCGGACAGGTGCCACGCGAGCAAGTTGTGGACCTGGTCAAGCGCGCACGTTTCCTGGTGTTTCCCAGTGAATGGTATGAAGGGTTTCCGCTTACGCTGGTGGAAAGCCTTGCATGTGCAACCCCAGTGATCGCCGCGCGCATTGGTTCTGTAGCTGAAATCATAGTTGATGGGGCCACAGGGGTTCACTTTATTGCGGGCGATGCAGATGATCTCGCCAGCAAACTACAATGGGCGTGTTTGCATCCCGAAAAACTGGCGGAAATGGGAGCGGCAGGACGCCAGGAGTTTCTCGCCAAGTACACCGCAAAACAGAATTACAAAACGTTGATGGAAGTCTACGGGCGCGCTCGGGTCAGCAGGGTGCGGAAGACCACATCACTTCCGATAGGACGCCGGGAGTTCGTGCGACACAAGATAAAAGATTCAAAGCCGGTTGTAATGGTAGTCCATAACTTCTACCAACACCGCGGTGGCGAAGATGAGGTGGTCGAAGCGGAGTTATGCCTGCTGAAGAAGGCAGGCCACCGCACGGCAACTTTCTTCCGGCACAACCGAGAAATCAATGACTATTCCTGGTGGGCGAGGGGCAGGCTGGGGGCGCGCGCCGTGTGGTCGATGGACTCAGCGCGGGAAATGCGCTGTGCGCTCCAACGCGAGAAACCCGACTTGGTACATTTTCATAATTTTCTTCCGTTGCTTTCACCATCTCTCTACTACGTGTGCAAAGATCTCAACATCCCGGTGATTCAGACGATTCACAACTATCGATTGTTGTGCCCCTCGGCCGCGCTGTACCGCGACGGAAAAGTGTGCGAAGAGTGTGTGGGAAAATTGGTGCCGTGGCCAAGCGTTGTGCACAAGTGCTATCGACAAGACCGGTTGGCCTCGGCAGCCGTGGGAGTCATGATCACAACCCACGGACTGATTGGTACATGGAGGAGCGTGGTGGATCGCTACATCGCTTTGACGGAATTTTCCCGTCGTAAGCTTGCCGATAATGCCATCCCTGGTCACAAAATCGTTGTTAAGCCCAACTACCTGGATCCCGATCCCGGCGCAAAGCATGGGCCTGGCGACTATGCCCTCTTTGTCGGCCGCTTGTCTCCTGAAAAGGGTGTTCGCACTTTGCTCAACGGTTGGCGCAGCCTGAAGATGCCAGTCCCTCTCGTCATAGTAGGCGAGGGGCATTGCGATTCTGAGGTGATCACTGCCTGTGCGGAGGTGCCTTCCATCCAATGGTTAGGCCGGGTGGGGAAAGATATGGTGATCGAGTTGATGAAGCGCGCCCGCTTCCTCGTATTGCCTAGCGAGTGTTACGAGAGTTTCCCACTCGCGATTGTCGAAGCGTTCGGTTGCGCATTACCGGTTGTGGCATCCTCGCTTGGTGCGATGGCCGAATTGGTGGATAACAGCCGCACGGGATTGACTTTCCGCGCGAGTGATCCCGGCGATCTCGCCGCAAAAGTAGATTGGGCATGGTCGCACCCCTGGGAGATGGAACAAATGGGGCGTGCAGCCCGCAGCGAGTTCGAAACGAAGTACACGGCTTCTGCAAATTATGAGGCGTTACTCTCTATCTACAACCAGGTGCTGCTTTCCAAGCCACTCACTAACTAATGGGGTTTTGCCCCTTACACTTTGATGGAGTTGATGGGAATAAAGGCCTGCGTTGGAGGCTATTATCTAAGAAACTCTTTGCGCGTTGAATTCAAGCACGAAGAACGTTCTTAAGCGTGCGAACAAAAATGAAAGAATTGCCCAGATATCAAGAAATACTTTATAAGCTGTTTTTCTTTCTCCGGCTGACGGAGTTTGCCAGGTTTTGGAACCGATGGAACGCTGCGATCCTCTGCTATCACGGGATCACTGAACGGTTTGGTCCTGATCCAGAGGACCGGTCTGCCATTGCAGTGGACCGCGCCCTCTTTCTCACTCAACTGACATACGTCAAGCGTCGTTACAGAGTGATCGCCCTTCGTGACTACATCGTGGCAAGACAAAACCGCCGACCTGTACCACGGCATTCAGTGATTTTGACGTTTGATGACGGTCTTCGCAATTTCTTTACCGTTGCTGCTCCTGTCTTAAAAGAATTGGATTTGCCGGCCACTGTGTTCCTCGTGACGGACCGGGTTGAGGCGCGCGATCAGTCAAACCTGGGTCCAAATTGGGCCCTTCTCGATGATCGAATCTCTCTTTCTTGGTCGGAAGCCAAGACATTGCAGTCTGCTCAACCAATTGAATTTGGGTCGCATACCTGCTCGCACCCGGAGCTTCCTCAACTCTCAACAAATGTCGACCGAGAGTTACACGAATCATTACGTGCGATACGTGAGAATCTGCATGACGTCTCCCCCCCAAGTCTAGCCTACCCGTACGGAAATTATTCTGACTCCATAACTGCGAAGGCGCACTCGGAGGGTTATTCTTGCGCTTTGACCACAGAGTCCGGCTGTAATTCCCTCAATACGGACTTGTTTCAATTGCGCCGAGCCGTAGTTCACCGTTACGACGGGATTGAAATATTTGCAGCGCGTGTTTCAGGGCTTGTCGGCTGGTTGCGAATTGTGCGAGACATCTTTCGGAGGTTGAGCTTACCTCTAGTGCGAGTCTGGAATTCTGCCTTCTCACAATAGTCATCTAGTTGAGGCTGCGTTGTTCGCGTTTGTATTATCCGTCTTCACAGGTCACACCGATTTAGAAGTTCGGACACCGCATGGTCAATCAATCGTTGTTCCCGGTCTGCAGGGCTCCTATGCTGTCACCCATTTAGTTCTTTCTTAATCCATAAGACCGCGTGACGCGATATTCGGTCTTAAGTTTTGCTTCGAGCCTTTTCGAAAGTGCGGGGGATTTCGATGGCGACAGAAGGTCGATTTGGTTCCCGAAGGTTTCGAGGCCGCCGGGGCAGGCGCCGTATACCCGACCTCTAGGTCCGGCCTTTCCTTGTTGTATTCCACCTGCCGCTTTTCGATCGCCACCTGCGCCTCCTTCAGAGAGCAAGAGTTCTCCCCTTTCAGGTATTCATCCCGTAGCTTCCCGCTGAGACTCTCATAGCAACGGTTTTCACAGGGACTCCCCGTTTGATGCAGACCGTTCCTGTTCCCACGCAGGGTCGCACTCTAATCCTCCGCCGCATGTTTGCTGTCCATTCGTTAACGAAATGGTCCGCAGCAAGTCGTAGACTTAACGCCGAATGAGGCGGGCAAGGTTCACGCATCTTTAACAAACCCGACTCTGACCAAGGTCATAAGCATATTCGCCGGTGGCTGTAGATAATTTTGCAGCTGCGAGGGCAACCAACTTCGACAAGGTCAGCAGGCTTCAACAAGCCGACCGCAAGCCGTTCAATAAGCCTTGGAATCTAGTTCGGGACTAGGAGATCGGAGGTTCAAATCCTCTCGCGCTGCAAGACGTGGCTAGGTTCGCGGCGCCAGCTTCGGCTGCTGAAAATCTGACCGAGCCGGTATACTCCGCTCGTAATCTTTACATTGCATGCCCGAGATCTGATGCGCACCTGTCGCGGAATCCGGGCGACAATAGTTACAGCAACCTATGTGGTACGCGCTGCAATGCGCGCTTTCCCGGAGGAACTCCGTGGGTCGCCCCGATTCGAATCGCTACCGTCGGAATCCTGTGGATCGTGCCGGTACTAATTCGGAGCCCGGCACTCCATTTTGGCTGTTCACAGGAACCTTCCTGGGCAGTTGCCTCTTCTGGAAAACCCTCCGAGTACTTGCGAGGCGTAGTTCACATGAGGGCCGATGAACTATCAACCAGAAACACCTTTCGACAATATTGAGAGTGCTCTTGAGTACGTGAATTATCTTCTCGCGGCGACACAAGAAGCGCACACACAAATTGAGACAGAAATTGACCGCGCTACAGAGGCCAAACTGGCACGCCGCCGAAAGGAGGCGCTGCAGCTTGTGAGCTACAAATTAGCCAGGCTTACGTCACACATGGCCAAAAGCCGCCGTATTCTGAACGATCTGAGGACGTTACGCCGTCTGTTATTGGACGAACGGCAGAAAAATGTCCGCGCAAGCCAGTGATCAGTTCAGTCCATGCGCGCGAAGCGTCAGGAGCCCCCGGGGCTGGGACGCCAGCTCTCGCGGCTAGCCCACCGACCTGAAGAATCACCCGCTGGACTAGAAATATTGCACCGTGACTCGCAATCCGATGGGCAATTCTTTGGCAGACTGGTCGAGCTCGATAATCACCTCAAGAATGTCACGATCCGCCTTTTCAGCTGGATCGCCGCTCAAAACAGATTTTCGTCCCATGAGGTGCGCCAACTCAATCACTCGGCCATCAAATCGCCGACCCGGAAATCCGTCGGCACTGACGACCACTTGCTGCCCCAGTTGAACCTTACCGATATCCCACTCGTCTACCTCGGCCCTGACGCGCCGAACCGAGTCATCGGCGAGGCTAAAAAGAGGGCGTGGCGACAAGGTGCTGTACGATTCTCCAACCTTGGCCATGATTCTAAGTACTGTCCCAGAAATGGGCGCCTGAATTGTGCATTTTTGAAGCTTCTCCGTGGCGACGCGAACGTTCTCCTCCGCGGCGGCGACATCAGCGTCAGCTCTCGCTTTCTCCTCGGGCAACAGTTTCGACTCTACGAGAGCCTGGTCAGCGCGCGAGCTCTGATAAATTGCCTGCGCGACTTCGTAATCGCGCTTGGCTTGCTCGAATAAATCACGGGGGATCACGTCTTTCTGGTAGAGAGTATCCATTCGCTTGAGGTGTTCCTGCGTTTGATTCAATACTGCCTTGGCCGCGGCCGTCTTCTGCGCGGCTGCCTTTCGTTCTTCGGTGCGGTGCCCGCGCACAAGGCGAATTCGTGTTTGTTGCGCGCTTTCAGCCTCTGCTTTCGCCTGGTCAATTTCCGCCTTGAGGTCGTCACAAGCGATCACTGCAAGGGCAGTCCCCTCTGTCACTTCCTGTCCATCAGTCACAAGGACTGCCTCGATGACGCCGTCGGTGGCAGCCCCTACAGAAATTGTTTCACCGTGTCCTTCTACCCGTCCGGGCGACGCAAGCACAACCGGCGATCCAGGAACACCCTGTTGCTCTGCTTGTGCAGGCGTCTGTCTCCGGCTGAGCCAGAAAAGCGCAGGGCCGGCGACGACGAGGCCAGCTAACACGAACTTGGGCAGTTGCCGCATCGGCTCAATTGCTCTCCACCTTGCCGTCCCGCAAAGAAACGACCTGGTTCGCAAACGTTTTAAGACGGTCGTCGTGAGAAACCACGATAACGGTGCGGTACTGCTTTCGCGCAATGTCACGGAGAATCTCAGCGATCCGTTCTCCCGTCTTCGAATCCAGCGAGGCAGTCGGTTCGTCAGCAAGAAGAATCTTCGGGTCGCGCATCAATGCACGAGCAATCGCCACCCTTTGTTTCTCGCCGCCGCTAAGTTCCCCAGGCCTGAGGTACTTCTTGTCCATCATTCCAAGAAGCTCCAGGCACCGCTCCGCCTTAGCGCGGCTTTGCGCCCCTTTGTGTCCGGAGATCACCGATGAAAGCATGACATTGTCAAAAGCCGTGAGAGACTGAAACAACCGGAAGGCCTGGAAGACAAATCCGAGCTGCTCACGGCGGATTGTGGTGCGTTGTTCTTCGGTCGCCGCAGTCACATCTCTGCCATTCACAAACACGGAACCTTCATCTGGCATAAGCAGGCACCCAAGAACAGACAACAAGGTTGTCTTTCCACTTCCAGACGGACCCATAATCAAGGTGAGCGAAGCTGCCGGAAATGAAAATGACACATTCGATAATGCACGCAGTGAGGCGCTGCCAATCCCGAAGGTGACGTTGATGCGGTCGACGGATAGTATGGAATCAGGCACGAAAAACCCTCGCAGGTTCCACCAAAAGCGCTGTGCGAATGGACACGATTGACGCCAGCACGCACATCAACAATGAGGGGAGAAGAACGACGGGCACCAACCACCAAGGCGTGTATATCCAAGCCACTATGCGTCGAGCGAAAGCCACCATGGGAATCGTGGCCGACAACCCCAACACGCACCCTGCGGCGCAACAGGCCAAAGACTGGTTCAGAACCACGTTGATCACAAAGCTCCTGGAGGCGCCGAGAGCCTTGAGAGTAGCGAATTCGTCTAAATGCTCCATGGTGGTCGCGTAGATGGTCTGCGAGACCACAACCAATCCAATCAAGAAGGCCAGGACAGCGGCTGTGAGGATTGCTGCGCCGGCGCCGGTTTGGCTGACCCAATATATTTGCGACCTGTGGCCAAAGTCTTCCTGGGTCCACACATCAACCTCAGGAAGCTTGGTTGCCAGTCGCTCCTTCACGGAAGCGATACCATAATTCTTTGTAACGCGAAGAATGAGATACACGGTTTCTTCTGGACCGAGCTTTGAATATTTGGCGGCGTCCTCGTAGGAAGCGAAGACATAAGGAGATCCGAGGAACGAAGAGAAGCCGCGCACCGTTCCCGAGACGTGCGCTCTTCTACCGTTGATCTCGATGTACGTAGGGAACGTATGAATTCCCAGGCTGTCCGCGTTGGATTCGTCGATAACGATTGCTTCCGGTTCGAGGGCCGCTTGCGAATCCGGCAAATACGGCAGAGGGAATCGCGAACCGACGTCGGGATCGGCCCCGACCAGGACGACGATTTGGTGCCGCCCGTCGGGTTTCCGATAGTTCGCAAAAGCGACGGAAACGCGGCTTACGGATGCTACCCCGGGCACTCCCTGAGCAATTTCTCGAAAACGACGGTCCATCGTTGCCGAAAAATCGAAACAATTTACTCCTCGCGCGGTGATCCAAATGTCCGAGTCAGCCGCATCAATGATCTCCGCAGCAGTTCTCAGGAAACCAACGAGCAAACTGCCCTGGAAGATCATCAGGAAGACAGCAAATGCCACGCCGAGAGCCGTGACTAGAAATCGGATGCGGTCGTGCAGCAGATTCTGGAATGCTAAGCTCATTGGGCTAGATCTTGCTTCGCACGGACTTAGTACCTGAAACAGTAAACAGGCAGGAGTAAGTCAGAGTGTCCGGCCTTCTCAGGTACGCAAGAAATCGCTCAGAGTAGTTGACTGCAGCCTCGTGGGTGCCTAGAACCTTCTTGAGTTGAGGTTTAGCAATTTCCAACTTCGTCTGCCATAGATCCAGTTGCTCCTTGACGATGGCGCCCGCATAGACGTGATACGGGTCGATCTGAACCTTTATATCGACAAGTCCCGCTTCAAAGCAAAGATTGAACAACTTCCGTCCCACCAAGGGGTCAAACCCGGTGCTTGCCAAATGACGAACCACTCGGTCGATTGTTGGCTGTAACTCTGGGTCTTCGGGCCAGTGCCATAGCAGCTGTCCGTCCAAGTCTTGGAGCAGGATTTTTCCACCACCCCGGCAGATTCGTACCATTTCCTGCAACGCTTGCCGCTTGTCCGGCAGGTACTCCATCAGAAACCTGCAAAATACAAAATCGAAACTGCCAGACTCAAATGGCAAAGCCTGGGCATCTGCTATTTGGACGCGAGCATTGGGCACACCGCGAAGCCGCTCCTCCGCCTCGTGAATTCGCTCTGCGCTAAGATCCACACCAACAAACTCGGCGTCCGGACGGATTGCAGCCAATTCCCGTAAGAAGACACCAGGGCCACAACCGACCGAAAGGATCGTTCTGGCGTCTTGCAAATGCTCCTCTAAGTACTTCGATATCCATGAGGCGGCATCCACCTTGTCCAGGAGTCGCCGCCCTTCCCGGGGGTCGTCCATGATGTAGCTAGGCGCGTGATTCATTTCGGCACGAATTAATGGCGAATGTTAAAAGTAATAGACCATATCCTTATCGATAAATGAGGCTCAGGCATTTCCTGACCAAAGCCTACCAGCCATTGGACCCCATTGGACGGATTTCAGGAGAAGGCTTGGTCAAAAAGTGAACAGTAGACTGTGATGGTATTTGGGCCGCCGCGTGCGACGCCCGTTTCCTGGCTGCGCCTCTGAGGGGCCGACCGTACGCCCTGCCTCTTAAGATTAGGTGCATACCGCCAGGCCTGTTACGGAACTTCTGAGTAGGCATGTGGCGGCAAATCAATCCCTATTGGAAATCTCCGTCCATGGGCACAACCTGAAGGCCTAGCCACTGTACCCAAGAAGTTAATACTCTGATCCCCTCTGCCCCGCAAAACAGTACTACTGCTCCATTTTGGTACACCAAGCGTACCCACATAGTGGCTTAGGCCTCACAGGCCGGTTGGTGGGGCGCCCAGTCGTCTAGCGGACAGCGGTGATCAGGAGTTGCGCAATTTGTTCGGTGTCGCGAAGCAGAGTCGCGGAGGAAAAATGTTCTTAGACGCGCAGGATCAGGAAATAGTTAACAAACTGCCGCGCCTGTCGGAATTGCACGCTGCTTATGGCGTGAAGGTTAATGCGATCCCCGTCAGCGAGCTCTTTGCTCTATACGAACGAACAGGCTTTCTCTATCCAGACAAAGCTGCTCGTCTCACTCCGCACATCGAACAAGTCAGAGAGAATTGGCGACGGATGCTCTGTGGCGGGACATCCCTTCTGTACGTCTTGACCGCCGGTGAGGAAGAAGAGGGACGGGCATCGCTTGCGGTTTGGCGCACGACGCACAAAGGATGGATGTCGCAGCACCTCGTTTCAGAAGGCAATCCCTACGCCTCGCGCTCGGTGATGCTGGATGCGGCGGCTGCCAGCATCCTGAAGGGGGCTGATGAGTCCGCCCAGAATTGGTTTCGGCCGGAGAATCGATTTCCTGCCCGAGTATTCGGGTCCATGGTCGAGACCATTGGCCCATCGCTTTCTTCTGTTCGTCGCCATGCCTATTTCTCCCTCCCAAAGAGAATGTCGCTGCAATCTGGAGGAGGGATTCGCATCGTAGCCTACAATTCATTGCATCAGGAGGGCCTTTGTGCGATTGCCTCTGCGGCTCGGGGGAGTATTTACGTCGCTGCAGAGGAACTGAAAGGAGATGTTGAATTTAAGGCCATTGACGAACTCTATCGCCACGTCGGCCTTCGGCGCACTCGCCACGTTTGGCTGGCGTACAGATGGAACAGAAACAAAGAGGAACCGATTGGAGCGGCCATCGCATATCGCGGTCCCTTGGGCTTGAACTTCAGCTATCTCGAAAACCGCTGCGATTTGCTCCTCCATCCGGCGCTTCCTGAGTCCGAAGCTCTAAGCGTCACGGCTTCTCTTCTCAAGGCGTCCTCCGTGGCATATCGGGACTTTGAGCTTGATGAGATCCCAGTGATAACAGATCAAATCGCTGTTCCTGCCATGCTGAAGCTTGGAGTGGAATTTGTTCGCCACTATTGCCAAGGAATCTGGCTTA
>Ga0207023_10149_pt1 | contig 20937 bp, 17 predicted proteins | sample Alteio_BWMinCont_47_FD_153464 | JGI IMG/M metagenome (GOLD analysis project Ga0207023, IMG submission 153464) | Enriched cells from forest soil in Barre Woods Harvard Forest LTER site, Petersham, Massachusetts, United States -... | ecosystem: Environmental > Terrestrial > Soil > Temperate forest >... | reverse complement strand
CTTTATCAGCCGTGTGTTGCGTTAAATTACTCTTTTTAAGTATAGCATTCAGGTTAAGCTCACTGATTATATAAGTTTGCTTACGCATCAAAGGAATTAGCGTCCATGCCGTATCATTCCGCCTGAACTTTTCAAACAGATTACGTAAAGAGGAGGTTGATTCCATTTCTCCCGGTTCGGTAATGTTTTTTTCCTGAGCCTCTAGATTCTTTTCAAAATCATTTATAGCACTTGAATCATTCATAGTAAAGTTGTCAATATCTCTTTGCATATTTTTTGCATAAACTACACTTTCATAATTTGCTTTGAGGATATTTTTTGATTCATCAGCAAGCCTGTTGATGGCAAATAGACCTACAATACTGCTTAATACAATAACTACAAATAGAAATGTTAGTCCAATTGAAAGCTTTGATTTTATTCGGAGTTTCATTACGAAAGAATGATTAAGTCAATATCAGAAGCCGACATTTTTTTTAATAACTGATTAAAAATGCTAGTGCTCACAATTATTCTATATAAACTTAAATGTGGTTTACCAATGCAAATAGTAGTTACTTCTTTTTGTTCGGCGGTTTCCATAATTGCTTTTGCAATATTTTCACTTTTCACTTTTATTACTTCAGCGCCTAATTCTGTTGCCGTTTTAAAATTATTTATAAGATGCCGTTGCAAAGCAAGGCCAATATTATCGGCATTTTCCCTATTGGTTTGCACATACAGAACAAACCATTTTGAATTGTAATAGGCAGCCAGCCTAGCGGTCTTACGTATTATCATTTTAGCATTTTCATCATTTGAACTGATGCAAGCCAAAAATTTTTCATGCCTTACTGCAATATTACGTGGTACTTCTGTTTCAATTTTTCGCTCCACTTGCATGGTAACTTCTCTCAGCGCAAATTCCCGTAATTGCAAAATTTTTTCAACCTTAAAAAAGTTTTGAAGGGCAGTTTCTATCTTCGCTTTGTCGTATATTTTTCCTTCTTTTAACCGGGCAATCAACTCATCGGCAGTAAGGTCAATATTTACCACTTCATCCGCCGCATATAGCACTTTATCCGGTATTCTTTCAGTAACTTCAATGCCGGTTATTTCTTTTATTTCTTTGTTCAGGCTTTCGATGTGCTGTATGTTTACCGCACTAATAACGTTAATGCCCGCTTCCAGAATATCCATTACATCCTGCCATCGTTTTTCGTTTTTACTTCCTTCAATATTCGAGTGGGCAAGTTCATCTACAAGTACAATTTCAGGATGGAGATTGATAATTGCCTGTAAATCCATTTCTTCCAGTTCCTTGCCTTTGTAAAATAATTTGCGGCGCGGAATTTCAGGTAGTCCTACTAATAAATCACTTGTTTCTTTACGGTTGTGGGTTTCTATATACCCTATTTTAATGTCTACCCCATTTTTATAGAGCACTTGCATTTCCTGTAACATGCGGTAGGTCTTACCTACCCCGGCACTCATGCCAATATAAATCTTGAACTTACCACGCTTTGAACGGCGGATAAGTTCAAGAAAATGTTCGGGATTTTGTTCCGGTTCAGCCATAATACAAAGCTACGGCTAATATTTTATATCCTAAATAATATAGCAATAATAATACGGTTTTCTGAACGTACTAGGTCAGGTGCCCAGCCCGGGATAGGAGTAATAGCTCCATTAGCCGATTGAATAAGAACAGGGTCGGTGGTATATCCATTAGGAGAAGTAACTCCACCGGGACCTGCAAAATAACCTACACTTGCCTGACGGTGCACTAATTCGAGCTTAAACTCAATGCTTTGGTTAGGCATCCACGCAATATTAGTTGAACAATCCCATGCTGCAAATTGATCGCCGGGGTTTTGGGTAAAAGGATCTATGCCTGCTTGAGCAGTTGTTTGAGATATTGCTCCATTAGGCAATAGTATTGCTGTAGGTGTAGGAAGATCGCTTGCTTGGCCTGTTGGTTCAAGAACTAAATAACGACCAGGGTTTTTCATAACTCCACCACCAACTAACCAGGCCAACTTACTATGAGCAAACCAAATCCTATTATAAATCATAGCGCTTTCAAAATATTGGGCAGGGCCATTTGTAGGGCTGCTTGTAAACCCATTAACTCCGTCACCGCTTTCATATCCTATATCACCCGTTAAGGAGAATGCCATTTGGGTTATCCCTTTTTTAGACTTAGGTGCATGGTAATATCTTGCTAAGAAGCTATTATCGGAGTGGAATCTGTGTCTGCCAAGTAAACCTGCAGCATCCTTACCATAATAATCATTGGTTAAAAGCTTAATATTCTCATTAGGTATCCATGTAATATTTCCACCAAAACCAGGATTAGAATTAAAAGTAGCATAACTCTGCCATCCATTAATAAGCCATATTTCAATCTTTAACTTATTTGATGGGAAAATTTGGGTGCGTATTCCATTAAAAAACCAAGGAGTATTATCAGATGTGTACGATGCCTGATAATCCCAGTTTTCAACCTGGTAATAGGAATTAAGCCCAATGTAGGACATAAACAATCCACCATCCACATTAATGCCATGCATACAATTAAAATGATATCCTCCATAAGCTTCACTTATGTAACGATAAGCATCTTGTAAGTCATATTGGCCACGATAAGGACTATAGTCATTTCTAGGAACCACTTCAGCACGCGTTCCTAATTGCGTCATAAATCTTGCACGCGCTCCATTATAATTAAAGTCGCCTCCGAAACCTAATTGCGAAACATCCATTTCATTATTGCGGGCCAAGGCTGTAGAACCCACAACCGTATGGTCAATTGGGTTGTTACCCGACGCTGTTACATTGGCATCTAAAAAAATCTCGGGAGTAAAATAAGGAATATGAAATATAGACGAATCCCTACGGTCGTTTCCATTTACCCATGATTGGTCCATATTGTCAAACGGAGTTTGGTCTTGTAAGCTATGTTTTTTTGAAGTTGAATCTTTAGCATACGTCTGCGCTTTAGCTTGATGCATAAACGTTACTGTTGCTAAAGTCAATAACGTAATTTTTGTGATTTTCATATTTGATTTGTTTACGGGTTGATTTATCTATTATAGTTTTAATTAGCCTTTTTCATTTCATCGAGAGCGATATTGAGTTTAAGAACATTCACTTTGGAAGGTCCAAATATACCTAATAGCGGTTTTTCAGTGTGTCCATCCACTAACGTCATTAAATCCTGTTCAGATATATTTCTCAACTTAGCAATGCGCTTTATTTGGATTTTAGCTCCTTCGGGGCTAAGATCAGGGTCGAGCCCACTGCCGGATGCTGTTACCAATTCAGCTGGAATATCAGATTTGTTTACGCCCGGATTGTGAACCATAAAGGTATCGATGGCAGCTTGCACCGATTTTAAATAATCAGGATTTGTTGGTCCCTTATTGCTGGCTCCTGAACCTGCTGCATTATATCCAACTGCCGATGGACGTGGTTGAAAATATTTATCGCTTTTAAAGCCTTGCGCGATATTTTCATATCCTACTACTTTGCCATTGCGGTAAACTTTTACACCATCTCCGCCACCGGGAGTCATTTTTCCGACAAGCATAATAAATAGAGGATAAATTACACAGAGTACTATTAATAATACGAGTGTAAGTCTTAAGGAAGGGAGCAAATATTTTTTCATATCAATTCTGTTTTTTAAAGATTACATAAATACTGCAAGCAGCATATCAATTAATTTTATTCCGATAAATGGAATTATTATTCCACCTAAGCCATAAATCAAAAGGTTTCTCCTTAGGAGTGCACTGGCGCCAATAGGCTTGTATTGCACACCTCTTAGCGCTAATGGAATAAGCAAGGGGATTATTATAGCATTAAATATAACAGCGGAAAGTATAGCACTTTCAGGACTATTTAAACCCATAATATTTAACACTCTTAATGATGGAATGGTAACAATAAACAATGCCGGAACAATGGCAAAGTATTTTGCCACGTCATTTGCAATACTAAAGGTAGTAAGCGTTCCACGGGTCATAAGTAATTGTTTTCCTATTTCCACAATTTCAATAAGCTTGGTTGGATCGTTGTCTAAGTCTACCATATTTCCGGCTTCTTTAGCGGCTTGTGTTCCACTATTCATGGCAACACCCACATCGGCTTGCGCAAGGGCAGGGGCATCGTTAGTGCCGTCGCCCATCATGGCGACCAATTTTCCTTCAGCTTGCTCCTTTTTGATATAATTCATTTTATCTTCCGGCTTGGCTTCGGCAATAAAATCATCCACACCGGCTTTTTCTGCGATAAATTTTGCCGTAAGAGGGTTATCTCCAGTTACCATAACAGTCTTCACCCCCATCTTACGCAAACGTTCAAAACGTTCATGAATACCGGGTTTTATAATGTCTTGCAATTCGATTACTCCAATCACTTTTTTATCTACCGATACTACTAGTGGAGTACCACCATTAGATGATATTTGTCTTACTTTTTCTTCCGTATCAGCCGGAAAAGAATTACCTGCTTCAGCAGCTATTTTCCGGATTGAATCAAAAGCCCCTTTGCGAATTTGTTTTCCATCCGGAAGATTTACGCCACTGCAGCGAGTTTCGGCAGTAAATTTAATAAGAGTAGCAGTGTGCATATCAAAATCTTGAGCCGGCATTACTCCTTTAGCTTTTGCCAATTCAATAATTGATTTGCCTTCCGGCGTTTCATCCGCCAAAGAAGAAACAAGACAATTCTGCATGAATATAAATTCATCAACTCCATTGGTTGGATAGAAATTGGTTGCCTTACGATTGCCAATTGTAATTGTTCCGGTTTTATCCAAAAGCAAGGTATCCAGATCGCCTGCTGTTTCAACAGCTTTGCCCGATTTGGTAATTACGTTGGCACGTAGTGCCCTATCCATACCTGCAATACCTATGGCTGAAAGTAATCCGCCAATGGTGGTAGGAATTAAACAGACAAAGAGGGATACAAATGCAGCAATGGTGATAGGAGTTGAAGCATAATCTGCAAAAGGTTTTAATGTTACGCAGACAATAATAAATACAAGCGTAAAGCCTGCCAATAAAATGGTAAGTGCAATTTCATTAGGTGTTTTTTGACGGGAGGCACCTTCCACTAAAGCAATCATTTTATCCAAAAAACTTTCTCCGGGCTCCGCCGTAATTTTTACTTTTATTTTATCTGACAGGACTTTAGTGCCGCCTGTAACAGAAGATTTATCTCCGCCAGATTCTCTTATTACCGGGGCGCTTTCTCCGGTTATGGCACTCTCATCAATAGTTGCAAGTCCTTCAATAATTTCGCCATCCATAGGGATAATGTCTCCTGTTTCACACATAAACACATCGCCTTTTTTAAGTTCGGAGGAGTTTACAATTTGCACTTCATCCACATACATCTCTCCGAGAGGGACAATTTTTTTTGCAGGAGTTTCTTCCCGTGTTTTGCGTAAAGAGTTAGCCTGAGCTTTACCACGCGCTTCGGCTAACGCTTCCGCAAAATTTGCAAACAACACTGTTATAAAGAGAATGAATGTTATCACAAGATTATAGGCCAATGAACCTTGGGTTGTATTGTGATTAAAAAATATGGCACCACAAACAAATGCCATAACAACTGTTCCAATCTCAACGGTAAACATTACGGGGTTGCGCCATAGTATACGGGGATTCAGTTTTATAAAGGATTGTACTAAAGCCTCGTTTACCAACTCTTTTTGAAATAGCGAAGTGTTATTTTGTCTTTTAGTCATAATTCGAATATCTTTTGCATTATTTTATTTCATGGTAAAATATTCTGCAAATGGACCTAATGCCAATGCAGGGAAAAAGGCAAGTGCAGCAATAATTATAATTACAGCAAGTGTCATTATTCCAAAAGTTCCGGTATCAGTTTTTAATGTTCCGGCCGATTCAGGTATAAATTTTTTATTGGCCATTAACCCTGCAATAGCTACAGGCCCAATGATGGGTATAAACCTTGAAAAGAGCAACACAATACCCGTTGTTACATTCCAAAAAACATTGTTAGCAGTTAATCCACCCATAGCGGAACCATTATTGGCAGCCGCTGAAGTATATTGATACAGCATTTCAGAGAAACCATGATATCCGGGGTTTCCAAGCCAGTTTTTAGGTTGGAAAGCCCATTTGATATCAGGAAAATTAACCAACACAAAACACGATAACGCGGTAAATGAAAGTATTAGGAAAGGATGTAATAGGGCTGCAATAGAGGCTATCTTCATTTCACGTGCCTCCACCTTATGCCCCATAAATTCAGGGGTTCGCCCCACCATTAGGCCGGAGATGAATACCGCAATAATGATCATTATGTAATAGTTCATAAACCCTACACCGCAACCACCATAAAAGCAGTTTACCATCATAGCCATCAATTCCATTCCTGTTGTCATCGGCATATAACTGTCATGGGCTCCGCAGGCAGAACCGGTAGAAGTAACAGTTGTTTGTGTGCTCCAATAAGCAGTTGCCGGAATACCAAATCGTACTTCTTTACCTTCCATTGCTGTATTGGCATGACTTATCCCCATTTTGGCAATTTCGGGGTTGCCATGCATCTCTGCCTGCAGGGTTGGAATAAGGAGCATAAACATCCCTATTGTCATCACCCCAAATATGATGTATGCAAATTTTTTCTTCTTTAAATAGAATCCCAAAGCAAAAATTAAGGCAATTGGAATAACAAGTTGAGCTACCATTTCTACCATATAGGTAAGATAGTTTGGACATTCAAACGGATGTGCGGAATTGGCTCCAAACCACCCCCCACCATTTGTACCAAAATGCTTAATGGCAATCATAGCAGCAGCAGGGCCACGGGAAACTTGAGTCGTATCTCCCTGCATGATAATTACGGTATCTTTTCCGCCATAGCTGGTAGGAGTACCGTTAAATGCCAATATGATTGCAATAAGAATGGAACCGGGTAAAAGAAAACGAGTAATGCTTTTTACAAAATAATCCCAAAAATTACCAAGGGTGGTTACGCTCTTTTCTTTTAATCCTTTATAAATAACCATCATGGCAGCAATGGCTGATGCCGCGCTCATAAAGTGTAAAAACATCAATACAAATAATTGGGTAAAATAGGTTACTCCTGTTTCTCCACTATAATCCTGAATATTGCAATTAACCAAGAAGCTAATTGCAGTATTAAAAGCTAAATCAGGAGTTTGGCCTGAATTATGATCAGGATTGAGGGGTAATTTATCTTGAAAGATAAGAGTAAACAATGCATATATCAACCATATAGTGCTTATAGTAAGCATAGTCTTCATCGATTCTTTCCAATTCATTTCCTTGGTGGAATCAATACCGGAAAGACGGAAAATAAACCGTTCAAAAGGTTTAAGAAAATCTGTCCAGACTTTTTCTCCGGCAAATACTTTAGCAATATACCTTCCTAATGGAATTGCCAATAGGAAGGTTATGCCATACGTAGCAATGATGCCAATAATTTCTGTATTCATAAATCAAATAGTGTAAATGAGTTTTGCTGATTAAAACTTTTCCGGTTTAATAAGTGCATAAACCAAGTAGCAGAATACTGTAATGCATAAAATAAATAGCGCTATCATAGTGTTATATTTTTTCGAAAAAGTTAATTGATTTGAATAATAGCCACATGCCAACAAGGCAACCGAGGAAAAGTATAAGTGTCATCATAATGTTTATTTAGCTTATACTAATATATAAACAAATCTTACACCAAAATACCAGTAGCACTATTAACCGATAGATAATCAGGCACCTATACGTATTATTTTGTAAAACTGCTAATTAACCTAAAATAAAAACCCTTCCAAAATGGAAGGGTAATTTTCATTTTGGTAGGATGCGTAGGCTGAAGCCCAATCCCTTAATAAAGTCTTATGAAATCTTGTATTCTTCTAATTTTCTGTATAACGTAGTCAAACCAATATTAAGCAAGCGAGCCGCTTCGGTCTTATTTCCTTTAGTATGCAGCAATACTTTTTGTATGTGATATTTTTCCACTTCGCCTAAATCAAAAGAAGATGAATTTATATTTGTAGAATTACTTATTTCTATAGGTAAATCCTCACAGGTTAATACCCGGTTGTCTGAAAGTATCACTACCCTTTCCATTATATTTTTCAACTCACGTATATTGCCTTTCCATGAATAGTTTTTTAGTTTTTCTAAAAACTCCGGATCCTTTTCAGGAACTTGTTTATTAACTTTAGCAGCAAAGTGTGCAATAAAATGTTCCGCTAAAGGCTCTATATCTTTCGGGCGATCTCGTAAAGCAGGGAGTGTAATTTGAAATACAGCCAGCCTGTAAAAAAGGTCGGACCTGAATTGGCCGGTTTCTGTTTCTTTTAAAAGATCGCGATTAGTAGCTGCAATTACACGCACATCCACACGTGTAGGTTTACTATCGCCCACCTTCAAAAACTCATTTGTTTCAAGAACCCTAAGTAACTTAGCCTGCAGGTCGGGATTCATTTCTCCAATTTCATCTAAAAAAATGGTTCCTCCATTAGCTTCTTCAAAAAGACCTTTGGTATCTTTATTAGCCCCTGTAAAAGCCCCGGCTTTATGTCCAAACAATTCACTTTCCAGAATATCTTTTCCTAATGCGGAACAATTTACAGCTACATAATTTTTATTGCCCCTGTTACTTCCATAATGAATTGCTTGTGCAAAAACTTCTTTTCCCGTGCCCGTTTCTCCAAGCAGTAAAACCGTTGCATCGGTAGTGGCTACTTTTTTACCAAGTGTAATGGCTTCCTCTATTTGTTTAGATGCCCCAATAATACTATCGAAACCATATTGCTTATTTACCTTTTTTTCGAGCCTGAAAAGCCTTTGTTGTAAAACAGATTTATTAACAGCCCTATATAGTAATGGAAGAATTTTATCGTTATCATCTCCTTTCGTGATATAGTCAAAAGCTCCGTTTTTAATAGCTTTTACGCCATCGGCAATAGTGCCATAAGCAGTAAGCATAATCACTTCGGCGCTTGGCGAAACTTCTTTTATTTTTTTTGCCAGTTCAATACCATTAGCATCGGGTAGTTTAACATCACATATCACCACATTAAAGTCTTCCTGTTCCAGTTTCTTTAACCCTGCTTTAGCATTTGCCGTCTCTGCAACTTTAAAGCCTTCTAATGAAATAATTCTTGAAAGAAGTCCCCTGAGTTTTTCTTCATCGTCAATAATGAGTATATTTCCATTCATAGGTAGCTTCAATGAAATGCAAAGATATAGAAGTGGAATGTTATAAGGTGATAAATAGAAACATTAAAAGAAGTTCCGGTTTATTACTCCATATCATTATTAACCCTACTCTGCAATAAGGCTTCTAATTCTTCGGGAACTTTATATTTAGCAAGCTTTAAACCTAATTATTCATTAATCCAATCAGGGGTGGCGAGGTCATATTTCTAGTCGGCAGCATCGGTAACCTTTGTATTTGGACTACCCATAATGCCTTAATAACCTCCAAACACAATACACTTATTACTTTTTACGTTCCCAAGAATTACTCGTTGAGTTTTATTTTTTTCTACTTTAGGGCTTTTTATAACAGACCGCAATCTTTTAGAACTATCCTTACATGAAGACCAGCATAAAATTAGCCCTCCTGTTTTTTATCACCGGCTCTATCTTTACTTCATGTAAAACCTATCAGGTAGTACATTACAAACGCAGTGAAATTCCTAAAATAAGTGATGGCTTTAATGACGATAGCGTATATATACACGACCAACACAGTATCTATAAAGTGGTGAAACCTTCCCTTGCACTTAATGAAGTGAAAGGTACTCTTGTTCCCATATCCGATTCGGCGAAACTTGCGGAGCTTAAAGATCTGCGCACGCAAAAACAGTTAAAAACACACAAACACGATCTGAATATATACACCAAAGCTGAAGTTAAAGACCTGCCTGATGGGGGCGTGCTAAAAAAAGAAGATATCACTGATATTAGCAAGGTAACTCCTGTTCCCCCTAAATTTGATGTGGCTTTATTTACAGAAATTTTATTAGTAGCCGCCTTAGGCACATTAGTTTGGGTTGCTATTATTTCTTCTTTCGGAGGGTTATTGTAGAAAATACTTTGGTTTGTCAATTCCAGCAAAAACAATGCGATTGTCATGTTGAGCATAGCGAAACATCTCGTTAGCAATAATGTGAGATTCTTCACTTCGTTCAGAATGACAATCGCATGGTATATTTCGTCATTGCGAGGCTCTGCGAAGCAATCTTACTAACTCAGAAAAACTATTAAGTAAGACTGCTTCGTCCCTCGCAGTGACGTTCTCAAGTATCTATTTCTTCACCTCGCCCATTGGTTGCTCTGTGCATCCGTCCGGATTGGGAATATGCAGCAGCCATGAAATAGTTGGAGCTATCTTAGTAATAGCTTCTTCTTTAGAGGTAGAACCCTCGCGAATATTACCTCCCCAAAAAAGCAAAGGTACGTGTGCATCGTAATCATACGGAGCGCCGTGCGTGGTACCCGTTTTAGCATATATGAGCCAGTTGGGTAGAAGATTTACAATCACATCGCCGGAGCGGCTTGGGTAGTAGCCATTCATAATTTTTTTATTAACCATATCCTTATTTACCTCATCTAATTTATAGGCCGGAATGGCTCGGTCTACACCGGTGCATTGCAGAGAAATGTTGGCAACATCAGCTTCTATAGAGTCTTTATTGATCTTCTTGTCGGCAATAGTTTTATCATCTAAATAAAATTGTTGATTCACAAATTGAAGAGCCAATGAATCTCCATATTTATCTTTTAAATAAGAATTGACTTTTCTCAAAAGAGCTGCATCATCCACATAACCGGCAGGTACGCCATTATCCTTTAAATATTCAGCATTTACGGCAGCCCCATGATCGGCAGTAAGAAATACAAGTACGTTTTCTTTCCCTATATAATTATCTAAAAAGGAGAGCAATTCACTCAGGTCTTTATCCAAACGGATATAGGTATCTTCCAACTCAATAGATTCAGTACCGAATTGGTGCCCCACATAATCGGTAGATGAAAAACTGATGGTAAGCATATCAGGTTCAGTGCCCATTCCGAGTTTTTCATTTTTAATAGCTTCAATAGCAAAGTCTTTGGTAATATCATCTCCAAATGGAGTAGCTTTTATCAACCCCGGTCCGCCATTCTTCTCCATCAATACAGGCAGGTTATGAGGAAAAATAGGTGCACTTTCGGTTTTAAATGGTTTTTCGTATGGATTATCATCCGCCATACTTTCGGTATATTCTTTCATTGGCAAGAGTGTGTACCAAGGTTTGCTCAGGTATTTTTTAACCCACTCCTTTTGATTAAACGCCATAACCCAATTCGGTAGAAACCGCATATAATAAGTACTTGTACTCCAGTTGCCCGTAGTATCATCTAACCAATAAGCAGCATTAGCCCTGTGCCCTGCGGGAAGTATGGCAGCCCTATCTTTTTCTGAAATGCCTATTACTTTTGATTTACCTCCATCACTTAATTTAAGAGCATCGCCAATGGTGCTTGTCATTTCCCTTGTCGGAGCCATTTGCCCAAATTTAGAAAACCCGCCCACTGTAAATACGGTATCATTCTGAACACAGTAAACCATTTTTCCTAAACCCTTGTCGTACCAGTCATTGGCAATTATACCATTCATGCAAGGCGTAGAACCTGTGTATATGGCTGTATGCCCCGGACCAGTAAAGGTAGGTACATAATTATATTGAGCATCATCAAACGAAAACCCTTCATTCATCAGTCGCTTGAAGCCACCCTTACCCCACTTTTTAGCATACTTATAAAGGTAATCGTAGCGCATTTGGTCAACTACAATGCCAATAACCAATTTGGTGCGATGTTCTTCTTTCTTTTTATTGCATGACGAAAGAATAACTACAAAAAGAAGCGCGGGTAAAAATCGTTTTATCATTTTATAAAATATGTGCCGTAAAAATAGAATAATTAGGTTACCTCAATGTTACCTAAAGGAATAAGGGGTAAGGAATAAGTGGAGCCGTCATGCTCCGACTATTTCTTCCACTCCAGCAAATTATCATCATCATAACTTAGCTTGCCATTATCAATCAGCCATTGTACGGTTTTCAGTACTTTATCTTCTCTTACTTGTGTTACCTTATGCACAAGGTCAGATAATGAAAGTGATTGCACATGCAAGGCGGCTTTTAATTGTTCGGCCACGTTATTAAATTCGAGGTCGCTTAGTTCCAGTTTATTTCTTTCGAGGCATACATCGCAAATGCCGCAGCGCACGGTTTCTTTCTCGCCAAAATAAGCAAGTAGCATTTCACTCCGGCATTTATGGGTGCTTGCCGCATAATGAATAACCCACTCCATTCTGCTCAACGCTCTTTCTTTCAAATCATGGTAATGCTGTTTTGAAATGTGTAGGTTACTGATTTGGTGGCAATCATCTAAATAAACCAACTGCGGTTTATCAGACTGACGCACATAAGAAATTATATTTTTTTTATCTAAGCGTTGAAGTAAATCTTCTACTTCATTTACCGTGAGTGTTGAACGTTTTGCAAGGTCAGCTTCCCGAATATCTACATAGTTATCAAACAGTCCTTCATAAGAGCGCAGCAATAGTTTAATAAATGCATCGTAAGCCTGAAACTCCACCTGATAGCGGTATAGATCCTTTTGGCGAATAAGTACCTGAATTCGTGAAGGACGATAAAATGCTTCGGTAAGCATTAAATAATTCTCCCGTTCCAAAAACTTTATGCTGTTCGAAACCAGCGATGGCTCTAAAGAATATTTGGTACAAAAATCACCCAACGGAAAATCAAAAGTTGAGCCTTTACCACCACCTGCCGCCATTTTATAAAATGAACACAAAGCGCCATACACCTTTTTAATATCATCTAACCCGGGGAAAGAATGAACCATGTTTCTTTCTAAATTAATTCGGTCGGCATCGTTATAGAGCAATACGGCATAGGCTCTTTTTTCATCACGCCCTGCCCTACCCGCCTCTTGAAAATAAGCTTCCAAACTATCGGGTAAATCAATATGCACAACAAAGCGCACATTGGCTTTATTAATGCCCATGCCAAATGCATTGGTGGAGACTATTACCCGCGTTTTATCTTTTAGCCAGGCTTCCTGTCTTTTGCTTCTTTCATCAAAGTTTAATCCCGCATGGTAATAGTCGGCTGTTATGTTTTGTTGTTTAAGCATTTTAGCCACTTCCTCGGCTTTCTTTCTGTTTCTAACATAAATAATGCCAGAGCCTTTTACATTGTTTATTATTTTTAACAGGCGTGGAGTTTTGTTTTCTTCCTTCAAAACTACATACGATAGATTTTTCCGCTCAAAACTTTTTCGTAGAAGATTCTCTTTTTTGAAACCCAGCTTTTCCTGAATATCGATAGCCACTTCGGGCGTAGCGCTGGCAGTAACGGCAAGCACCGGAACCTTGGGCAAAAGCTTTCGCAGCTCTACAATTTTCATGTAGGATGGACGGAAATCATAGCCCCATTGCGAAATGCAATGTGCCTCATCCACCGCAATCAGGTTAACATTCATCTGTTGAACCCTGGAGATAAAAAGGTCTGTATCTAGCCGTTCGGGAGATACATAAAGCAATTTTACATTGCCATGTATGCAGTTATCGAGTATAATATCAATCTCACGAGACGACAAAGAAGAATGAACCATAGTAGCCCGAATACCCTTACGGGTAAGGAATTCTACTTGGTCATTCATCAACGCGATAAGTGGTGAAACAACAATACATATACCTTCTTTTGCTAAGGCAGGCAATTGGTAACAAAGAGACTTCCCTCCGCCGGTAGTCATTAATGCCAGGGTATCGTTGCCTTCTAAAACAGAATTTATTATTTCCTCCTGCAAGGAACGGAAATGACTATAGCCCCAATAGCGAATTAATATTTGCTGAGGAGTGCCTAATGTGGAATGCTTGGTATTTAACGTTGAATCCAAAAAATGAAATTAGGCTAATGATAAATTAACTTACACTATCTAACCTTAAAACTATCTATGCTGTATAACTACCATCATAACATAAATAAGCGGAACCGTATTCAGAAACAGACTCAGAAGGATGAGACCAGTAGACAATTTTATTTCGTAACGACCCACGGCAATTATATGCAGGCAGCCCATTATAAACCCTAAAAAACCCGCCAGCATAGCAACGAAAATAAAAACTGACTTAGACATGCCAAACAAACAAAACACTACAGCAAACACTCCCATTATGAGGGATATATTTAAGGCTTTTTCAAAAATCTTTTTCATATAAAGGCAAAGATAAAGAAAACGGGGTTACGTTGCTTTATGACACCAATACGGAATTGTGCTCTTCCAAAATTATTTCTATCTTTGAAACAAGATATAAAACCATAAACTAAACAACAACTTATGAAACGCACAGCCACAGCAGCCTGGAACGGCTCAGGAAAAGAAGGAAACGGAACACTTACAACGCAAAGCAATACACTTAACAAAACCCCATATTCCTATACCAGCCGTTTTGAAAGCGGAGCCGGAACCAACCCCGAAGAACTTATTGCAGCAGCCCATGCGGGTTGTTTTACCATGAAATTAAGCTTTGTACTTGGAGCAGCAGGTTTTACACCAACAACACTGGAAACCACCTGTACCGTAACGCTGGATAACGGAGCAATAACCAGTTCTCATTTGGTATTAAAAGGTAATGTGCCCCAAATAAGCAAAGAAGAGTTTCAAAAACATGCAGATGATGCCAAGGCTAATTGCCCTATTTCAAAAGCATTGAATACCACTATTACGTTAGAAATTGCAAGCTAATTTGAGATAGATTGGATACCCTTTTAGTGTATCCAATCTTATTTTTTAAATCTTGGTGCAAGCACCAAATCTTTATTGCCTTGTTGATAGGAATAAAAACCGGTACCTGATTTCACACCCAAATCGCCGGCAGTAACCATATTAACAAGCAAAGGGCATGGTGCGTATTTTGGATTGCCTAATCCATCATGCAATACTCGAAGGATATAAAGACATACATCCAACCCAATAAAATCGGCTAATTGCAATGGGCCCATAGGATGAGCCATGCCAAGTTTCATAACAGTATCTATCTCATTTACTCCGCCAACGCCTTCAAACAAAGTATAGATAGCTTCGTTAATCATAGGCATTAGTATGCGGTTTGCCACAAAGCCGGGATAATCATTTACTTCAACCGGAACCTTGCCCAATTTACGGGATAGTTCCATAATTTCTTTGGTAACCTCATCAGATGTATTGTAGCCCCTTATCACTTCTACCAGCTTCATAACCGGAACTGGGTTCATAAAGTGCATACCGATTACCTTATCTGAACGCTTGGTTTGAGCGCCTATTTTTGTTAATGAAATAGATGATGTGTTGCTTGCCAGTATAACGCCTTCGGCACAAATAGCATCTAAATCGCGAAATAATTTGAATTTTATTTCCGGGTTTTCGGTGGCTGCTTCAATAACTAATTCACAACCTTTTACACCTTTGTCCATTTCAGTAAAGGTGGTAATATTTTTCAAAGTATTTGTTTTATCTTCTTCTTTTAATAAGCCTTTTGCCACTTGCCTGTCCAGGTTTTTAGCAATGGTAGCCAGTGCCTTATTAAGGGCATCTGCCGAAATATCAATAAGCGATACGGTATAACCGCATTGTGCAAATAAGTGGGCAATTCCATTACCCATAGTGCCTGAACCAATAACTGCAATATTTTTCATCTGTAAAAGTTTTTGCAAACGTAGAGATTTTTTACAATCCAATGAATAAAATCTACCACATTTACAAAACAAAAAAGCCCTGTATAATACAGGGCTTTGATAAAATAAGTTCTTTTACTTTTATTGCAACTTAGTCGAAGTTAAGGCAGCTTGAACTTCAGGAACCATCTTAAGAACTTCAGTTGAATTCTTAAAGTTTACATTAGGGTATTTAACCTGAATGGCCGCTGGTATTAATGTAATCTGCACATATACTGTATTTGCTGGCGAAGTAATTGATGAACTTCCAGTTTGGGGCACATATTCTATTTCCACAGATGAAGAGTTGATAACATAATTTATATCAACATCACCAACCGTGTTCCCTACGTAAGGAAGTCCAAACCAATTGGCATCATCTGTTGAATATAAAATACTAACAGCGCCTTGAGTTGGGTTAAACACAGGTGTTATATCAACATACCATCCTCCATTCCCATTAGAAATCCATTGGCTTGGGTAAACAGCATACGCATTAGCTGAAACATTAGCATTTCCATTTAGCCCAGGATCTCCTTGCGGCCCGGCAGGACCTTCTTTAGTGCATGAAGCAAATACAGCCGCCACGACAAAAATTGATAAATAATGTGTTAGTTTCATGATTTTATAGTTTAGTTGGTTTAGAGAACAAATATAGAAATTTTCTATATCCGAGGATTATTGCTTACGATAAGGGGAAACATAGTCTTTCGATTTTTCAAACTGTTCAAACTTATATTTAATGGCCATTACCAAATCATAATCAGTTGAGTTTTTAATAAAGCCATCGGTAAAATTGCAGTAGTCAATAAATTTATCAAACTCATCATCACTCAAGTTAATAATATCATGACGGATGTAAATATGGAGTAAATCCTTCAACACGTCTCTTCTATTCTCTTCGTCTTGTAATTGTGCCACTTTACGTTTCGATTTCTCCAAACGGCTAAACCGCTCATATAAATATTCAATGGGTGACCCAAGTGCATTTATATCCTGATACCTATCTGTGTTTGGTATCTTTCCTAATGCATCTTTCTCTTCATCTACCTCTCTCAGGTTTTTTGTAGGGTATATTTTCACCTCAGATATGTTGTAGTGTATACTGTCAAGTATCACGGTAATATGGTATTCCTTTTTCACCGCCGAATCGCGAAAACATATTTTTTTAACGCCAAAGCCTGATGCGCTTATCAGTATCGTGTCAGTTTTTAGCGCATTAAAAACAAAAGCCCCGTTAGATTCAGCCATCATACCCGTAGATGTTCGCTGATTTATAACCACCACTTGATATAGCCCACCCACTCCTTTATTATTAACGGCTTTCCCCTTAATGGTAATATTTCCAGGTTGGGCATTACCCACAACTGAAATACATAATGAAATAAAAAAGAGGTAGAATGCGGCTTTACTCAAAATAGATGTGAATGGATGCAAATTTAATAGGGAATTGCTCTTGCTGTTGTTAAGAAACCTTAAATCGTACTTTTGACCAACTATTCCGATAAAGGTTTAGTGAAGAGGGGCAATAAAAAGCTACTATATTCGCAACAACTTAACTATGTCTTTTTAGTTATTTACCTGGCATGAAAATATTCGCTAAAGCAATTAACTTTTTTGTATACTCCAATCTATTAATAGCTACTGTTACAGCTGCTTATACTGCCAAAACAGCCTTGTTATTATATGGCAATAACGGTAACTTACATGTCAACCTGATAGCCTTTAGCGCAACCTTGCTTTTTTATTGTTTTCATAGAATAAACAAAAAGAAATTTCTAGCATTAGATGAAAATAAAGAAGCGAGAAACAACTGGATGAACACGCATAAAAGCATATATTATATTTTAATAGCGATATCATTCTTACTACTCTCTTCTCAAGTATTTTATATGCCTTTCAGGGCGTGTGTCGTATTTATCCCGGTTGGATTGCTTGGTATTGGCTATACATTTCCGGTTATTCCAACCCAAAAGAAGCGTAAGCGCCTCCGCGATATTTATTGGTTTAAAACACTATGGATAGCACTTGCACTTGCCTGGATCACAACATTCCTTCCTGTTATTTTTATGGAATCTTTATCCTCCAGCTTCAAGCCACAAGTACTTTTCATATTCAGCAGGAGCTTCCTATTTATATTCGTACTATGTATACCCTTTGATATACGGGACATGAATTTTGACAAACTAAACAATGTAAATACATTACCCATACGTGTTGGAATTAAATCATCCATCTATATTGCCATTATTCTGTTATTAGTTTTTATTTGCATCGCATATATCCAACTCCTTTATTTTAAATTGGCTATCGGCCCCGCTTTCGCCTTACTTCTCTCTGCCATGATAACACTTAGTTTATTGCCTTTTGCCCAAGCTAAAAGGCCACCGCTTTTCTTCCCGATAGTATATGATGGAGCAATGCTTTTACAATGGGGATTGATTTTTATTTTCATCCATTATCCATATCTGAACTAGAGAATAATTAATACATATATTTGTCCCTTCAAGAAAAGTGAAAACCCTCCAAATGAAATTTCAATACTTTAAACTTTTAGTTGTTAGTCTATTACTGTTCGCTTCTGCCGATGCTCAAACATGGTCAACCGTAGGTTCGGGGGTTGTTGGGCACTTTACTCCTATGTGTGTGTATAATGGAAAACTATATGCAGGAAGCATGGATAGTGTTGGCAAAAAAGCCACTCATATAGCTTGTTGGGACAGTAAAAAGTGGGCTTCGCCCGATTCCGGTTTTCATGGCAATGTTACGGCAATGGTAGAATATAAGGGCAAGCTTTATGCCGGAACGGAAATAGGAGTTGGCGTGAATAAGTCATATAACTTACTCTGCTGGAATGATACTTTATGGAAATATTGCGGTTCTACAAATGGAAGAATTAATGTGCTTTATGTAATGAAAGGAGAACTATATATGGGTGGTTCTTTTACTACAGCCGATACCATACAAGCCAAGCATATTGCCAAATATAGCGATTCATTAGGCTGGAAAAAAGTTGGACGCGGATTACCCAACAATGTGTGGGCGCTTATTGTTTATAGGGAGCAACTTTATGCGGGCGGACAGTTTCAATCGGTAGAGCGGTTAGTAGGTAAAAACTGGGAAGATGTGGTAAATACCGGCACCCAAATTAACAGCGGCTGGGTAAAAGGCTTTGTAAATTATTTCGATGAACTTTATGCCTGCGGCGAATATGATTATTTACTAAAATGGGACAGTAAAACATGGACATCCGTAAGCCCTTTTAATGGCGGCTCATTTGCCCTGACTCCTTATAATGGATCGCTATATGTAGGAGGCGACTTCACCTCTGTTCCGGGAGTAGATAATGCATTTCACATAGCTACATACCAATCAGGAAGCCATCTATGGAGCTGCATAGGCGGAGTGATTTATTGGTCTGGTGATTGTAAAAATTACACAGGCACGGTTAACTCCTTTGCTGTCTATAAAAAAGAACTTTATATAGGTGGACAGTTTATGATTGCCGGAGGTAAAATAGCATCCAACATTGCCAAGTGGACCACCCCGGAAGACAATAAGTAATTATATTTACTTGTTATCTTTCTGCACCCACATTGCCCTTTGTGTCATACATCTCATAACTGAAGCGTATAATACCTATAACGCCTTTCTCGTTATCGCGGTCTAGTTTATTAGAGATAAGTCCGTCTTCATACATATATTCGATATGGTGCCTTTGTTTGTAATCTACCCAAATACCCTCTTCTACAATTTTACCGAGGGAGTCATATTTTATGGTGGTGTTGTGATTTATGACTCCATTCAGGTTACCTGTGTTTTGATACCCAATAATCCTTCCTGAGGCGTCATACTTTATGTCTACCTGAGAATAAAGCCACCCTACCGCATAATGGCAATTGCGACTTAAAAACCGCTTGTTATCATCATATTGAGTTATGGTAGTCTGAAAAATTTTATTGTCTTCATTATATTTATACTGCTGCAATTGTTTTGGGTAAACTATATACGCAAAGCTATCGGTTGAAATTACCTTTTGAGTAGCTATTTTAAACTCCCCATCTGTTGCCCTGCTTGTTTCATGAACATGAACTTCTATCTCTACCCGGTTATCTTTATTCCATTTGTAATACCAAGTATCAAAAAAATTGTCCATTTCAGTTCGTCTCACAGTAATATTTTTCAGACTGTCGTAATAGTATTTACATTTTATAGTATCGTACCTGCCATCGTTTGTTTTTGTAATATCTATCTCTCCGGTTATTTTTCCAGTAGTATCAAAAAAGTACTTCTTTGTAATTCCATCATCATTTATCCGAGCCCCATCAGGCTTGGTGAAATAACTAATGGTTATTCCAGAAATTTTTCGGGAATGTATAAAATCTGTGTTAAAACCGGGGGTTACCATAGCATCCTCATCTTGAAACGGAACAAGCTGACAAAAGGTACGGCCACCTGTTATTGTCAATATGATAATTACAAACAGGTATTTGTTTCTCACCTTAGTTTTTTAGTTGCATTCACGGCCTCTCCTGCCGAAGTAAATGGCAATAAGCATGTTTTGTTTTCGCAAACATATACAAAGGTCCTATCTGTTATAAATCTATCTTTTAATATTTCCATGTTAGATTTAGTCTCCGCTCCCAACAGAGTCATATTTGGCAAGTATTCTTTATTTATTTTATCACGAAATGTAAATGCCATTTTACCGGTTATTGCCACTTCGCAAAAACGAATTTGATGGTGCAGCATTAATATACCCCAATTGGTATATCCCTGCGGGTAGTTAAGCATATTATCTTTCATAGCAAACAACATTCCTTCCGCCATTTCTAAATATCTTTCTTCACTATATAAATGCCCTAACTTATACAACACTATTGCCATCTCTGAATTAGATGCAGGTATTACATTATCTGCAATTTCTGCTTTTCTCACCAGTAGCGTATCTTGTTGTTTATGTGTATAGTAAAAAACACTTTTTTCAGAATCGTAAAAGTGCGTTATGGCATATTCTGTAAGGCTTTTGGCTGCATTCAACCAAGCCTCATCAAAAGTGGCTTCGTATAAAGCAATAAAAGCGCTTGCAATAAAAGCATAATCATCTAAAAATGCTTCTATATAACATTTACCTTGCTTAAAGCTGTGCCACAAAGCACCATCGGGGGTAA
>Ga0207023_10147_pt1 | contig 20997 bp, 20 predicted proteins | sample Alteio_BWMinCont_47_FD_153464 | JGI IMG/M metagenome (GOLD analysis project Ga0207023, IMG submission 153464) | Enriched cells from forest soil in Barre Woods Harvard Forest LTER site, Petersham, Massachusetts, United States -... | ecosystem: Environmental > Terrestrial > Soil > Temperate forest >... | reverse complement strand
CGTTGATGTCCTGCGCCACCACCAGACGCACCTTCCGTCCGGCATGCTCGAACTGGTGCGAGATCAACTCGACTTCAAAAACCTTTCCGTCTTTCTTGCGGTGCTTAGAAACGCCCTGGTAACGACCGGCGGCGCCATCTTTTTTGGGACGAACTTCAAGGGATGCGCCTTTCTCCTCCGGCCGAATGTCGAACATGGTCATGCGGCTAAACTCTTCGGCCGCAAAACCGTACTGCTGCACGGCCGCATCGTTCACCTGGATAAACTGCAGACTTTCGTCGTCCATTACCCACGTCGGAAGAGGGTTGTTCGAAAAAAGAAGACGGAAGACGGATTCGCTTTTGCGCAGCGCTTCCTCGGATCTCCGCCGCTCGATCGCCAGGGCTATGTGGCCACCGACAGAATCAAGAAACTCCAGGTCCCGCATGTCATAAGCGCTTTCGTTCTCGTAGTGCTGCACGACTAGAACGCCGATGGTCGCTCGCGGTGTTTTCAGGGGCACGCCCAGCCACGCTGGGGACGGCGAGCCGACCAGCTCCACGTCTCCCTGCTGTACAAGACGATCAAACTCAGACTGGGGGATGAGCATGGCCTTGCCGGTACGAAAAACAAACGCAGTGCAACTTCGCCCAACTTTCTGGGGAGGCGGCGCCATATCAAACTGATCCACTAGAAAGGGAAAGTAAAAGGTGTCTTCTTTCGGGTCATGGAGAGCGACGAAGCAATTCTCGGCGTAGAGGACTTTTTTCAAAGCCTGGTGAATGCCCTCGAGCAGTTCATCCAGATTAGCCGTCTGATTTAATGCGTGGACGACTTCCGAGATGACCTGGCGCTCGGCTTCCATCCGATGCAACTCGGTTATATCCAAAAAACTAACCACTAACCCGTCGACAGCCGGATGGCCCAGGCAGCTGCTGACCGTCTCCTCGAACCAGCGCCACTCTCCCGTGTTCGAACGTAAGCGGCAGCGCCCTTTCTGCGTTTCGTTCGGAGTGTCAGCGACTCCTCGCAGTCGCTCGCTGGTCTCGTTCACATCATCTGGATGCAAGAAATCTGAAAGCGCTCTCCCCACGAGTTCATCGGGATGCAAACCGAGAGCGCGCGTTGCTCCGGCGCTCGCATGTCGCACAATTCCATCAGTACCGAGAATGGTCAGGAGTTCGCGGGCGCAATCGAGCAAGGTCGAGAGTTGCTCAGGAGTGGCTGGTATGCTCTGTTCAAGAGAAGCGCGTTGTGACATAGGGTCGCTGCTAGCGAAAACGTTTTCGTACCCCCAAGGGTCCGCGGCAAACTCCTCCGCCTTACGTTCGCGTTCTAGAACGACCTTACGGGCCGTGGATTATCGAAACTGCTCAATCATAGCGGATTGCGAATAAAAAGCGAGGCGATAGAATACGGCCTGTTGCGAAAATATGACTGTACGCGAGTACAGGTGGTGATCCCTCAAGCGGGCACCCTCGGCCGGCCCGCTTTTCGACCGGCGGCGAGCGTGCTAACCTCCCAATCGATTCAGCACAATTCTTGCTGTGCCCTAGTCTGGAAATATCCGCTAGATGTTAGGAGGCCATGTGCCGACACATGACATTTGGAAAGACATGTTTGTCCTGGGGTTGCCCCTGCTCGAGAAAATCCTCCGGCCGATTGTCGTTTACCTGTTCCTGGTCGTGAGCCTCAGGCTCTCCGGGAAGCGCGAACTTGTTCAGCTTAATCCTTTCGACCTCGTCGTGTTGCTCACCTTATCCAATACCGTGCAAAACGCCATCATCGGTGACGACAACAGTGTCTCCGGCGGCCTGATCGGCGCGACCTCGCTGCTGGTTATCAACTATCTGGTGGTGCGTTTTCTCTACGGCCACAGCAAGTTGGAGCAGATCGTGGAAGGACAATCGGATGTTCTAATCGAGAACGGGAAAGTCAGGGCTGACCGGTTGAAAAAAGAGTTGATCAGCACATCGCAACTCGCAGCTGCGGCAAGGAAGCAGGGCTTTGACTCACTCGGTGAGGTCGACAAGTGTATCCTCGAGCCGAGCGGCACACTCTCCTTCGTCGGAAAGAAGCCCGCGACCGAAGACGTTCGCCACCAGGAATTGCTTGGCCGATTGGAAAAGCTAATGGAAGAAGTTCGACGGCTCGGGAGCTCCGAACCACCGGCGCGGGCCTAAATATTGGGCGCCCGCAAACTCCTTTGCTAGTGAACTAAAAAGGCGGTCAAAGCAAATACGACACCGCCTGCTCCGATCAGCATCCCCGCGATCCAGTATCCACGCCGCTTGGTGAGCAGCGTCATCGAACAAATGACCAGACCGACCTCAATGAGGCCCTCTCCGCCATCGAACCGGTCTGCGCGCCGGCTGACGAGGTCGCGTTCCTTCTCGAGTTCCTTGGCTTTTTCGCTGATGTCGTCTTTGTCCCCTTCGTAGCGTTCTACTTCCTTCTTGTACTTCTCTTCGAGAGCGGCAGCCTTCTCTTTGTTTTGGGTAGATAGCGCGCCCAGCATATCCGCGACGCTTTGCATTTCGTGCAGACGGATATTCTTCGCCTGGTAGTACGCCCATTGATCGGTCGCTTGCGATTGCAGCAGCAGCTCTTCCGTGTGCGCGCGATGGCCAAGCAGCGTAACCGCCGCTACAAGTACGGCGAGAATGGAAATTGTGACCGAAACAGGAACCAGGAACGGATTTTCTCCGCGCTCGTCATGCGCTTCAGGCAGTTCGATACCCTCGGGCATTGCCATACCCTCCTTTGTGAATTAGGTTGCCGGCTCAGCGGCCATAGCCTTGAAGGAATCTCGCGCGGCCGCGATCGTCCGCGTTACGTTTCTAGAAGTGTGCGCTGCGGAGACAAACGCAGCTTCAAACTGCGAGGGAGCGAGAAACACGCCGCGCTCCAACATCTCACGGAAAAATCTTGCGTATTGTTTGGTGTCCGATCGCTTTGCATCGCTGTAGTTGCGCACTGGCAGCGCTGTGAAAAACAGTGTCGCCAGTGACCCGGTGGCGTTGACTTGCCCGGCAATCCCACTTTCGGCCAGCGCCTCGCGTAGCCCCTCCACCAGCCTGCGAGACTGCTCGCGGAGGCCTTCATAGAGTCCTGCGCGCGTGAGCTGCTTGAGGGTGGCAATCCCGGCGCGCATCGCCAGAGGATTTCCCGCAAGCGTTCCCGCCTGATAGACGGGCCCAAGCGGCGCCACATGGTTCATGATTTGCGCGCTCCCGCCGTACGCCGCAGCCGGCAAGCCTCCACCAATGATTTTGCCAAGTGTGGTCAGATCAGCCTCGACTCGGGCCAGTTGCTGCGCCGCTCCGAAGTGCATCCGAAACCCGGTAATCACTTCGTCTACGATGAGGAGTGCGCCGCTCCGCTTGGTGATTTCCCGCAACCCGAGCAAAAATCCCGCTTCTGGCTCGACAACGCCCATGTTCGCGGCAATCGGCTCGACGATGACTGCTGCGATCTTGTCCTTATGTTGAGCAAACAGCCTTTCAACCGCTGGCAAATCGTTGTAAGGCGCGTTCAAAGTCAGTTCCGCCAGTACTTGCGGAACACCCGGGCATTCCGCAATCCCAAGTGTGGCCAGGCCCGATCCTGCTTGCGAAAGAAAACTGTCGGCATGGCCGTGGTAGCAACCTTCGAACTTCAGGATAAAATCACGCTTGGTAACTCCGCGGGCCAGACGCACCGCGCTCATGGTGGCTTCCGTTCCGCTGGAAACGAATCGAATCTTTTCGATCGACGGAATGGCTTCTGTGACGAGACTCGCAAGTTCGACTTCCAGCTCCGTGGTCGCCCCGTAACTCGTTCCGCGCTGCGCTTGCTCGACAATTGCCTCGGTCACCGCTGGATGCGCGTGCCCCAGCAGCATGGCTCCCCAGGAACAAACGTAGTCGAGCAATTCATTGCCGTCGGCATCGTAAAGGTATGGCCCGCTGCCGCGCTCAATGATGAGCGGCTGGCCTCCCACGGAACGAAAGGCCCGCACCGGGCTGTTCACGCCTCCGACGAGTATCTTCTCGGCGCGTTCAAAAATCTCCCGCGAACGCCGCCGCTGGACTTTGAATTTTGTGGATGTCACGCTCATCGAACTCCGGCTCCAGTGCTCACGGTTTCAGCCATCGCGCGGCATCCTTGCCGTGATACGTCAAAATAATGTCTGCGCCCGCGCGCTGAATTCCCGTCAATATTTCCAGCACGACGCGCTTCTCGTCCACCCAGCCCTTCTCGGCGGCGGCTTTGACCATGGCATACTCTCCACTTACGTTGTAGGCGCCCACGGGAACGTCAAACGCATCGCGCACACGCCGGATGACGTCGAGATACGGCAGCGCCGGCTTCACCATCACGATGTCCGCGCCTTCATCGAGATCCAGCACGACTTCTTTCAAGGCCTCGCGCGCGTTCGCCGGATCCATCTGATAGCTGCGGCGATCGCCGAATTGCGGCGAAGAATCCGCTGCCTCGCGAAAGGGTCCATAGAAACCCGAACAGTATTTTGCGGCATAGGCCAGAATGGCGATGTCATGGAATTTGTGCTCATCGAGCGTTTCCCGAATGGCCGCCACACGCCCATCCATCATGTCCGAAGGCGCGACGATGTCCGCACCGGCCCGCGCATGCGACAACGCCTGCGCTGCAAGAATCGGCAGCGTCGCGTCATTGGCAACCTCTCCATGCTCAATCACGCCGCAATGCCCGTGATCCGTGTATTCGCACAAGCAGACGTCGGTGATGACCAGCAGTTTCAGATTGGCTTTTCGAATCGCTTCAATCGCTCTTTGGACCACGCCTTGCCCAGAAGTTGAGAGCGTGCCGCGCGCATCTTTGGACTCCGGCAAACCAAAAAGAATTACTGCTGAAAGTCCCAGCGCTTCCACTTCCTTCGAGTCTTCGAGAATCTGGTCGACCGATTGCTGATACACCCCAGGCATCGAGCTGACTTCCTTGCGAACCTTTGTTCCGGGGCACACGAACATCGGATAGACCAGTCCGGAAACACTCAGCCGCGTCTCGCGCACCAAGCCGCGCAGCACTTCGCTTCGCCGCAAACGCCGTGGACGATGCGTGGGAAAGCTCATTGCTCTGCCATCCCCACCGCCGACCTCTTTTTCGTGCGCGCCAAATGTCCCTCTAGAGCCTCGACGATTGCTTTCGTCGTCGTATCCGCGGCCCTTGCGATTCTTTGGATCCCTGCCGCGCTCAGTGCATTCGCGGTCGTAGGTCCGATGGCCACCATCACTACTCTCCCCTGCAAGGGGCCCAACCGCTCCCGCCCCAGCAACTCCAGAAAGTTTTCTACAGCGCTAGGACTGTAAAACAAAATACTATCAACTCTATTCCGAAACATTTCGTGTAACTGTTCTCGATCCGTCGCGTTTGGAGGCAAGTTTCTATAGGCCACCACTTCCGTCACAAGCGCCCCACATCTGCGAAGGGCCGCGGGCAATTCCGGGTTCGCTCGGTCGCTTCGCGGCAGAAAAACTTTTTTGTTCCGCAACTCTTCTCCAAGTTCCCGGGCGAGCCCTGCTCCGCTATGGTCAGCCGCCACATACTCTACAGAAAATCCGGCAGCTTCTGCGGCATCGGCAGTGACCGGTCCCACGGCAGCGGCGCGCGGCAGCTTCCGGGCGCTGCCCGGACCACTCTGGAGTTCGTTTCCGCGCCGCTCCACCGCCTGAACCGCATTTACACTCGTGAAGAGCACCCAATCAAATGTCTCTATAGCGGTCAATGCCGTGTCCAGCGCATCGCAATTCTCCGGCGGCGCAAATGAAACTAGCGGCAGAAGTCTGACGCAGGCGCCTCGAGCGTTGAGTTCCTCGCACAGCCCGCCACTCTGCGCAGCGGCGCGAGTTACAATGACTGTTTTTTCTCGAAGTGGAGACTCCCTCGTGCTAGTCACGGTGCCGACTCACTTCTCGAAGGATGCTCTCGGCGCCAGCTTCCATCAACAGGGTGGCCATGTGCCCGCCGAGTTCTGCGGCCTGCTCAGGAGTCGATGTCGCACGCTGTTTTATATACTGCACTCCGTCCACGGAACAAACACATGCTTCCATCACTAATTCGCCGCGCTCCAGCCGCGCCCAAGCCCCCAGCGGCACCTGGCATCCACCATGCAGCGCGGCCAGCAACGATCGCTCGGCAATAATTGCGGTGCGCGACTCGGCGTCGTCAAGTCCCGCTACCACCTCCGCTGCTCCGGTATCCTTTGAACGGCACTCCACGGCGATCGCTCCCTGCCCCACTGCCGGTAGAAAGACTTCCGGAGACAGGGTCTCGGTGATGCGTCCGCTCCAGCCTAAACGGTCAAGGCCCGCTTTTGCGAGCATGACTGCTTCATACTCCCCGCTCTCCACCTTGCGCAAACGTGTATCCACATTTCCCCGCAGATCGCGCACGTCCAAGTCCGGCCGGATATGCCGAAGCTGCGCCTGCCGCCGTAGGCTTCCTGTGCCGACGCGTGCGCCCTGGCGCAAGCTAGCGATGGTCGCACCGTTCGCGGCAACCAGACAATCCCGAACGTCTTCGCGCCGGCACACTGCCGGAAACATCAGCCGCGAGGGTGTATCCGTCGGAACGTCCTTGACACTATGCACGGCCAGGTCAATGGTTTCCTCAAGCAGCGCTTCCTCCAGCTCCTTGATGAAGATTCCCTTTCCGCCGATTTCGGACAAGGGCGCCATCTGCTGCTTGTCGCCCGAGGTTTTGATAACGACGATCTCGGTTTCCACACCCGCGCCGGCGAAAAGCTGTTTGCGCACGTACTCCGCCTGCCACTTCGCCAGCAGGCTCCCGCGGGTGCCGATGCGCAGGTGTCTCAAGGCTTCTCCCGGTTCGACAGGAAAAGATCCCGCAGCGCTTCCACATTTTGGATCTTGCGGCGAAGTTCCTTCTCCCCGCGCAGACGCTCCGCCGGTTGTAGTAACAGCTTCTCCAGCAATTCGTCCATCATCGATTCCATGCGCTCTCGCTCCGCCGCGCTCAGGTGATTCATGGAGTCCATGCGGGCATGAATGAAGGCTGCCCTTTCCTCCCGCAATCGCGCGCGCAGCGCATCCACCACCCCAACCAATTCCACGCTCGCCTGCCAGGAAAGAAACTTCCCGACGTGCTCGTCCACGATGGTTTCGGCGCGCGGGACTTCGCCCTCGCGCGCATGCCGGTTTTGTTCCACGATTTCCGTGAGGTCGTCGATGTTGTACATGTAGATGTTGTAGAGCTCTGCGGCAGAGGCTTCGATGTTGCGGGGCAGTCCCAAGTCCATCAGGAAGAGCGCGCGGTTGCCGCGCGCCGACATCGCCGCCTGCAGGAGTTCTCGCCGTAGCACGGGTTCCTCGGACGCCACCGAGGAGACCACCACATCCACCACCTTCAGGGCAGTTTCCCATTCGCCCCAGCCAACCACTTTCCCGCCAAATCGAATCGCCAGCTCATTGGCACGTTCGCGCGATCGATTCATAATCAATAGCGCCGCGATACCCCGGTCTCTCAGTTGATTGACGACCTGCTCGCTGATCGTTCCCGCGCCAAGCACCAGCGCGCTTCGCTCGTTCATTTTTCCAAAGACCCGCTCCGCGAGTTTCACTCCAGCCGAAGCCACGGACATCGGGCGAGTTCCCAGCTCCGTTTCCGACCGCACGCGCTTGCCGACTTCGAGCGCTCCTTGAAACAATCGGTTCAGCACCGGGCCGGTGGCACCGTACTCGTGCGCATAGCGATACGCTTCGCGCACTTGCCCGAGGATCTCCGCCTCACCAAGAAGCATCGAATCCAGCCCCGCAGAAACACGGAAGAGGTGCCGCACCGCTTCGCGGTCATAGTGATGGTAGAGCGACAGCCCAAGCTCTTCGGCCCGCACAGAATGAAACTCGCTTAGAAACGAAGACAATCCCGGCGCGCACTCGTGCGAACTCTCCGGCGGCACCCCATAGATTTCGCTCCGGTTACAGGTCGAAAGCACGAGCGTTTCTTCGAGGATTCCTCGAGAGCGCAATTCTTCTGCCGCCTTCCGCGCTTGTTCCGCCGTGAAGGACACCCGTTCGCGCACCTCGACAGGCGCCGTACGATGGTTCAATCCGACGAGAACGATCTCCATGCCGAGCGCGCGCTCCTAGAAGTAACGATGACTCTGAGACAAGTACAGGTTTACCACCGTAAAACTCATCACCACGACGAAAAAATTAAAGATACAGAGCTTTGAGGCTCGCGATCCCCGCCACGAAGCCGTCCGCGCCAACTGAAAATAAAGCGCGTAAAGCAGCAGCACCAGCAGCGTGATGACGTACTTGGGATCGAAGTACCCAGTTTGTGCTCGCAGCCGGTCGACCCACACGAATCCCAGCGCCGTGCCAATGCCGATAGACACCAGCCCCACGAGAACGCTCGATCGGCTCATGCGTTCGAGAAGTTCAAGCGGCGGAAGCCGCCATACCACATTGCCGAGCTTGCGGCTGCGCAAAAGCCGCTCCTCCCCCAGGAAAATCAAGCTAAAAACGAACGAAAGCGCGAAGGCCGCATAAGCAAGAATGCTGAGCGTGACGTGGAAAGCAAAGACTATTCCCCGCGCTGGGGCGGGAGACAATCGATCCGCAGGCGCCAAGTGTGCCGCGACAAAAAACACGATGATAAACGGCAAGACAAACGCTCCCACCGAACGCTGGCGATGAAAAAGCTCCAGACCCAGATAAGTCAAGGCCAGCAGCCACCCAAACAGCGACATCGATCCATAAAGGTCATGATAAGGAACGGTGTGCAACCCCCGCGACCGTTCGAGCAGTGCAAAATAGTGCGCGATCAGCCCGAGCCCGAGGAGCACTGTTCCGAGTCGCCCGATCACCTCTCTCCCGGTGCCGAGAAAGCGAAGATAGAGGGCCAAACTACTCCCGTAGGCGACGATCGTCAGAATGAGAAACAGGTCTTTCATGGCCTCTACCAGCCTACTTTTCCCACAGCCGCGCGCCCGGCAACTGCGCCGGTCCGGCCAGCGACCCCTCAGAGATCAGCATGACTTGAGAGTATAGCCCAGCCTGGAGGTGCGCCGCACAAGCCTTACAAGCCTGGACTCGTTCTGCAAACATCTCGCGGATTTGCTATTCTCTTCCTCAGACGCGAGATGACCACAACTTCTGCTCCTCTGAATCGAAAAGACTTATTCCTGCGCGCCTGCCGGGGCGAAACTCTCTCGCGCCTTCCTGTCTGGATGATGCGACAAGCCGGACGCTACCTCCCAGAATACCGCGCGATTCGCCGAAACCACGCGTTTCTAGAGGTTTGCAAAACCCCGGATCTGGCCGCCGAAGTCTCTCTGCAACCCTTTCGTCTGCTCGGCGTGGATGCCGTCATCATCTTCTCCGATATCCTGATCCCCGCCGAAGCCATGGGCCTAAAGCTTGAACTGGGCGACGCTGGTCCCAACTTGCCGGAGCCCGTTCGCTCTAAAGGCGATGTCCAGAAACTGAAACTCTTCGACCCCGAAATCGACACCGCCTTTCTTCCTGAGGCCATTCGCCGCGTGCTCCGCGAAGTCGGTCCAGAAGTCCCGGTCCTGGGTTTTGCCGCCGCTCCCTGGACTCTGGCCTGCTACATGGTCGAAGGCCGCACCCGCGAAGGCTTCGCCACGGTAAAAAGCTTCTTGCTGCACGAGCCAGCCACTTTTCGTGAGCTATTGCATCGCATCGCCGAAGCAACTATTCCTTACTTGAAGGCTCAGATCGCTGCGGGAGCCGCCGCCGTGCAACTCTTTGACACCTGGTGCGGCGAACTGTCCCTCGGCGATTACCAAGAGTTCGCTCTCCCCGCCACGCAAGAAATCATCTCCAGCTTGGGTGGTTCCACTCCCGTCATTTATTACACCAAAGCGTCTCATCACCTTCTACCGGCGGTGGCCCGTGCGGGCGCCAACGTCCTGAGCGTGGACTGGCGCGTGGATATGCACGCACTTCGCCTAAAGCTGGGACCGCATATCGCCCTGCAAGGAAATGTCGACCCCGCGGTTCTTTTCGGCCCGCCCGAGGAGATTCGACGCGCGACGCAAGAAGCGCTGTCGGCACTCGGCGGAACAGGCCACATCGTGAACCTCGGCCACGGCATCCTGCAACACACCCCAGTCGAAAACGCTCAACTTTTTATCGAAACCGGCCAGCAATCGCTGTCGCAGGAAGCCAAACCAGCAGCAAATTGGCGTTAGGGGACACGTATCGTGACGCTCCGAAATCCAAGCCTCGAAAACATGCGCGACGAGCTTCGCGTCAGCGAAGAATTTCTAGCACGCTACAACCGTCCCGGCCCCCGGTACACCAGCTACCCCACCGCGCCCGTCTGGAATGATTCCTTCGGCCCCGCTGACCTCGAAAAAGTTCACGAAGAAGCCCAGCGCGCCAAATCGCCCGTGTCCCTGTACATGCACATCCCTTTTTGCGAGAGTCTCTGCCTCTTCTGTGCCTGCAATGTCATCATCCAAAAAGACAAGCGGGTCTCGCCCCCGTACTTGGACATATTGAAGCGCGAGGTCGAACACGTCAGTCGCAGCGTTTCCGGTGATCGCCCCGTCGTGCAGTTTCACTGGGGAGGCGGCACTCCCACCTATCTCACTCCGGCGCAAATTGAAGAACTCTTTGGCTTCACCCGTGAACACTTCACTTTTGCGCCTGACGCCGAAATCGGCATCGAAGTCGATCCGCGGGTCACTTCCCGCGAACACCTGGAAACCTTGCGCAAGCTCGGTTTCAATCGCCTGAGCATGGGCATCCAGGATTTCCATCCACTCGTTCAAAAAACGATCAATCGCGTCCAACCATTCGAACTTACCGCGGACCTCATTCAGTCCGCCCGCGCCCTCGGCTTCGAAAGTGTAAACGTCGACCTGATTTACGGCCTTCCCTACCAGACCGCCGAAACCTTCGCGCACACCGTCGAGCAGATCCTCGAACTCACTCCCGATCGCGTGGCCCTGTTCAGCTACGCCCACGTGCCCTGGCTCAAAAAGCAGCAAAACTCTTTCGAAGGCCATCTCCCCGAAGGCCTGCAAAAATTCGAAATCTTCCGCACCGGCCTCCTGAAATTCCTCGAATCCGGCTATCTCTACATCGGCATGGACCACTTCGCGAAGCCCGGCGACGAGCTCGCCGTGTCCCAGCAAAATCGCACGCTCCATCGAAATTTTCAGGGCTACACCACCAAAGCCGGCGCCGACCTCTACGGCATGGGCATCACCGCCATCAGTGCCATCCGAAACGCCTACGCACAGAATCAACGCGACATCCCCTCCTGGGAAAAGGCCGTCAACGAACGCGGCATCGCCACCATGCGCGGCTACCATCTTTCCGATGACGATCGTCTCCGCCGCGCAGTCATCAACCGACTCCTCTGCCACACGATGGTCTTGAAACAAGAAATCTCGCGGGAATTCGGCATCGACTTTGACAGCTATTTCGCCGACGAACTGGCCCGCCTCGAGGCCTTTCGCGAAGACGGCCTAGCGGTACTCCATCCTGGCGAAATCCGCACCACCTGGCTAGGCCGCATTTTCATTCGTAATCTAGCCATGATCTTCGATCCCTACCTCGAAAGGCAGCACCTCAATGCCAAGCCTCTCTTCTCCAAAACCCTCTAGCCCGCCTTTCTACCGGCCTTTCCTCTCCGTTGTAGGGGCACAGCTTTGTCCGGAATCTCAAAGAGCGAATGTTGCGCCCCAGCCTGGCAATGAGCGTCGGTTGTGACCGCCCGCGTTCCAGTCCTGGTCGTTGGCGCCGGTATCTCCGGGCTGGTCTGCGCGCATTCCTTACGCAAGTCCGGCATTGACGCGCAAATCGTCGAAGCCTCCGGGCAGGCAGGCGGCGTAATCCGGTCCCCGCGCCGGGATGGCTTCCTCCTCGAACTTGGCCCGCAAAGTTTCAGCGGCACTGGGCAACTCCAGGACCTCTGCCGCGACCTGGCCATCGAAAACGAATTGATCGAAGCCCCTCCGCACGCGCCCAGATTCCTGGTCCTGGATGGACAACTAAGACAAGCACCTTTAAGCCCGCCGGCGTTTTTCGCGTCTTCCCTTTTCAGTGCCCGCACAAAATGGAGCGTTCTCCGCGACGCGCTCGGCCACAGCACCCCGCCCGACGCAGGCGAATCCGTCGCGGCATTTACGCGGCGCAAGTTTTCGCCCGAACTCCTCGACAAACTCGTCGCTCCTTTCGTCTCCGGCATCTACGCCGGCGACCCGGAAAAACTAAGCTTCCAGGCGGCTTTTCCCCAACTCTTCGAAGCCGAACGAACCGTCGGCAGCATCGCCCGCGGAATGATGCGCGCCGCAAAATCCAAAAAAAGCCCAAAGCAAAGGCCAACTCTTCAAAGCTTTCGCGATGGAAATGAGACTCTTATCAGGGCGCTTGCTAGAAATCTGGGCCCGGCCTTGCGCTGCGGAATAGAAGTGACAGCGATTCAACGAGGAGGGACCGGGCTCCCGTCGCCAGCAGAAGGATTTGTAGTGGGCGCTAAAACTGCAGCGGGCACCGAGAGCATAGCTGCCGACGGACTCATTCTCGCAGTGCCGACCTATGTGGCAGCGAGCCTTCTCCATCCGGAGGCTGAGTCAGCACTGGGAGGCATCGAATACGCTCCTATTGCAGTGGTTTCGCTCGGATATCGCCAGGAGGATGTCGAACGATCTCTCGTGGGCTTCGGGTTCCTGGTCCCACGTTCCGAGGGTCTCCGCACGCTGGGAACGGTCTGGAATTCGTCACTCTTTCCCGGCCGCGCACCCGAAGGTTCGGTCTTACTGACGAGCTTTATCGGCGGCGCGACAGATCCCCAGGCTGTGGCGCTCTCCGCCGGAGAGCTAAGCGCCATCGTTCATCGAGAGATTCGACCAATCCTCTCCATTCGCGGCGTTCCCACCTTTTCTAGCGTACAGATCTATCCGCGAGCTCTGCCCCAATACAACATCGGCCACACCACGCGCGTTGGCAGTCTCGCGCGAGAATCTTCGTTTTTTCTAAACCTCAAGCTTGTGGGAAACTATCTCCGCGGACCCGCCATCGGCGCCTGCATCGAACAAGCTCTTGCGGTGGCGGATGAGATGCGAATTGCGGCTTCGCACACAGGTTCGGGCTAACCACCTTGGTCATCCGAATTGTCGTTTCCGCCGTATAGTCTTCTAGGAGAGGAAGAAGCCGACACTCGTGCTCTTGGCGGCTTTCACATCCACAGGCCCTCGCGAAGTGTCGCCCGACGCGACGCTCGTGCCGCGCCTTCTTCAAAAAGACGTGAGCGCTTTCGAACAGCTCTACGATCGCCATTCGCGCCTGGTCTACGGCCTGGTCCTGCGCATTCTCCAGCAGGCCTCGATCTCCGAAGAGGTCGTCCAGGAGGTCTTCCTCCAGCTCTGGCGCAACGCCGACCAATATGACCCCTCTCGCGGCCCTTTTGTTCCCTGGCTGTGCACCATGGCGCGGAACCGGGCGCTTGACCGGCTGCGTCTGAAGAGCGAACGCCAGCGCCGCCGCGAGGATCAACCCGACGAGTTACCGAGCGCCGTAGTCGCGCCCGAATATGAAAAGGTCCTGGATGATAAACGCCGTGCCGAACGGGTCCGCGCCCTGATGGCTTCGCTCAGTCCGCAGCAGAAAAAAGCCATCGAACTTGCCTATTTTGAAGGTCTAAGTCATTCCGAAATTGCGGCAGCACTCGAAGAACCGCTCGGCACGGTCAAAAGCTGGATAAGAAACGGTTTGCTTCGCCTGAAAGAAGGATTGCAGGCAACCTCGTGAAAAACTGCGACCAATTCCGTGAGCGGACGGAAGCCTACGCGCTCGGCGCGCTCGATCCCGAAGAACGCGTCGCGCTCGAAGTCCACCTGGCGAGCGGCTGCCCGGAGTGCACCAAGGCCGTCGAAGAAGCCCGGTGGCTCATCAGCCAACTCGCCTACACGGCCCCGGAAGCCGCTCCTTCGGACATGCTCAAGGGCCGTCTGCTGCAAACGGTCCGCGCTGAAGCGCAATCCCAGGCGAAACCTCACGCGCTGCCCTCCAAGAGCGCCATCCCGTTCTGGCTGCTGGCAGGCGTGGCTGCGCTGGTGGTCTTCTCGATCTACTCTGCTTGGAACACCCGTCGCCTGCACGACGAAATCCGTGAGGCAAACAATCGCGCCGCCGACCTCGTCCAACAACGCCAAAAGATTGAACAGGAACTCCTCCTCGCCAAGCGTGAAGCTACGATTCTGATGGACCCCGGTTCCGTAAATATTGCTCTCAAAGGCAGCGACGCTCAAGGACCGCAACTGAAAGCTAAGTGGCATTCCGAATGGGGCGTGGTGGTCATGGGTGAAAACATTCCCATGCCGTCTCCCCATCATGTCTTGCAACTGTGGTTCATTCCTAAGGCACCCGGAAAAATGCCCATGCCCTCGATGATGGTGCGCCCTGATGCCAATGGGAGATTCGTCCTGCTGGTCTCGAGTCCGCCGGAATCCATGGACGCCACCAAAGCTCTCGCCATCAGTGAAGAACCCGAAGGCGGCAGCCCCTGGCCCACCAACCCGCCCCGCTATTCCGGCGGCGTCAGCTAACGATGTGTCTCTTCCCGTAACGCAGAGCGAGGCGGACCTCGCGCCGTTTCGCAGCCTCTCGAAACCGTCGCCTCTCCTCGGCCGTCTTCAAGATCAGTGGCGCCACAGGCTTGGGAAACCTAGTGTGCTCATCGATGGCTACAAACGTCACATAAGCCGAGGTCGTGTGCTTGCGCTCCTCGGTCATGGCATTTTCTGAGTATACCTCGACCCCCACTTCCATCGACGTCCGGAACACCCGATTCACTTGCGATTTCAGATTGACGATCTCCCCCAGGTTAATCGGATTGCGAAAATCAATGTAGTCCACCGACGCCGTAACCACATAGCTGTTTGAATGCCGGTGCGCGGCCATGGCCGCCACCATATCCACGAGATGCATCACCTGGCCCCCGAGCAACTTCCCCAAAGGGTTGGTCTGCGCGGGCAACACAATCTCCGTCATCTCTGAGCGCGAAGCGCTCACCGGTTTCCCCTTCAACGCAAATTCCCCGTTCATCTCACTCTTCACCAGTTGCTTACGCTTCATTCGCTCTCCCTTTTAGCACAGGCACCCTGCCGGTGCGCTTTCTCGAGCCCAAGCGATGCCTCACTAAGCCGCCCGCGTCTCTGCCGGTTCCCGGCCTGCTCGCGTCTCTTTCCCCGTATAATACGAGAGCCAACTATGCCGGACCAAAAGAAAACGCGGCGCCAAATGCTGGAAGACTTCGTCGCCAAAAAACCCGACGACGCCTTCTCTCGCTACGGCCTCGCGATGGAGTGCATGAACGGCGGCGACCCCCGCGCCGCCGACGTCCACTTCCGAGCCCTACTCGAGCGCCATGCCGACTACATCCCGGCTTACCTAATGTACGGCCAGTTCCTGGCTCGCGAGTCGCGCAGCGACGAAGCCAAGCAGATTCTGTCGAATGGCATCGCCGCCGCCGCCCAAAAAGGCGACGACCACGCCCGCTCTGAGATGGAATCCTTCCTCGCCGAACTCGCCTGACACGACGCTACCTCCCGCCTTCCGAGACTTGTGGGGCATTCCCATCCAATTGGCCCGCGCTCTGGTATGATTTGAGCTGGCACTATGCGGCCTGATCGTATCCCGCTCTTTCCACTGAACGTCGTCCTTCTCCCCGGCGCAGACCTTCCCCTGCACATCTTCGAGCCTCGTTATGTCGATATGGTCAACCGCTGCCTGAAGGGAAGGTCCGTCTTCGGCGTTCTCCTGGCACTTCCGAAGGGCATCGCCCGCGTGGGCTGCACCGCTGAAATCATCGAAGTCGTCAAGCCCTATAACGACGAAACCATGGACATCTTGACCGTCGGCCGCGACCCTTTCCGCGTCGTCAAATTCTTCGAGGAGCATCCCCTCGCTGAAGGCCACGTGGATTACCTCGAAGACCGCGAGGCGCCGGCCAACCCATCCATGCGCCGCGAGCTTGTCGAACTCTACGAGACCTGCCACACACTGGTCTTCGAGGACTATCCCAAGAACACCGATACCGACCAGTCGGCTCAAATCTCTTTCGCTATCGCAGGCAGCCTGCCGATGGATCTGCTCTGGAAGCAGCAAATCCTCGAACTACGCTCCGAATCGGACCGCCAGGAACGCCTGGTCGGGTATCTTCGCGCCTGGGCGCCGCATCTACAGAAGACAGGCGTGATGCGCCAGCGCGCCGGGGGCAACGGACAAGGATTGAATTAGCACGGGTTGTATTAGCATTGCTTGCGTCCCAATTTACTCAGGACGCGGAAGGGGCCTCATGACGGTAACCACATCTCTCGCATCCGCGGGACATCCGAGAGCTGGCACTCTTGGTGAGCTGAAACGCATCCCGGACTTCGACGCTCGGACCGTCTCGCGCTCGGTGAAGGCCGAAATGCGCCAAAACCTCCTGCGCATGATCGAAAAGAACGAGCCACTCTTCCCCGGCGTCCACGGCTACGAAGACACGGTCATCCCGCAAATCATCAACGCCCTGCTCTCCCGCCACAATTTCATCCTCTTGGGCCTTCGCGGCCAAGCCAAAAGCCGCATCCTCCGCGGCCTCTCCCAGTTCCTCGATTCAGAAATTCCCGTGGTCATCGGATGCGAAATCAACGACGATCCCTTGCGCCCTATCTGCCGCGCCTGCCGCGAAAAAGTCGCCGCCGAAGGCGACAACACACCCATCGCCTGGATGCCCCGCGATCATCGCTATGTGGAAAAGCTCGCTACCCCCGACGTGACCATGGCCGACATCATCGGCGACGTCGATCCCATCCGTGCCGCTCGCGGGGGCCGCGATCTTTCCGATGAGCTGACCATCCACTACGGCCTCCTCCCTCGCGCCAATCGCGGCATCTTCGCCATCAATGAGCTTCCTGACCTCGCCGGCAAAATCCAAGTCGGATTGTTCAACATCATGCAAGAAGGCGACATCCAGATTAAGGGCTACCCCCTGCGTCTGCCGCTCGACGTCCTTCTCGTGTTCACTGCGAATCCCGAGGACTACACGGCGCGCGGCAAAATCATCACTCCGCTCAAGGACCGTATCGGCGCCGAAATTCGCACACACTATCCGTCCAGTCTCGAAGAAGGCATGGCCATCACCGCGCAAGAAGCCTGGGTCGCTCGCGACCTCGGACGCAAAGTAGAAGTTCCCGCTTATCTTCGCAACGTAGTGGAAGAAATTGCCTTTCAGGCCCGTGAGGACAAACGCGTCGACCGCCGTTCCGGCGTCAGCCAGCGTCTCCCCATCACCACTCTCGAAAGCTTGGTCAGCAGCGCCGAACAGCGCGCCGCTCGCACCGGAGAAAAATCCGTCGTCGCGCGTATCGCCGACGTGTACTCCTCGCTCCCCGCCATCACCGGGAAGCTCGAACTCGAATACGAAGGCGAGCTAAAAGGCGCCGACACCATCGCCCGCGAACTGATTCGCACCGCCGTCGGCCGCGTCTTCAGCAAACATTTCGCCGAAGTCAGCTTCCAACCGGTCATTCAGTGGTTTGAAATCGGCGGCGAACTCAAACTCCCGGAGCTGGCCACAACTTCCGACCGTTACCACCAGCTCTCCAAAATTCAGGGCCTAATGGAGCATATCGGGCGCCTCGGCGTCCAAGAGCGCAAAGACGCAGCCGCTGCCGCGTCCGCCGCCGAAATGATCCTAGAAGGCTTATGGGCCCACCGCCGCATCGGCCGCAGCGAAGAACGCGGTTTCTACGCCGACAAGCCCAAGCAGCAGGAGCAGCGCGAAAATCCGGCCCGCCCTCCGCGCCGCCAATTCAACTGAAATGCACAGAGCGCCGCCATCCAACGTTGGTTGCCGAGTGATACTGGTTCGTTTTTTTGCCGCTGTAAGCTGCCAGCTGTCGGCTGTTAGCTTTCCGAGGTTCTGCACATGAAATTCATCCGCTACGGAAAATACGTCGGCGAACCCGCCGATGCCATTGATCTAGAAGAACTGGTCAAACGCATGGGCGATTTTTTCCTGCAGAGCGGCTTTGAATCGCAATTCTACGGAGTCTCCCAAATGGATTCCGGCCGCTCCATGGAAGCCCTACGCGAAGCCATTCTCCGCGCCCTCCAGGAAGGCGACTTCCTCCCCGAAGACGCCATGAGCGAAGAGCTTCGCCAAATGCTGCAAAATCCCGACGCGCAAAACAATCAAGCCGTTAAAGATCTCCTCGACAAACTAATGGAGCGCCTCGCTCAGGAAGGGTTCATCAATCCCGAGCAGCCGCCCCAAGTCACGCCACCTCCGGAAACTTCCGCCCGCGGCCAACTCGGCCAGCCCCACGAAAAGCCCCCCCGAAGCACGCTTCGAGATCACCGACAAGACCATCGATTTCCTAGGCTTCAAAACTCTCCAGGACCTTCTCGGCTCCCTAGGCCGCAGCAGCTTTGGACGTCACGACACCCGCGACCTCTCCACGGGCATCGAGTCCGGCGGCGTCTCCCGCCCCTACGAATTCGGCGACACCATGAATCTGGACGTCAGCGAAACTCTCTTCAACGCCGTCCGCCGCCAAGGCGCGAAAGTTCCCATCGACATGGCCTATTCGGACCTCATGGTGCATCAGTGCGAATATCACAGCTCTTGCGCCACCGTCGTTCTTCTCGATTGCAGCCACAGTATGATTCTCTACGGCGAGGATCGCTTCACTCCCGCAAAACGCGTGGCCATGGCCCTTTCCCATCTCATTCGCACGCAATATCCCGGCGATACGCTCAGCCTGGTGCTCTTCCACGACAGCGCCGAAGAAGTTCCCCTCGGCGAACTCGCCCGCGTCCAGGTTGGCCCGTACTACACCAACACGCGCGAAGGCCTGCGGCTGGCGCAGCGTATCCTGCTCCGCCAAAAGAAAGACATGCGCCAAATCATCATGATCACCGACGGAAAGCCCTCCGCGCTCACGTTAGAAGACGGCCGTATCTACAAAAATGCCTTCGGATTGGATCCTTTCGTCGTCGGCCAGACTCTCGAAGAAGTCAACAAATGCAAGCGCGCCGGCATCATGATCAACACCTTCATGCTCGCCAGCGACTACAGCCTGGTCCACTTCGTCCAGAAAATCACCGAGATGTGCCGCGGCAAAGCCTACTTCACCACGCCCTACACCCTCGGCCAGTACTTGCTGATGGATTACATGCACCGCAAAACCAAGCAAATCCACTGATCCTAGTTGCGATCTCTATTCTTCGGAGCACGCGGCCATTTCCTTAGAAACTGTTATTATTTTTTATGCCCATCGAACGCTGCCCACAGTGCGGAAAAGAGTTTGAACGCAATTTCGGTGATTCGCCCGTTTCCCTGACCTGCCCGGAATGCGAGAAGGGCAGGGGGCCAAGGTCGCGCGCCGGGATTGCAACTTCTGGACAAGCTCCCCTTACTCCTTCCATCCTGATCACCGCAGGACTAATTGGGCTGAACGTAATGGTGTTCCTAATCATGGTGCTGCGAGGAATATCGCCCTTCACCCCATCGACGCAGCAGATGATTGCCTTCGGCGCGGACTTTGGTCCCCTCACGCTGAACGGGCAATGGTGGCGCCTGGTCACCAGCATGTTTTTGCACTTCGGAATTGTTCACATCGGCCTCAACATGTGGTGCCTCTGGAATTTGGGCCGCGCTGCCGAGCAATTGATGGGACGCGCCTCTTACTTGCTCGCTTATTTTGTGAGCGGAATTTTCGCCAGCATCGCGAGCCTGTATTGGCACCCGATGGGGGTGGGCGCAGGAGCCTCGGGTGCGATTTTTGGAATGGCTGGCGTGCTGGTTTCCTACGTTTATTTGAAGAAGACTCCGTCGCACATAAAAATCAACAGCAGAATGCTGGGGAGCCTGGGCACATTCATTGCCTACAACCTGGCGTTTGGAGCGCTTCCGGGAATCAGTAACGCCGCGCACATCGGCGGCCTGGCGATGGGCCTTGTCGTTGGAGCGGTGCTGCCCGCTGCCGGAGCTAGCGAGGCGGCGCGCCGCGCACGGGTATCGCTGGTGGCTATTTTCTCTGCGATCGCGCTGGTGGGCTCCGCCATTGCAGCCAAAAGACTCTCCAAAGGTGTGAGCGAGCTTCTAACCGCCGAGCACTTGATCGCCGAGAAGAAAACCGACGAAGCCCTGACGCAATTGCAGCAGCTAACCGCGCGTGAGCCCGAGTTTGCTCCCGGGCACGAACTGCTGGCCAAGGTGTATTTCCGCAAAGGGCAGTATCCCGAAGCAATCGCGGCGCTACAAAAGGCTTACGACGCGAATCCAGACAACATCACGTACCAGAAAGAACTCGGAACAGTTTTTCTGCAGTTCGGAATGATCGGTCAAGCAACGGCATTTTTCCAGCATCTCGAGGAGCAAAACCCCAACCAGGCATTCGTGCATTTTGGGCTCGGACAGGTTTCGCTCGCCAAGCGGCAGAACGACTCCGCAATTCCTGAGTTCCGGCAGGCACTCGCACTCGACCCAAGAATGAACGACGCAGCTTTTTCTCTCGGCCAGGCCCAGCTGCAAGCGGGGCATTTCGCCGACGCTCAGACAACTTACAGAAGCATTCTGGCGCAAAATCCGAACGACAAACGCGCACAAGCCGGGCTGGACTACGCCACCAGGCAGGTGCATTGATTCGGAGAGGCGTATTATTTCCTGCGTTTCTCGAGACTGCGCTAAGATTCTGAAATGACGATTTTCGATCGCACTTGGCGTTGGCTGGGAGCAAGCAAAGAGATGACTCACATCGTGGCAGGAAATATGGCGCCGGGATTTTCCTTGAAGGCGCTGGATGGAAAAGAGCACGCACTCGAACAACTAATCGAACAAGGGCCCGTGGTGGCGGCCTTCTTCAAAGTTTCCTGCCCGGTCTGCCAATTCACGTTCCCTTTCCTCGAACGCATCTACAAGTGCTACGGCGGCGACAACGTGAACTTCCTTGGCATCTCGCAAGATGAAGCCGGCGCTACGAAAGACTTTGCCAAGGAATTCGGC
>Ga0207023_10142_pt1 | contig 21013 bp, 17 predicted proteins | sample Alteio_BWMinCont_47_FD_153464 | JGI IMG/M metagenome (GOLD analysis project Ga0207023, IMG submission 153464) | Enriched cells from forest soil in Barre Woods Harvard Forest LTER site, Petersham, Massachusetts, United States -... | ecosystem: Environmental > Terrestrial > Soil > Temperate forest >... | reverse complement strand
GCTTTCGTCGGCGCGGCCGGAGATGGTTCTGTTCCTGGCCGTGACGTCGCGGCACCAGAGCGTGGCGCGAATCAGGCGTGAAGGATCTTCCACGAACGAATAATTGTGCAGGATTCGCAGCAGCTTGGCTTCGATATCGGCCACACCGTTGAACGGATCGAGCAGCAGTCCTCGCGAGCCTTCATTCAGCGACAGCGCCATGGCGTTCACGGTGAAGTCGCGGCGGCGCAGATCTTCTTGGATGCTGGCGGGCGCAATCGTGGGAGCCTTGCCCACCTTCTCGTAGTGCTCGGTGTGCGCCATCCCGATCTCGGCGCGAACGTTTCCCGGCAGCACCAGAAATAATGTGCGGGTCTCATCGTCATGGCCGGCGAGTTGCGCCCCTGCTCGTTCGAAATCCTTTTGGAGTTTGAGCGGATTTCCCTGAACCGTGAAATCCAGATCGCGAATGGTGAACCCGCTGATAATGTCCCGGATCGCGCCACCGGTAAGATAAAGTGTGATTCCCGCCGCACGGGCTACGTCTTGCACCAGATTGACGCCCTTCGATTGATCCGGCGTCAACCGGATTTCCATAGTGTAGATATAATCAGCCATTCGTCTTCAAGCAATCCACGTCAAACCACCATAAAGCAGCCTTGCCCGACGTGCTGGCGGCGAAACGGCTCCATGTTTTCCACAACATTTCCACAGGATATCCTGGTTAAATCCCAGCGGGCCAAGCCAAACTGAGGCACAAGCCCTTCAATCCACGAGACTTACAGAGGATTGAGTCTCGGCAAGGCAACTTAAAGGAATAACACAACGTTTATGATTTGGCTACTGCCAACGTGGATTCCCGCGTTTTCTTCGAAATTAGTGCGAGAATCAGGACGGACTTCGGCTATCGGGCGTCGGGCTTCGGCCCGAACAGTAGAAGTCTGAGATGCACCGCGGCCGAGGCACTGAGCTTTTTGTGCCGCAGCCTGAAGCCCGTCAGCCGAAGCCTGAAAACCGACTTATGCCCTCGACTCATAAGAAAGTAATCGTCCGCAAGATGGACCGGGATTCGGTCTCCGGCTACGTTTCGCCGGCGCAATTCGTCAACGAGGGCAAACTCGAATTGCTGAACACTGCCGGGAATGTCGTCGCCATGGATCTGCGCGAGATCAAGGGAGTCTATTTCGTACGCGAGTTCGGCGACTCCGAATCGCTCACGCGCAAGACCTTTACCTCCCGCCCCCGCTCGGAAGGCTTGTGGGTGCGCCTGCGCTTTAAAGACAACGAAATCCTCGAAGGACTCATGCCTTCCGACCTTACCCAGAATATGCCGGAAGGTTATCTGGTCAATCCTCCCGACCAGCGCTCGAATACGCAGCGCATATTTGTTCCTCGCACCGCACTGGAATCGCTGACCGTGCTGGCAGTCATCGGCGCCGGACGCCGTCCACGCCGCGGCCCGGCGGAAGACCAGCGTCAGGTGCCCATGTTTGAGGAGTAAGTTCGAGGAGTAAGCTTGAGGAGTAAGTTCGAGGAGCAGGTTTGACGAGTAATTCCCCCGGCGGTCGATCGCCGTTTCAAGTTGCAATTCCTGGAAAGTTGAGATAAAAAGGCTGCTCCCAAGCGCAGGCCGACCCCTGCGCGGCGAGAGTTGCCGGGCCCTTCCCTTCCTCCTGCCCGTCTGATCTCGGCGGGCGGTTCCACATTCAGGTCGAGGTGTCGATGGTATGAGGGCCCTGTTGTGTTTCGCTGCGAAGCGACTGCTTGCCGCTCTTCCCCTGATGATTTTTGTCCCGGTGATTTTCAGCGCGTTATCGTTCTCGCAATCCGGCACTCAACGCCTTGCTCCGCAGGAAACGGCCTCTCTTTCCGCGCGAGGGCCGCTGGTCACCGAACCGCTCGACGAATCGAAGCTCGCGGTTCTCAAAGGGAACACACATCCCCTCGCACGGCGCGAATTCGATCTAGGCACTGCGCCGGCAACGCTCCCAATGCAGCGCATGCTGCTGGTGCTGAAGCGCAGTCCGGGGCAGGAATCCGCGCTGAGAAAGCTTCTTGACGACCAACAGGACAAAGCTTCTCCTAACTATCACAAGTGGGTTACGCCAGAGGAGTTCGGCAAACAATTTGGACCCACCGACGCCGACCTTCAGGCGATTACCGGATGGCTGCAATCCCATGGATTTCAGGTAGGTTCCACCAAAGGCCGCACCGTGCTGGAATTCTCCGGCTCTGCCAGCCAGGTTCAGGAAACGTTCCACACCGCGATCCACAAATACATTGTCAACCAAGAGCAGCACTGGGCGAACGCGAACGACCCGTTGATTCCAGCCGCGCTAACGCCGGCCGTGTCGGGCGTGCTCACGCTGCACAACTTTTTGAAGAAGCCGCAGTTGCACGTTTCGAAAGAGCCTGTTGCCGCGAAGATTCATCCCGGCGGGCGACCCGCAATTACATTCAGCGACGGGACTCACGGACTTGCTCCAGCAGACTTCGCAACCATCTATAACAGCGTCAATGCGGGCGTTACCGGAAACGGAATCACCATTGGAGTGATTGGCCGCAGCAATTTGTATAACGTCAACTCCCCCGCCCAGGATATCGGAGAGTTTCGTTCCTCTCAGACTTTCAATCTTTGTTGCGGAGGCTTCAACATTGTCCTGAATGGGCCCGATCCCGGCGACCTCGGTGGCGGCGAAGAAGGCGAAGCTACGCTGGATACCACATGGTCTGGAGCGGTAGCCCCAGGCGCAACCGTGGACCTGGTGGTCTCTGCTTCCACGAATACCACTGACGGAATCGACCTCTCCGAGATATTCATCATCGAAAATAATCTTGCCGACGTCATGACAGAAAGCTTCAGCGGTTGCGAAGCCTTCTCTACCAGCTCCCAGGCCGCCGGTGTATCGGCCCTGGCCGAGCAAGCGGCTGCCCAAGGCATCACTTATTTCGTCTCCGCCGGCGATACCGGCGCCGAAGGATGCGACGATCCAAATGCTGAGACCGTAGCCACTGGTCCTGTGTCAGTCAACCTGCTCGCCGCTACACCGTTCAACGTAGCGGTTGGCGGAACCGTTTTCAATGAACACGGACAGCCCGGCCTCTACTGGAGTACCAGCAATACGAATCAGGAAAGCGCGCTCTCTTATATTCCGGAGGATGTCTGGAACGACAGTTGCCTTGCCACGACGTGCGGCAGCAACGCCAACATCGCCGCCGGCAGTGGCGGAGCCAGTACATTCTTCAGCAAGCCGTCGTGGCAAGCCGGAGTCACTGGAATCCTCAACGACAATACGCGCGATCTTCCGGATGTATCGCTGTCAGCCTCGGGCCATGATGGCTACGTCCTTTGCCTGGAGGGCTCCTGTCTGCCCGACGCGCAAGGAAACTTTTTCCTTTACCTGGCGGGCGGCACATCTGCCTCAGCACCGTCGTTTGCCGGGATCATGGCACTCGTCGATCAGCATATGGCTAACCTTCTTCCCGGCCTGGGTCCAAGGCAAGGCCTGGCCAACTATGTTCTCTATCAACTCGCGGCCTCGGAAAACGCAACTCTTTCCGCATGTAACGGATCCGGCACCTCTGGCTTGCCGGCCAGCACTTGCATTTTCAATGACGTCACCGTCGGCAACAACGCGGTGCCTGGCGAGTTCAACTACGGCTCTATAACCGCACAGTACCAGGCGGGCGTAGGTTATGACATGGCCAGCGGACTAGGCTCAGTCAACATCGCGAACCTGGTCAATCAGTGGAGTTCCGGCACGGTTACCGCAACCAGCACCTCACTGCTGCTGAACAATACCAATACGGTTAGCGTTAGCCACGGTCAATCCGTGAGCGTGAACATCTCCGTCACTCCCAGCAGCGGCACCGGCATTCCAACGGGCGATGTCTCGTTGCAGTCGAGCAATGGGAACGCTTTCGCTACTCAGAATGGCTTGGGCTTCTTTCCCCTTAGCGGCACCGGCACTGTTGTTTCTTCAACGGACGTACTCCCGGGCGGCGGGCCATACAACGTCAGCGCTCATTATCCCGGCGGCGGCAACTATGGCGCTAGCGATTCTCCGCCAGTCTCGGTTACCGTGACTCCGGAGTCCAGCACAACAACTCTTTCCGTGCTTACCGCGGATGCCCAGGGAAACCCTGTTCCCTTTCTTGGCGGACCTTTCGGGAGCTTCGCTTACCTGCGCGCCGATGTAGCGGGCCTCTCGGGACATGGCACTCCCACCGGCACTGTCACTTTCGCCGACACTTTCGGTTCGATTCCTGGCGGAAGCATTTACCAGTTAAATGGCGGGGATCAAATCAACAATGGGAGCAACACCGCGACTCCCAACGGAGTTCTTAACTTTGATACCGGCACGCATACTATTTCAGCGAGTTACAACGGAGACGCCAGCTTCAACCCCAGCAGCAGCACGCAGCTTTTCACATTCACAATTCAGCCCGGCTTTTTTGTCACCATGCCGCCAAACCAATCAGTGATTGTTTCCGCGCCCGGGGTGTCTGGTTCAACGACAGTTGCAGTTTCCTCTTCAACCGGATTTAGTGGGACCATTACTCTCGCCTGCTCAGGACTTCCTGCGGGCGCCGCCTGCGTGTTCAGTTCTTCCTCAATCAAGACCACAGGAATTGCGTCAACCACTGCTTCGACGATCACTGTCACGACGAGCAACGGGGCTAAGGCGATGCTGCGGCCTTCTATTCGTCCGTTTGCGACAGGATGGCTCGCGTTGAGTAGCTTGATGTTCTTTTCAATTGTGCTGATCGGCGTGCCGGGAAGAAGGCGCGTGCCTTTACTTTTGCTTTCACTCTTGACGCTGATCCTCGTAATTCCCGGCTGCGGAGGCGGAGGAGGAAGCAGCACGCCGCCCCCTCCGCCCCCGGTACCTGCAACGCTCGCGGGAACTTACAACATCACCGTCACTGCGAGCAACGGCCCCATTACTTCCACCACAGGTTTCACGCTGTTCGTGCAATAACCTCTTTGACTGGAATCCGGTGCTGGCAGTGGCCCAGCTCGTGTGGAACGGACACTCCTGTCCGTTGCCGGTGACCTTGCCTTTGATTTTGATTCTGCTCCTGGTGGGGGCAGTACCTCGTTGCAACAAAGTAAACACCAACCCATGGAGCTCTGGGAAACTGGTGTAGGATTTATTCGCTCCTACCCATCACCCATGAAACTATCCCAGATCGCATCCTCCCTGCACGCGCGCTTAGAGAATGGAAATCCCGACACCGAAATCAGCGGCCTCAATGGCATCGAACAAGCCGGCCCGGCGGAAATCACTTTCGTTGCTAATCCTAAGTACGCTGCGGCAGCTCGGCTCACCAAGGCCGCAGCGGTCATCGTGGCCAAGGATTTTCCCGTCATTCCGGCTGCCACTCTGCGCGTCGAAGATCCCTATCTCAGCTTCGCGCGCGCTCTCGAGCTTTTTCATCAGCCCCTGCGATATCCGCCCGGAGTACACGCCACGGCGGTCGTCCATCCCACCGCCAAAGTTGGACGCGGCGCCCACATTGGCCCTTACGTGGTTGTCGATGAGAACGTCGAGATCGGTGACGATGCCGTGCTGCTGGCGCACGTGGTGATTTATCGCGGGGTAAAAATCGGCGACAATTTCTTCGCTCATGCTCACGCCGTGGTCCGCGAAAACTGCCGCATCGGAAATAACGTGCTGCTGCAAAACGGTGCCGTCATCGGCTCCGATGGCTTTGGCTTCGCTAAAACTTCAGAAGGACGTTGGCACAAAATTCCGCAGCCTGCACCCGTCGTCATTGAAGACGATGTGGAAGTGCAGGCGAACTCGTGCATCGATCGAGCCAGCGTTGGCGAAACTCGCATCCGGCGCGGAGCTAAGATCGACAATCTGGTGCAGGTCGGCCACGGTTCGCAAGTTGGCGAAGACGCGTTGCTCTGCTCACAGGTGGGCTTGGCCGGCTCAACCGAAATTGGTAATCGCGTGATTCTCACGGGACAGGTTGGAGTCGTCGGCCATTGCAAGATTGGTGATGGTGCGATCGTTACCCCGCAAAGCGGCGTCGCGAATGACGTTCCCGCTGCAGCATTGGTGAGCGGCGCTCCTGCCGTCGATCATAAGTTGTGGCTGAAGTATTCCGCGCTGTTGCCGAAGCTGCCAGATATGGCCCGTGCGCTGAGAGCGGCATTGCGCAAGGACTAGGAAGAAGAACTACTAGGAAGAAGAAACATGTGAAGCATCGCCAGGATTATTCGGAACTCCGGATTGCCGGCACTCTTCTGGCAATCCGCTATCGATTGCCGATCGAACTTTCTCCATCAAGCAATCGCGACCGCCGAAATCTTGCGGCTCAATCGGCGGATGAAAAATCACCGTCACCACTCCCGGCCTGATCGCAAATCGTCCCTTCGGCATCACGTAGTGTGTCCCCGTAATGGTTACGGGGACGACCGGAACACCGCACTCCATGGCCAGATAGAACGGTCCTTTCTTGAAAGGCAATAGCCTGCCGTCATACGAACGCTTACCTTCCACATAGATCGTCATGTTCAGCCCCTGCTGCACGACCTGTTTCGAAAGCCGCACGGATTCGATGCCCGCATCGCGATTGCCGCGGTCCACAGGCACCAGGGATCCCATACGCATGGCGCGGCCCAGGATTGGATAGGTGAACAATTCTTTTTTCACCATCACCGAGCTGCGCCGCGGAATCAAAGGAATCGTAATCGGCGGATCAACGTTCGAAACGTGGTTCGACATGAAGATGTAGGTGCGCGATGGATCCAGCTTGTCGAGCCCCACGGTTTGCACCCGCACGCCGGCCAGCCGGACTCCGTTCCAGGCGCCGAACATGAACATCCGGTAAAGCAGGCTGACGTCGCCGCTGATGAAGGTCCAGGGAAAGCCGATCAGCGCGGCAATGGGCGCGGCCAGGGTCCAGAATGCGAGCATCGCAAGCGTGCGAATCATGGGTAAGAGTATGCCTCTAGTTGCTGCGCGACTTACTGCGCGTCTGGGACGGAGCCTCAGCCTCGCCCTTCAGCCATGCTGCCCGCCGCGCCCGTTGCTCTGCATTCACGTTCTCAAGATCATTCAGTTCGTAGAAAGTTTCCTGGCGGCTTCCGACTTTCCATTTCAAGTCGCGCTCGCCGCCGCGGCGTCCACGAATTTTCAGCGAAATTGCATCGCCCGCACTCAGTCGCGCCGTGGTCTCCGACGCTTCCTGACCCGCGGTTTTGCCGTTGATTTCTAAAATCACATCGCCGACCTGCAGGCCCGCGATCTCTGCGCCCCCACCTTCCGTTACGGCGGTTACAGTCATCGGCGCGTCGAAGTTTCGTGAGGCGCTGAATCCAGCGTCGGCGACACTGGTTGTTGATTGCGAGAGCCGCAGCCCAACCCCACGGAAGAAATCATTCCATGGAATCTCTTCTGTGCCGGCGACGTACTTCGTGAAAAACCATCCCAGATCCGCATGGCTCACCGCTTCGGCGGCTTGTCGAACCCCGTCGGAATCAGAAAAAAATAAATGCTTCTTCGCGTAGTTCTGATTCATCCATTGAAAAACTTCGCGCAGAGACGCTTGCCCATGGCTGGCTTCGCGGACCGCCAGATCCAGCGCCACGCCCAGCAACTCGCCCTTGTTGTAATAAGAAATGCTGCGTTCGGGACGCCGGTAATAAGCGTCGCCTTCGAGCCACGCATCCAGGCTGGATTCTTCCGCTGACTGCGTCAGATGCGCCGGACGCCGCTGCAGTTCTCCGATCTGCACCGCCAGGTCCTCTTCGAAATGCCGCTCATCGAGCAAACCGCCACGCAGTTGAATGATGTCGGCAGCGGTGCTGGTGCATCCTTCGCTGAACCAGAGAGCGCGCGTGTAATTCTCCCGCGTGAAATCAATTGGCTCTAGCGTCTGCGGACGAATGCGCTTTACATTCCAGAGATGAAAAAACTCGTGCACCGTCACTGAGGCCAGCGCTTCCGGAGACTTCGCCACCACGTCAGCATTCACAGCAATCGCCGTCGAATAAGAATGCTCCATGCCGCCGCCCGCCGGCCCGCGCGGAAAGTGGTAGAGAAACATGTACCTGTCGTAGGGACGATCGTCCATCCAACTGGTGGCGGCCGCGACGATTTTATGCAGCATGGCGGTTATTTTTGCCATGTCGAAATCGGACGGTTGCGCGTCAACTACCACCTGATAGCGAGCGCCGCCTTCTTCGAAATCGTTTTCCTGAAAGTCGCCGATCTCGACCGGCGAATCCACGGCGCGGTCATAATTATCGGCGACGAAAGTATCGCTGTTGGAGCGCAATGGCGTAGCGACATGCCATCCCGCCGGTATCTGGCTGAACCGCAGAGCTATGGGCGAATCTCTGGCGTCGACGGGATACATGAGAATCTGCGCCAGATTTAAAAATGCATGATGAGTATTGAGCTGCGCTCCAAACGGCCCGGGAGAATCCACGAACATTTCATACTGGAGAACCGCCCCGTTTTCCGCGCCCACGATCCGCCACTGGCTCTTATCCAACTGAATTATGGGAAGCGGCCGCCCGGCACGATCTTTCGCGCGTATCCAATTCACGTACTGCGCGAAGTCGCGAATCTGATACAGCGCATTCCACACAGGAAGCTGGAACTGGCGCTCAGACCGGCCTTCGGGCAAGACAATCTGTACTTCTACAAAATGCTTGCCGGGATTGGAGAGTGAGATTGTGTAATCCGTCGCAGCATGGGAGGGTGACAGTAATATTCCCCACAGCAGCGCCCGTCGCAAAATGTGCAACATCGAATGCGCGGGAATCGAATGCCTCATCGGTTCCCTGCCGCGTTCGCCGAATTGGCGCCCGCAGCCGCCAATGCTCTTAGTCGCGCGGGCAGCTTTTCATAAATTCCTCCAAAGCCGCCGTTCGAAAGAATCGCCACCACGTCACCGCTGCGCATTTCAGAAGCCGTGGTTTGAACAATTTCGTCCGCATCGGCCAGTAGACGTACGCGACGCCCATGTTTCTGAATTTCGGCGGCCAGTTCTGGCAACTCCAGCCTCTCGTTCAACGGCACCGCCTCGGAACGGAAGACGCCCGCCACCACTACTTCATCGGCCATCACCAGGCTCCGCGCGAGATCGGCCTGCAGCACGCGCCGTCGTAGCGTGTTCGATCGGGGCTCGAGAATCGCCCATAGCCGCGCGCCGGGGTAACGTGACCGCAATGCTTTCAGTGTGCCGGCGATCGCCGTGGGATGATGAGCGAAGTCGTCGATAATGGTGATTCCATTTACATGAGCTTTCACTTCCAGGCGCCGCTTTACGCTCTTGAAAGTCTTTAGCGCGGCCGAAATTTCCTCTTTCGAAATGCCATACGCTTCTGCCAATGCCGCGGCCGCAGTCGCGTTCCACACGTTGTATTCACCCGCGAGCGGGAACTCGAGATCCATCCAGGCGCGGCCGCTGCGCAATACGGACCAGGATGTTCTATCCCCCTCGAATTTAACGTTTGTAATTTGCCAGTCCGCGCGAGTGCTTGCGCCATAGCGCTCGACCTTGCAGAAGGCTTTGCTTATACATCGTTCAAGACTGGCGCTTTCGGCGGCGTCGCCCGACATTCCATCGAAAGCGATGATTAGACCGCGACGGGGGATCAGATTGACTAACCGCTTGAACGCGGTTTCGACTGCCTCCAAATCTTTGTAAATATCGGCGTGATCGAATTCCACTGACGTCAAAATTATGCCGTCAGGGAAGTAGTGCAGAAATTTCGGGCCTTTGTCGAAAAAGGCTGTGTCGTATTCATCGCCTTCCAAAATGAAATGCTTTCCCTGCCCTACATGAAAGCTAGAGCCGAAGTTTTCCGCGATGCCTCCAATCAGAAACGACGGCTGCATTCCGGCCGTATGAAAAATCCAGGCCAGCATTGAGGTCGTGGTCGTTTTGCCGTGGGTTCCGGCGACAACGAGCACTTCCTTGCCGCGCAGAAACTCCTCGTGCAGAAGTTGGGGCAGCGAGCAAAACGGAATCCGCTGGTCGAGTACATGCTCCAGTTCGGCGTTGCCTCGTGAAATCGCATTGCCCACAACCACCAGATCAGGACGAGGCTCAAGATTTCGCGGGTCAAAGGGCTGCGCCACCGGAATTCCCAACTCCGCCAGGAAGTCGGACATAGGCGGATAAGCCGCTGCGTCCGACCCGGTGACACGATAGCTGCGCTGTTTGAGCATTCCCGCGAGCGATGCCATCGCCGTGCCGCAAATTCCGATTAGATGAATATGTTTGTTTTCGTTCATGATGTCACTGCGGATTCCAGTACCCTCAAATTCACCTGCCCTCCGTGCACTTTCAACTCAGCTCGCACGCCAAACGGCAACGTAATGTTTCCCGCCGTCACGTGGCCCGACCGCACTCCGTACGCTATCGGCACCCCAAGCTCGCCCACAATCCGCAATAACACTTCCTGCAGCGTGTATCCCTGATTCTCCGTCTGAAGGCAATCCCGCATCTCTCCAAACGCAATGCCCCGAACTCCTGTCAGCTTGCCGGCAAGCTTTAATTGCATGAGCATTCGATCGATCTGAAACGGCTTCGCCGCAATATCTTCCAGGAACAAAATCGTTCCTTCCGTGCGAATTTCATAAGGCGTTCCGAGCGACGCAACCAGAATGGAAAGGCAACCCCCGTAGAGAACTCCTTCCGCCGCTCCGCTCACCAAACCAGTGGCGCCGGAACCCGCGCCCAGGTTCGGTTCCCAAGGTGACGAACCGACCAGCGCTGCCTGCCACGAAGGCAAGTCAGTGCCATCTTCACGAGCCCAATCCTTCGCAACCATCGGCCCATGAAAAGTTATGAGACCAAGCGCGTCGTGAAGATAAGTGAGCAGCGCGGTCAGATCGCTATAGCCGACGAAAATCTTGGGATGTTCCTTAATTTTCTTCCAGTCAAGCGCCTCCAGTAAGTAATTGGAGCCGTATCCGCCGCGGGCGCACACAATCGCGTGTACGTCTTCGCGCTTGAACATATCCTCCAATTCGCGGGCCCGCCGTTCGACCGATCCCGCAAAGTAAAGATCCTGCTCCAGGATTGAATCAAAATAAAACGGACGGTAGCCCGCGCGCCGCAGGCCTTCGCAACCAGCTTCCAGTTCACTGCGCTTGACATTGCTGGCGGGCGCTACGATGCCGACCGTATCGCCTGGCCGAAGAGCAGGAGGTTTGATGCGCGCAACTGGAGGCGAAGACATTCAGTAAGAAGCCAACGTGAAAAAGCGGTCTGTAACCGGACTCGAATCGCGAATTAGAATTGTAGAAGCATTACCCTTCAGCCGACAAAAAACTCTCCCTCACAAACCAGCCGCGCCGTCCCGCGAAGAAATACCGTATTCCCTTCCTTGCGCACAGTCTGCGTTCCGCCGGGAGCGTGCACTCGAACCGGGGATTCCGCCTTGCCCGCCGCTATGGCCGCCAGCGCCGACGCGCAAGAACCTGTACCGGAAGATTGCGTCTCCCCCACTCCGCGTTCGAAGAAGCGCGATCTCACGTCATGCTTTCCATCGATGGCAACCATTTCGATGTTCACGCCGTGCCTGAATTCAGAGTTACGCTGGATCTCCGCCGCCCGACTCTGCCACCCCTCAGCAAAACTTTGCACGAAGATTACATAATGCGGATTTCCCATCGAGACCGGAATACCTCGCACTTCCCTGCCATCCGTCCGCACCGCCAGTTCCGGTCCGATCTCACCCCGGCCCATCTCAATCTCAAACTCATATTCTGGGCTCTTTCCTCCGGTCCGCACGCAGGTCTTCAGGCCCGCTCCAGTTTGGATGGTGATCTTTTCCTGCTCGCGCTCGGAGTCGAGCACGGAGTCGCGCTCGGAGTAAAGATAAGCGGCCACGCAGCGCGTGCCATTGCCCGAAATCTCCGCCTCTGAGCCATCCGCATTAATCAACCGAATTTCAACGTCCGCCTCTGCGTGCGCGGACATCCACTCGACGCCATCGGCGCCAACTCCATCGTGCCGATCGCAAATGCGTTGTGTAAAGGCTGCGATGTCAGAAGAAGCGAGTACGGGTTCGGCCCGCGAAATATCGATCAGAAGAAAATCATTCCCGCAGGCGCTAGCCTTCACAAACGGAATCCCAACGCTTTTAACGCTCACTCCAACTCCACCGGGCCCAGCGAAGTTGCATTCCCCAACACAGTTGACGCCTTCAGTTCTCCCAGCAATCTCCTCTGTTCACGGTTGCAGCCGGAAACGTCAAATTGAACCCGCACATGCTGACCCGTGCTTCCGCTCAGAACATTTTGCATCATGCGATGTTGTCGCTCCAGGATGCGGTTGACCTCCTGGCTGATTTGCTCCACGCTCGCTCCTGTAACTTCGTAACAAACCAGCAAGGTCTTCACGTTGAAAGTTCGCTCGGCATAACCTAGAGCAAAGAGCGCGAGCAAAACCACTCCCGTGGCAAAAGCCGCAGTAACGTAAAGTCCGCCACCCGCGGCCATTCCCACCGAAGCGACTACGAACAACGTTGCAGCGGTCGTCAGACCCGTGGTCAAGCCCCGGTTATGCAGGATCGATCCGGCCCCGATAAATCCGATGCCCGGAATAATCTGCGCGGCGATTCGCGCCGCATCGGAGGGCACGCCTGCCAGGCCAGTGGAGAGAATGGTGAACATGGCCGCGCCAAAGCAGATAAACATATTCGTGCGCAACCCAGCAGGACGATGGCGCAGTTCGCGCTCCAGTCCGATGATGCCGCCCAGAACCGCCGCGAGCAACAGCCGCGCCAGAGAGGTAGTTACAAAACCGCTGGCCATCTCGCCATGCAACAACTCGAAAATGTTGCGCCAATTCATCGGTGCGATCGGAAGTTTCGAACAGAACTCAGATGGCCGGATTTTATCATCGGGATATACCGTCGGCGGCGGACTTCGCCGTTAACCTGCGTGATTACCGTCCCTGCTCGTGTGCCGCTACTTTACTTTCTTCCACGGAAAATGACCGCGGGCGGCTGACCGGTAGTGTGAATTTCGACGAGGGCCGGTAACTGGTGATCTCTTGCCGCCTTCCAAACCGGATCGCCCTCAAACCCAACCGCATAGTCCGCGCACTGTGCCGGGTCTGCCAGTGCATGTTCCCACAATCCTTCCGGGTCAGCGGGCTGTTTCCACGTGCGATGATTGCCTTCGTTGATGACCCGCCGCAACGGAATGCCCGCCTGCTCGAGCGCTCCGACGTGCTCGCCTAAATACATCAGGAGCGTGGAATCCGCAGGCAACGAGTTTAGCCAGCTGGCCACTTGCTTATCCAGTGCGACCCGACCACGCGAATTGATTGCGGCCTCGCGAAAACAGATCGGATCCGCGCGCCAGACGCCGGCGTAACTTTCGCCAGCGAGAACCAGAGCGCTTACTACCACGGCGGTATTTGTCCAGCGAGTTAAAAACCCGCGCGCTAAATCGACTTTTGCAACTGACTGCAGAACGAAAATAATTCCCAACACTCCAAACACCGCGAACGCTGGAAGCAATTGCAGTCCGTAGCGGACGTTGTAATAAGAGAATGGCCACCACGTCGGCAGAAAAATCGGCACACTCCCGTAGGCGACTGACAGGGCATAAAACGGCAGCGGAGTCCAGAGCCATAACGCAGCGCGCCCGCGTCCGCTAAGACCCGCGGCCAAACTTCCTAAGAGCGCCAGGGCCAACCAAAGCCGCCCCAGCCAGTTCGCCTCGGAGACGTTTAACTCTGCCGCTTTCAGAAAATAAGAAGTGGCAGCCCACAAATTTCCTTTTGCCGGATTCACGGTCGCGGTCTTCTGCTCGATCGCTCGCGCCGAGTAAGGTCCATTGGCAAACTCCAGCGGATTCCGGTATACCGCGGCGTTGTATGCCAGCCACAGCACCGGAGCAATCGTAGTCAGCAAAACAAACTTCAGCAGCGTCAAGCGAGACGTTTGAACGGCGAGTTTAGGTTCGCCTGGAAAAAGTTGGAAGCTAACGATCACAGCGCCAACCACCATCAGAGCAGCTAAGAACCATCCGTCGTAGCGCGTCCAGCAAGCTGCGGCCAAACAAAGGCCGCATTTCATGAGAGCGCGCGACGCTTTCTCCTTGCCCCGCGCGAACTCTGCAAAATACGCGACTGCCCAAATAAAAAATGCCATATACAGCGACTCGCCCATGGCCGTCGCCTGCATGTAGATGAGATTAGGATTCGCGCCGTACACCAGCGCCGCCACCCAGGCTCCGACTCGCCCGACGCCATCTGCTTCCCCGTCGCGGCGCAGCGCCGTACGCACCAGACGAAATATTCCGAGCACACCAAGAACATAAGCAGCCATCGACGGAATCGAACCGCCCGAACCGCTCTGCCACATCTGCTTCGATACGATAAAGGGCAGAATCAGCAGATGCGGCAGCGGCAGCCACACCGTCCCTAATTGCAGCAGCCCTGGGGTTTTTGAATCGAAGATACGGCGCGCGATATTGATGTGCGCTACCGCGTCGCCATATAACAACACTGCGCCGTCCCGGTTATAGATGAGAAAGGAAAATACCGAGACAAAGATCGCCAGCCACACCAGACGCACAATCTCAGTTTCTGAATAGGTCTTCGGAGGAGGAGGTTGCGGCTTCATTCGAGGTGGGTAAGCTCGCGAAAAATCTGGAAGCGTTCGTCAATTTTTTCGCGGGTCAGCGACTGCAGCCGTTCGGTTCCGAAACTTTCCACGGCAAACGATCCCATCACGCCACCATAGAACAGAGCCCGCTTCAGCACTTCGCGATTCAAATCTTCCTGGGATGCCAGGTAACCCATAAATCCTCCCGCGAAAGAATCGCCCGCGCCGGTGGGATCTTTCACTTCATCGAGCGGCAACGTGGGCGCGCGAAAGGGATGGCGTCCAATACCAAATGCGCCTTCGCGAAAGAAAATTGTCGCGCCATATTCCCCGTGCTTGATCACCAGAGCCTGCGGACCCATGGCCAGCACCTTTTGCGCTGCGCGCGGCAGGTTAGTTTCCTTCGCCAACATCTTAGTTTCAGTGTCATTGATCAGCAGGACATTCACCAGTTTCAAGGTTTCGGCGAGTTCCGTGCGCGCGCCCTGAATCCAGTAATTCATGGTGTCGCATCCCGTCAGCTTCACGCCGTTCATCTTGCGGCGCACATTGGCTTGCAACGTGGGTTGAATATTTGCCAGAAATAAATATTCGGTGTCCTCGTACTCCTTGGGAATTTGAGGATGGAATTTCTCGAACACATTCAGATCGGTGAAATTTGTTTTGGCCTCGTTCAGGTTTTCGGCGTAGGAACCGCCCCAGCGAAACGTCTTGCCCCCTGCGCGTTCAATGCCGCGGGTATCGACGCCACGCTTCTTAAGTACGTTCTCGTGCTCCGGGCCGAAATCCTCGCCTACCACGGCCACCATGCGCACCTGCGTGAAATAGCTGGCGGCCAGCGAAAAATAAGTCGCGGCCCCGCCTAAGATTCCTTTCACGCTTCCCGAAGGGGACGTGATGTCATCAAACGCAACCGATCCGACAACGACAATGCTCATCTGAAATTTAAGCTCCTGGGTGGCAGTGGTCAGTGACTGGTGCTTTTCACATACTTCCCGATAATCAATTTCAACTTCTTTCGCGCCGCCGGCGGAATCTTTTTGGGATCGGTCATAATCGCGTGCGCCAATGCCGACCCGCACTTGCATGATCGCTGGCGCGGCATGGCAGCTACGGTCTCTCGCAAAACTTTCGTCGCGTTCTCCGCGTTCTTCACCAGGACGGCCACAATCTGATCGACGGTAACCGAATCATGATGCGGATGCCAGCAGTCGTAATCCGTGACCATCGCCACCGTGACGTAGCAAAGCTCCGCCTCGCGCGCCAATTTTGCCTCTTGCAAGTTAGTCATGCCGATCACATCCATGCCCAGCCCGCGATAAACATTGGACTCTGCTCTCGTCGAAAACTGCGGGCCCTCCATGCACAAATAAGTTCCGCCATGCCTGCCGGTCACGCCGACTCTCTCGCACGCAGCCTCGACCACTCCGGCCAGTTCGCCGCAAACCGGATCCGCAAACGCAATGTGGGCGACCACTCCGCCCCCAAAAAATGTGTCCACGCGATGCCGTGTGCGGTCGAAGAACTGATCGGGGATCACAAAATCCAGCGGCTTATGTTCTTCTTTCAACGAACCGACGGCCGATACCGAGACGATTCGCTCCACGCCAAGTTGTTTAAAGCCATGAATGTTCGCGCGGAAATTCAATTCGCTCGGCATGATCCGGTGGCCGCGTCCGTGCCGCGCCAAAAAAGCTACCTTGCGGCCTTCCAGCAAGCCACACACGTAAGCATCCGAGGGCGCCCCGAACGGCGTCTTCACGCGCACTTCTTTTACTTTCGTCAGCCCCGGCATCGCGTAAAGACCGCTGCCGCCGATAATTCCAATCTCAGCCTGTGCCACCCAGCCTCCGGAACAGTCCACGCTTCGGTGCGGAACTCGCGATTATACAGGACACGATTCCACACCTGCCGCGCCGGAGCTATTTGTTTCTAACTTCTATTTTTAACTTCGGCATAACTCCAGCCGAAGAACTACTCTGCCCGTTACAATTCCTTATGAAGCTCCCAGCTCTTTTTGCTCTGGCGCTCTCAGCGTGCCTCGCGCCTGGGCAGAGCGCTCCGCCAAAGGCCGTGACGGTTCCCTTGATACTCGACCACAACCGGGTTGTGATTGACGTCGGCCTGACACTCGCCAACGGTTCGAGCCAACGCGTCCGCGCCTGGGTTGACAACGGTAACCCCGATCTTTATCTCTCCCGCCACGCCGCAACGCTGATGGGACTTGCCGTCGTCTGTGGAGAAAAAGAGTGCACCGCGCCTCCGCCCGCTGAAATCACAATTGCCGGAATGAAAATTCCGCTGACTGGGATAAAAGAAGCGAGGATTCCGCTCAAGCCCGTTTCTGCAGCAGCCGTTATGGCTTCTGGCATGACGGCTGAGATCAACATTCCATCGACGATCTTGCGCAACTACGACGTTCTCATCAATTTTCCCGATCATGAATTCACGATTAGCCCGCCCGGCAATGTGAAATTCAGAGGCATCAAGGCGAAAGTCATCGTGAATGCGGAAAGCGGCCTCATCCAACTGCCCAGCGTAGTTGAAAACAAAAAATATAATCTTGCGCTCGATGTGGGCTCATCCATCAGCTTCTTGTCAGGAGAATTGTTCGACAAACTCGCGGCGGCCCACCCTGACTGGCCACACATGACCGGAGCTATCGGCCCCGCGAATCTGTGGGGCTTACAGGACGAACCGAAGTGGAAGCTGATGCGCATCGATCGCGTGCAGTACGGCCCGCTCTTTCTCACCAATGTCGTTGCCGTCGACCTGCCGGAAGCTGGTCTGCCGTTTTTCGAAGCGAAAAAGAGCGGCGGCATTCCAGCCGCTGGATTGCTCGGCTCGGAGGCTTTGATGAATTACCGCATCGGCCTAGACTATGCGCATTCCGCGGTTTATTTTGACATCGGCCGCACTTTCAATTTTCCCGACTTCGATGTCATCGGTCTCATCCTTCGTCCCGAGGATGACGGGTGCTTCACCATTCTCGCGGTCGCCGACTACGACGGAAAACCTTCCGTGCCTGAAGTTCAAGCGGGAGATCAGCTCATCGCCGTGGACGGCATCCCGGTTCGCGGCTCCACGCTCGGGCAGGTTTTGTTGATGCTGGGAGGCGAGCCCGGAAAAGAACGCAGCCTCACAGCGGAGCATGCAGGCAAGCAATTCATTGTTGCGGCCAAAGTGCTGCACTTTTTGGGAGAAACACCTTAGCGATAAACATCAGCGATACACTATTTCGCTGCCGCAAAAACTTCACGCTCCAACGCCTCTGTAGTCGACGCGTCCAAGCTCTCACACACCAACACCGTGTCGCCATGTTCTTCGATCACCACCGCACCTTCTTCCGTGGTCCATGCGTGCCGGCCGTTTAGGGCTTCAATCTTAATTTTGCCATCCTGATCTTTATCTTTAGCGGTCTTTCGCCATGAAGGTTCTGAAACTTCTTCCACCTTCTTATACCGCTGTTGAAGCGCTCGCGCATAAATCTCCGCAAACTCCGAGGCCTTTGCGGCGCTCGACCAGCGCGATGCGTACATCAGACCCAGCGGCGCCGCAAGGTCGCCCTTGGGACGCGACGCATAGTAGTACCCTCCGCGCCACTCCGGATACATTTCGTCCGACAGCTTTTTGCCCGCATATTGCTCAACGAGCACCGCAACATCGAACTCTCCCATGGCGCCAATATCGAACTTCACGTAGTCCTTGAAGTCGTGCTTGAAGTCCGGCACGCGCATGGGCTCAATCTTTTCATCGGAAAGGTATGTCTCCGGCTGCATGATCTGCCGCGTCGTGTGCGGAGGCTTCGCCAGCACTGCCGCGAACGCTTTCTGCTTTCCACCCTTTTGCATCAGCTTTACAACGAAGTTCAAACCGTAACTGTACGGAAATGTCAGCGATTCTCTTAGAAAGATGGGAGCGTCTTTGAATACGGTTGAGTCGTCGGTCCCGTTGGCCATTTGAGATTCCATGGTCTCCACCAGGTCCGGCGAGTCGGAAATCGAACGGCCCACGGGCGCCAGTTCGTACTCCAGCATCATTGCTTCCGCCTGTCCCTCAACCACAGCCTCGCGCGCACTATCGATCTCGTCATTTTCGATGTCGGCAGGCGTGGGATCTTTTTTCATCTCGCCCAGATCCTTCTCGCCCTTCTTCATAAACCGGTTGAGGTTGATCGACTGATCCTGCAGGGCATGGGTCAATTCATGCGCCATCACCGGTTCCTGCTGTTCGATCGGAACCCAGTCCAGCAGGTTGACTGTCTTTGTCTTGGGATCGTAATAACCGGCGACCTGCTCGCGCAGCAACGACACCAACAGCTTTTCCAAGTCGAAATCGCGTGGCAGCAGCCCAAACTTTTTCAACACCAACTCCGATCGCTGCAGCCGTTTCACATCTTCGTCTTTCATGTGCTTGGTCAGGTACGAGACCACTTCGTCGCGGCTGGTCAGCCGGCGCTTCACTTCTTTCTTGATCGGCAGGCCGCTGTGCTTGCTGTCAAAAGCCAGAATCTCATCGATGGAGTGAAACAGTTCCTCCGCCTCGCGCGGCGTGATCTTAACCTCCGGTTTCTGTTGGGAGGTCTTTGCAGCGCCGGCGTCCCCTCCAGCAGATTTGTTATCTTGAGTGGAGCCGACACTCTTGTCCGCCTGCTTTTGACTTTGATCCAAGGGCTGAGTTTGATCTTGCTGCCGCTGTCCTTCGGCCACGCTTAGCAGTCCAAGCAGCACAACCGGCACGAACGCGGTTTGAAGTCTTCGGCAGAGCAACTTAACGGTATTCATTAGCAACGAGTCTACCCTGTATGGCTATACTTTCTTCAAGAGCAAGCATGCTTCAAGGACAAACCTGCTTCAAGGACTAATATGACGACGAAACCTGCGATTAACCTCTGGAGTTCATCCGATCATGCGGCGGAGTATTTGAGCCGCGCCGAATCTGTTCCACACCGCACCGAAGGCGAGTCTGCGCTTCTTGAATTTATTCCCCCGAGCACGCGGCGAATTCTCGACCTCGGCACCGGCGATGGCCGGCTGCTGGCTCTGGTGAAGGGTGAGTTGTCGGAACGGCTGAGGAGCGAAGGAACTTCACCAAGGGTTGAAGCTGTAGCCGTCGACTTCTCGCCGGCAATGCTCGAAGCCGCCGCCAGGCGCTTTGCTGGCGATCCTTCCGTTACGATCAAGATTCATAATCTCGATTATCCGCTCCCCGATCTGGGAAAGTTCGACGCTGTCGTTTCCTGCTTCGCGATTCATCATGTGACTCACGAACGCAAACGAGCGCTTTATGCGGAGATCTATAGTTTGCTGAACCCCGGCGGAGTCTTCTGCAACCTCGAGCATGTCGCATCGCCCACGGAGCGACTGCATGACGAAATGTTATCTCACCTCGACAAGACGCCGGAGACGGAAGACCCGTCCAATAAATTGTTGGACGTCGAAACGCAGCTGCAATGGCTGCAGGAAATTGGGTTTGCCGATGTGGACTGCCACTGGAAGTGGAGAGAGTTCGCTTTGCTGGCGGGCCGGGTCGGTGCGTCCTAAGACCAGTGCGTCCTAATGACGTCCGGCGACGAAGGTAGCCACCGACTCTCCGGCTTCGCGCGTGCCTAACGTTCCGCCGACATCCTGCGTGGTTTTGTTCTGCCGTACTGCTTCCAAAACGGCGGCATCAATCTTTTCGGCTTCATGCGTCAATCCTAAATGGCCCAGCATCATGGCCGCAGTCAGAATCGCGCCGAAGGGGTTCGCCACATTTTTTCCGGCGATGGGCGGGGCGGAGCCATGCACTGGCTCGAACATCGAAGTTTTTCCGGGATGGATATTTCCGCTGGCCGCCATGCCGAGGCCGCCCTGCAGTCCTGCGGCGAGGTCGGTGATGATGTCGCCAAACATATTGTTGGTGACGATCACGTCGAACGGCCGCGGATCGTGAACCATCTGCATGCAGAGCGCGTCCACATACATGTGCTGGGTTGCGATCTGGGGAAACTCGGCGGCGACTTCCTTGAACACGCGCTGCCATAAACCGCCGGCGTGAGTCATGGCGTTCGACTTATCGCACATCAGGACACGTTGGCGCGGCGAGCCGTCCAGCTTTTTGTGACGCTCGCAGTATTCGAAGGCGAAGCGGATGATGCGCTCCACACCTTTGCGCGTGTTGATGTCCTCCTGAATCGCGATGAAGGCCGCCAAGTGCCGTCGCAGGATTAAACGCCGCCGTGCGAGCTTCCTAGGTGCCCTAGCGTCGATTTCACGCTTGGTCGCCTCGGTGCGTGGAGTGGACTTGGAACTCTCCGCGATTCCCTGACCTATAGCTGGCAGCAAATCACAAGTCTAACCTACTCATTCCGCTTGCCTTGTGTTACTTTTCTGCCGTGGACCCGCAAATCAGTGCCAGGAAGCGCATAGCCGTTATCCCGGGCGATGGGATCGG